>ERZ1034768.77-NODE-77-length-39413-cov-29.837873_pt1 | contig 39413 bp, 56 predicted proteins | sample MGYA00520691_ERZ1034768 | MGnify/ENA primary metagenome ERZ1034768 (study PRJEB33766, sample SAMN09781704) | gut metagenome | biome: gut microbiome | host: Homo sapiens | place: Madagascar | study: EMG produced TPA metagenomics assembly of the PRJNA485056 data set...
GTCGACGTATGCGAGCACCTGCTCCATGTCGCCGATGTCGCATTGATTGACCGTGCCAAGTATGCCGAGACGCTTCAAGTGCTCGTTCATAATGTGCCTGTAGGTCTTTGTCAGCTGCTCTCGGCGGATGTCATACGGCACGTCGAGTTCGAGCATATCTATTAGCGCGTCGGGGTCGCGGGCGAAGACGCCGGAACCGGACGCTCTATCCATCGACCGTTTCTGCCCTTGCTGCCCCTTTGAGTGGTGGTGGCAGTAGATCACGGCACAGCCGAGTTCAGAGGCGATTTTGTCGAATTGGTTACAGAATTTTGCCATCTGATCGGCGGCGTTTTCATCGCCGGTGATAACCTTGTAGATCGGGTCGAGGACAATTGCTATGTAGCCGCCTTCTTTCGCCCGGCGTATGAGCTTCGGAGCGAGCGCGTCAAGCGGCACAGAGCGTCCGCGAAGGTGCCACATATCAATATCGCTTACGTGTGTCGGCGTCCAGCCCAGAGCCTCGTAGACGTCCCTGAAGCGGTGCAGGCACGACGCGCGGTCGAGCTCGAGATTTATGTACATGACCTTGCCTTGCGTGCACTTGAAGCCCAGCCATTCACGCCCTTCGGCAATGGCAATGCAGAGCTCGATCAGCGCGAATGACTTTCCGGCTTTGGAAGGTCCGGCGAGGAGCATTTTGTGTCCCTGCCGGAGAATGCCGTCGATCAGACACGGAGAGAGATCGGGGAGATTGTCCCACACCTCGGAGAGATTCATGACGTCCGGGAGATCGTCGTTTACGCCTTCAATCCATTCTTTCCATTCGGCGAAGTCGCGCTTGCCTATGCCTGACGCGACGATAAACTGTTTTCTGCCGCCGCGCATAACGCCCGGCATTCTTGACAGTCTCGATGGGTTTCGGTTCGCTCCGTCGGGATGGAGTCCGTTTTTCTCGCAGACATCAAAGAGATAATCGACGCGCTTGCGGTACTCACTGTAGTCTACAGCGTCTACTCTGACTATCGCGTGCAGGGACTTGCCGCCGGAGTAGACGAGCATTGCTATTGGCAGCTCGAGCTTTCGGAGTATGGCGTTCTGCTTCTCAATCGGCACGCTGTCCGATTCTACGAGCGCGTATCTGTAGTCAGTGACGTTTTCGTCCTTTACGCCGTTGCCGTCGAGGGGGTTGAATCGTATCCATGCACCACATTCGGGGTTATAGTCGCCGAGAACCGCGCCTATATCTCCGTTACATCTTGACAGCTCTTGTATCAGCTCGCCCGCCGTGCGGTCGCATGAGCCTTTCGACGGCAGGAATCTTCCGTCTTCGTTCTGCCATGAGCTCGTGACGTATCCGACGTTCTCTGTAGATTCAAAAAGCGTTTCGAGGTATCGGATAAGTTCGCCTGTGGGGTTCCAATCGGTCGGTTCGGTGATCTCCTCGCCCTGAATCCAGTTCTGGTCGATAATTTTCAGATCACCGTCATAGTCAACTTCGATGGTGTCATTCCAGTCGAGAACGTGCCCGCCGGCTGCCGGAGACCATCCCTGCTGTACGGCGTATTCGTAGATCGTGCCGCCGGTTACGGGGTTTGCCGAGCCGGTAAACGTCTGCCACTTCTTGTCGCATTCTCCGGTATGGTATCGTTTCGGGTCACGCTTCGACCATTCGTCCCATGTCTCGACGGGGTATCCTTCGTCTTTCAGCGCCATGCCGACATTAATCCACTCTTGGTAGTCGAGCTGTACAGGGTCGACATGATTCAGCAATTCTAACAAATCGTTGTCCATTTAAGCGCCTCTTTGTGGTATAAATTCCTGTGGGCTGATGTCATACGGCACGCGCCAGTCATTAGCGGCTATGCGGTCAATCATCTTCTTCGCGTCCTCAAAAGCCCATGTGCCGACGTGAAGGAATCCACGGGATTCAAGGAATCTGATTTGCTTCGGGGTCGAGAGCCCTTCCGCGCGGCGCTTCGCGAGCCTGTCGAGGAGCTTTGAAGCCTTTCCAGCGTTTGTGATCTCGCCGGAGAAGATACCGTACTTCTCGAGGAGCGCGAGCTGCTTTTCGCTTGCCGGTGCGGCTTCCCAGCCGAACGAGGGGACGTAGCCGGAGAGGTCTTCTGCCTGTATTGACATTTCGAATTGCAGCGGGTCAACGAGTTTGCGCTTCCGGGTCCTGAGTTCGGCGAGCTGCTTTGCAAGAGCTTCTTCGCGCTGTGCCACGACATCTTCCGCGGCTTGCTTTTCGGCTTCTTCAATGTCCATCATAGCGCCGGACTGCTCGAGGTTTTCGGTCATCCTCTTAGCGACCTCCGGGTTTTCACAGATCAGGTTTGCCGGTCGGCACAGCTCGTGGCGCTCTGTGTGCCACAAAAAGTCGAGTATCAGAAGATCTTTTTTGCCGGGCGAAAGACGGGTTCCACGTCCGACCATCTGACAATACAGCCCGCGGACCTTTGTCGGTCTGAGAACTACTACACAGTCAACCGACGGGCAGTCCCAGCCTTCCGTGAGGAGCATTGAGTTGCACAGCACATCGTATTTCCCGTCGTCAAAGTCACGCAGTATCTCTTCGCGGTCGGGAGAATTTCCGTTGACTTCCGCCGCGCGGAATCCCTTTCCGATGAGGATATCGCGGAAGGTCTGACTGATCTTTACGAGCGGCAGGAATACGACAGTTTTGCGATTCTGGCAGTAGTTTTTCATCTCGTCCGCGATCTGGTACAGATACGGCTCGAGAGCGTTTGCCAGTTCGCCGGGCTTGTAGTCACCTGCTTGTACTCCGACGCCGGAGAGATCGAGCTTCAGCGGGATTGTCTGCGCCTTTATCGGACTTAAGTATCCTTCGCGGATTGCTTTCGGCAGTGTGTACTCGTATGCGAGGGAATCGAAGACACTGCCGAGGTTCTTCATATCGCCTCTGTCCGGCGTTGCTGTGACGCCGAGGAGCTTCGCGTCGGTAAAGTGGTCAATAACGGCTTTGTATGTGTCTGAAATGGCGTGATGGGCTTCGTCGATGATGATGGTATCAAAGTAGTCAGGGGTAAAGTTCGCGAGCCGTTTCTCGCGTCCGAGGGTCTGGACGCTGCCGACTACCACACGAAACCATGAGCCGAGGCAGGATTCTTCGGCTTTTTCGACAGCACATCCGAGACCGGTCAGCTTGCCGATCTTGTCGGCAGCCTGTGTCAGGAGTTCGGCGCGATGACCGAGTATCAGCACCCGCTCACCCGCCTTAACACAGTCTTCGGTCACACCGCCGAAGAGGATCGTCTTTCCCGTCCCCGTGGGCATGACTGTCAGCGTCTTCCTGTGCCCTGACGCCCATTCCCGGAATATTGCCTCTTTTGCTTCCTGCTGATATGGGCGCAATTCCATCAGAAGTTACCCGGTGTGAATGCCGTCGGCTGTGTCTCCCACGGTACCTGTGTTGTCTGTGGCTGCTGTGAGGCGCTCTGAGGGACTGTGGGCGGCGTTTGGAACGCCGGAGGTGTATTTACCTTAGCCTTCCTCAAAAGCGTCTCCTCGGGCGTGTAGAAGCGCTTGACTTCATTTGAGTACTTCGTCTCGCCGTCCTTACCCGTCCACTCGCGAACGCCGACGTGAGCGTACCCGCGGACGCCGATCAGGTTTGACCAGTCCATCACGAGGCGCTCGCCCTTGCGCTTCCTGCCGATTCCGGCAAAGAAGGAAGAGAGGAGGCTTTCGCACGAGCTGTGCAGGAAGAGGTTGTGCATGATGTTCGTCACGCCGGGGTTGCCGTCTTTGTCGACTCCCTCAATGTGGAGGGTTACGACTGCCTTCGGGCAGGGCGGCAGTTTGCCGTTCTGCGAGCCGTTGTGGCGCTGACGTTCAAAGTTCGTGATCTCGAAATCGTAGTCTCCTTCTTTGAGGAGTATAAAGTCGGGAGCGTCCTTTTCTATGGTGCTGTCCCAATCGAGGACGTAGCCCTGATTCTGATTTTCGTACATTGTTTTTTGCCCTTTCGTTTTTAATGTTTACTGTACGCGGCTCTGCTGAATCGCGCTGTAGACCTGGTTCCATGCACCCACGAGCACACCACCGACGAATTCGGGGTCGAAGTGCTCAAAAGGGGTTCCCACGGGGTAGTAGCCTTTTTTGGCGACTATCGCGCAGATTTCGTCGACCGTAACGCCGTTCGCCGACATCAGATCGAGGAGCTTCCTGTGGTTCTCGGAGACCGGCGTCGGCTGTACCGCCTCTGGCTCTGGTTCCGGCTCCGGAGGGACGTTCTGCTCGAGGCTCGCGAGCGACGCGGCGTCAGGCGTGCAGCTGACTGCCGGTTCCGGCGCGTGCGTCTGAGGCACGTTTCTGTGCTCAATAACTGCCGCAATCTCGGCGTAGTCAAACGGGAGCTTCGGAGCGAGCCCTGCACGGTTCTTCGCGTCCCAGCACGCGTGGTGTTCGGTGTACATTACGCGCTTCGAACCCTGAGCTTTGTTCTTTTTGCCATCTGTCGAGATAACTATTGTCTCGTAGTTGGCAAAAAGCACCATATCTGCCCATTCTTTGACAAGCGGCGCGGTCTGACTGCTTGTCTTCTTTCCGAGCTTAAGTTCCCACCTGTCATACGCTCCGAGCTCGTCCGGCTGCTCGAATTTACGCATTTGTGCGTGTGCGGTCAACACGACGTTAATGCCGATGTCGATAACTTCTTGTAAGCTGTTCAGCAGCCGCCCGAGTTCTTCTTTCGTGTAGACATAGCCGTTGCCATACCCGAAATCTTCAAGCCCGTTCTTCTTGTACTTCGCGCAGATCGCTTCGACGCAGAGCGCTTCCGCCCAGTCCATTGTGTCGATGACAAGCGTTTCACAGAGCGCAGGGTTCTGCTTTATGTAGGTAACTTCTTCGAGGAGCATTGCCCATGACGTGGGCTTCGGCAGTCTCGCGACATCGAGCGAAGCGGAGCCGCCTTCCGTGTCGATGAATACCGGGTTCGGGAAGCGAGCCGCGAACGATGTCTTGCCGACGCCTTCAGGACCGTAAATCAGTACCTTTTGTGCTTTTCTGATGATTCCACGTGTGATTTCCATTAAAATTCCCCTGCCTTCCATTTAATCTCATTTTTTGGAGCTGTCAAGGAATCCTTGACAACTGCCGTGCCGTCCTCGATGATGATTGAGCATTCATCACCGGTTGAGACGCGCGTCGCGATTGCCTGCAAGCCCTCTGATTCGAGCCACTGCCCGAACTCTCTCAGCGTGTCAATGTCCATCTGCTCGAGCTTGTCGAGGAGGACGAAACCGCATTTTGGGTTCAGGCGACGGACAATCGCCGTAGCGGTCTTGAGCTGATCTGAGCCGGACATACAATCCCACTTTACACCGTTGTAAGTCAGCTCGCCATCAGTCACCGAGAGACCAGGAAGCGGGAGATCAGCACCGTCGAGGAGCTTTGAGCGGCTATCCCTGATCTTGTCAAGTTCGCCGGTAAGCGTCTCGTAGTCCCTCTTGTACTGCTCCGCTTCGATTTCCGCGCGTTCACGTTCGCCGTTCGCGCGTACCTTTGCGTTGATCTGCTCGATGTTTAAGAGACTTTCGCGTATCTCTTCGGTGCTCTCGTCAACGAGTTGAGCGGTAGTCTTCGCGGCAGTTTCAAGCTTTAGCAGAATCTCGGCACGTTCGTTCTGAAGCTCGGCAAGCTTCGCGGTCAGCTCGTCGCGGCGGCTGACTAAATTCGCGTACTCGTTCCGGAGCCGCTGATTCTCACCGTTTTTCGCAAGTATTTCTTGCTGTCTGAGGATGAGTTCTGACGCCGAGATAGGTTCCTTCGGGACGTCGGGATACAGCGGGAGCTCGTCGGCGTACTTTTGCTTTTGGAGCGCGATTCTGCCGAGCTCACGGCGCCGGTTAAAGGTCGTCGCTTCATCGTAGTCGAGCTTTTTCAGCTGATCTTCGACGCCGATGATATGGAGCAGGACGTTCGCTTTTTCCTTCGAGGTCTGCCCCATGAAGCGGGGGAGGTCGAGCGCGAAGGTTTCCACAAACTCGTTGAGCAGCTGCTGACCGCCTTTGCGCCCCGCCGGGTCGATGACTTTAAGCGCGCTGTTCTCGCCCCGGCGCTCGACGACGAGACCGTTGTCCATCTCTACGTGGAGGTACGGAGGAACGACTGAGCCTTCACGGCGTGCAGACGTAGGCTTGAACTTGTCCCCGCCGAGCGCCCACGCGATGGAATCGAGGACGGACGTCTTACCCTGATTGTTCTTGCCGCCGATGACGGTAAGCCCGTTCTGCGTCGGTTCAAGGCTGACCGCCTTGACGCGCTTCACGTTTTCAATTTCTAATTTGCTGATTTTCATTGACTTTTGCACTCCTTTGTGTTATAATAGTGGTGGATGATCGTTTCCACCTGCCCGCGTCCGGAGTTGCCGCTCCGCCGCGGGTCTTTTTTCATGCTCTGACCCTGATGATGAGTATGTCATTGTCAATCGTGCGCTCCGTGCGGAACTCTGCGTCGCTGTTTGCTTCACGAGCCGGTATGAATACCCGGTCGCGTCCTTCGCGCGTCAGAGCCCGTGAGAGCGCCTCTGCGAGGACCTTATTCGCAGCCTCGAGGATTTTGTTCGAGGCTTTGAGTTCATCGATTGTACGATCCTGCTTGCGAATGAGCTCAGTCTGCAAGTTGTGGATTTTTTCGTAGTCGATAGTGGTGATCATGTCCACACCTCACGCAGTCTTGCTGTTTTTCTCGCTCGACGCCTTACCGGCTTCGAAGCCTTTGCAGTAGCACTCCAGCGGCAGAAGGTCGCTTTCGTTCATAGCGACGAGATGGCGCAGGATGTTCGCGAGCAGATCGGCGTTTTCGGCCGAGAGCTTTTCAGTTTTTGCCATTGTTATTTTCCTCCATTTTCTTGATTTTTGCGTATCGGCGCTCGAGATCGCCGATGTTCAGCCCCCACGCCTGGTAGGCTGCGTCCGCGTCAACTGTGCGGTTGTTCATTAGCGGGATTCCGAGTTCTTCCATTTTCTCCCGTGCGAGTACCTTAAGCTGACACACTTTGCCTTTGCTCAGACCGCCGAAGATCTCATTGATCTCAGCGTTGCCGAGCTGCGGTTTTGTGTAGTAGGCGGTTACTGCCGTCTCTACACTTGCGATCATTGGTACGTTGGTCATTTGCTTTCCTCCTTAGAATCTGATTTCTCGGGAATCTATCCCGAGTAAGCGACAGGCAGTCAGTATCTGCTGACGACGGATCAGATACCGTCCATACTCGATATGCCATTGACCGTCGACGAAATCGTCGGCGAAACGACGAACTCTGACCGGATGGGCAACATACGCCTTAATTTCATCTATGAGCGCGTTTCGCTTGTCCCGGAGGGCAAGGCAAACGTCTTCGTACCGATCAAGGTTTCGGATGACATACGCATCGTTGGCGCGGAAATACGCGCGTGTAACGGCGCCATAGCGTTTAAGCGTGTGTATGTAGCTCATTTTCTCACCTCCTTTGTCACGCCCGGGCTTGTGACCGGGTCTGCCGCATTACCGGGGGCTTATGCCCCCGTCACTCTGCGATTATCTGCAATACAGCACGAGCTGTCCGTTGATGTACTCATACTCGATTCCGTTGACGTCGAACCTGACGTAGTTCCAGTCGGTCGACTCGTACAGCGGCTCGCGCTCGTAGGTCTCCGCGACTCTCATCCGTTGGTGTTTGTTGACCTCGAAGGTCTCCACAGTGTGGATGATCTTCACTCGCTTGACGTTGAACCCGAGCTCCTCGGCGATGAAGTTCGCGGCTTCCTCGTCGGTCATCGTCTTCGTGAAACTGTCCTCGCGGAGCTTCACGTAGTCGCGCTGAGTCATCTGCGTCCCGGCGCTCTTGCAAAGCGTCCATTCGAGCTCGGCGTCGAGCTGTGCTTTCAGCTTCTCGATCTCTTCCTGCTGAGCGTTCAGGCGCTCTTCCATTGCGTCGTGCTCGTGCATTCCGAGTTCGGTCTGGTCTTCGATGTAGCGTTCAGTCTCGCGGGCGATCTTCGCGGCGAGCCCGCGCTCGTTGGCTTTGTACGCTTTGCAGAAGGCGTCCTTGTCACCGTCGAAGTCCATGTATGACTTCTCGATAAACTTGTAGTGCTCGTAGGTCGGGTAGAAACCCGTGCGTTCGGTAAATTCTTTTATGTTCATGGTGTGTACTCCTTTTGCTTGGTAAGCGATTTTTTCTCGCTCGATTTGCTTGTGAATACATTATAGCACACTTTTCATGACTTGTCAAGACCTTTTTGAAAAAAATATTTTTTATTTTTTGCTTGACAAGCACTTTTAATTGTGATATAATAAATAGGCAAAGGAGGTGAATCAATGAGTGAATTCAAAGATCGACTTTACGCGCTTCGAAAATCGACCGGGCTTTCACAGACAAGGTTCGGGGAAGGTGTAGGAGTAAAGATGGGTGTTATCAGAAATCTTGAAGATGGTCTGACATCTCCATCGGAGCCATTTCTTGACCTCATCTGCCGCATATACGGCTGTGACCGTATATGGCTTGAAACCGGCGACGGCGAAATGTTTCGTGAACCGACCATCGACGAGCAAATCGCCGGTTTCGTCGGCGACGTCTTATCAGACAAGGGCGACGAGTTCCAGAAGCGCGTCATGCGTATTCTCGCGTCACTCGGCCCGGAAGGGTGGAAAGCCCTGAGCGACTTTCTGGACGCGGTCGAGAAGGCAGACAAGCAATAAAAAAGGAGTGGGAATTTTCCCACTCCTTTTCATTCGTCCCTCATCAGGCGCCGAATGAATGCGTAGACGGCTTTCAGCTGTGCGTCGGTCGCGCGGTCGAGCATTTGGTTGATTAACGATCTCAGATTCTTCATTATGTAACCTCTTTTCGTTCGATTTCATCTTTTTTTCGAGAAATTTCGTTCGGATGCTTGACATTTCGTTCAAAAGGTGATATAATGTACCTGTAAACATATTATACATCATACAAAGCGTAATAGCAAGCCCTAGTTTCTGGAAATAGTTACCAATTTTGTGAGAGAGAAGTGAACCAAAATGAAGGTGAATATCCCACGGCTGAAAGGTAAGCTTGCGGAAAAGGGAATGACAGTACAGCAGTTTGCCGATCAGTCGGGCGTTTCGAAAACCACACTGTATCGCATTTACGACGGCACGATATCGGTTAAGTATTCCACGGTTGAACTTATCGCACAGTCTTTGGATGTCTCGGTCGAATGGCTGATAACCGGAGACGAGACGCAGAATGAGACGATCAGCGCTGAAAATGAGACTATTCCCGAGAATGGGAGTGAAGATTCAAAAATGGAAAATTCTGCCATTACGGAAATGAGGCTGCTTTTTGAGAAGCAGTTTGAATATCAGCGGAAACAGTTCCGAGCGGTGTTCATCCTGGCTATTGCTTTGATGACGTTTATATGTTTAATATTTATGATCGATATCCTGAACCCCGGCGCGGGGTGGCTGAGATATTGACGAGAGGAGAATGCACTATGCAGTGTAAGAAATGCAAACGCGACATTCCGGACGACGCGAACACCTGCCCATACTGTGGAGGTAATGTCAACGGGAAGAAGAAAATGCCGAAATGGTTAATTCCGGTTATTATCGTAGTCGTTATCGTAATCGGCATTGTCGGTAGCAATAGCGGTAAGAACAATTCTGATCAGCCCGCGGGAGGTTCCACAGATACCGACCAGAAGGGGACGATAGTTGTCGGAAAGGATTCTCCCACCATTGAATACGAGTTCGCCGACGTTATGACTATGCTTGACGAGTACCAGACGAATGAAGTCGCCGCTGATCAGAAGTACAAAAACAAGTTCGTGAAGATCACCGGCAAAGTTAAGGACATTGGGAAAGATGTGCTTAACAACATATATGTCTGCGTCAACGACGGCACAGACTTAACGTGGGAATATGCACAGTGCTATTTCAGCGACCAGAGTGAGGTTGATAAAGTCGCGGATCTCGCAGTTGGAGATACCATCACGCTTTATGGCAAGGTAGGTAATTTTAATTTAACCCTTACCATAGACCGTTGTGTAATCGTGGAATAAAAATAAGTGGTTGTTTCCATTCTGGAAATAACCACTTTTTAGCAAAAGGAGTGTGAATATCATGCCGATCTACAAAATGGGCGGCAAAAAAGACGGCAAAAAGCAATACCGCGTGCGTATCAACTACGTCGACCAGTTCGGCAAGCCCCGGCAGATCGACCGAGTAGCATATGGGTCGACTGAGGCGAAGGACCTCGAGCGGAAGCTGTCCGAAGAGATCAAAAAAACGCCTCCCGCGGCGCGGAAGACGTTGAAAGATCTGTATGACGAGTATATCGAGGTCTGCAAATCAGAGCTTCGCGAGACTACGTGGGATAAGAAACGACGGACCTTTGAGCATACTATAATCCCTCTCGTCGGGGACATAAAGCTCGACAAATTTAATGTTGTGGCGGCGCAGAAATACAAGTCGGATATTCTTGCCCTCGGTTTGAGCCCGGCAACGTCCAGCACGTATATCAAGGTACTGTCGACGATGATCAACTACGCCGTGCGGATGGAGTATATACCCAAAAACCCCTTACGGCAGATCGGCGGATATAAAACGCCGGAGTTTGCCGTACCGGAGAAAAAAGTCCGTTACTATACTTCGGACGAATTTCTCCGTTACATTGCCGTCGCGAAACAGCGGGCTGAGGCAAGCGGTGACCTCGACGAGTGGGGCTATTATATCTTCTTCATGCTCGCTTTTTATACCGGCATGAGAAAAGGCGAGATACACGCGCTACAATGGGCGGATATCGACGGGAATGTTATCAAGATCAGGCGTAGCATATCCCAGAAGATCAAAGGCAAGCGGGAGACTGAGCTACTCGTGAAGACGCTATCGTCTGTCCGCGACGTGCAAATGCCACAGCCTCTCGTCGCGGCACTCGACGACCACAGAAAGCGTCAACAGATCATGGCAGGATTTAACGATCATTGGTTTGTCTGCCGGGGCGTCGGCTGCCTAAGAGATTCGACGATCGAGAAACGGAATCAGGCTTTTGCAGAGGCGGCAGGGCTTCCGCACCGAACCATACATGAATTCCGGCACTCTCATGCGTCGCTGCTCGCGAACAGTGGTATCAACATCCAGGAAGTCGCGCGACGGCTCGGACACAAAAATGTCACGATCACGTGGAATACATACTCTCACTTATACCCGCGTGAAGAGGAGCACGCGCTCGAAATCCTGAATAAAATCGTGTAAAATACGTGTACGGCAAATAAAAAATGCCGTAAATACGGCATTTTTCTGTATACTGGTGGACCATCTAGGAAACGGAGATACCGTTCGCACACGTTCACGGCGCTTCGAAAGTATCCCGAAAACGCCCATATTTCCTGACATTTTGAGCGTTTGCGTTTTATCGCTTTCGCGCTGAAAATAGTTGTTTTCGGAGAAAACGTGTATAAAACGTGTAAAGCCGGGGTCATTCCCCGGCTTTCGTTATGCGTTCTTCCGATACGTCTTAAGCGCGTCTGAGATCAGCTCATTCGCAGTCATCCCATATGCCCTGCGAAGCTCGTCGATCAGCGCTTTTGTCGCCGACGACACGCTGATCTTCGCCCACTCTTTTTTCGCGCCGGTCTTAGCGTCGTAGTAGGCGTCTACGGGTCCGTAGGCGACCATAATCCAATCAGCGGCGGCTGCATTAGTCATCAGGTATATATCCTCTCGCACGAGCCCTTTACTCCGTACAGTGTGGATAAAGTACTTCCCTGATTTCGTTCGGTAAAGGTACTCGGTGCACCCGTCGTACCGCGATTCGCCGATCTGCTCCGCTGTGGAGGTATCGCACAGCGTGCCTTTAATTGTTTTTTTCATTTGCTTTATTACATTCTGATGCCGGTTCCGGCATATTTTCCGTACTTCAGCACGATCTCGTAAGCGCGAGCCTCGTCCTCGTCGAGGTCTTCGACGCGATTCCACCCGTTAGCGTCACCAAACTTTTCGCGATAGTACTTGCCGGTCTCGTTGTCGCGGCTTATAAGTCCTCCGCGTTTCGGATTAATAACGCGTCCGACGTCGAACAAGCTCCGTTCCGTGAACATGAACTTCTTCCCGCCCACTGTGACGATGTGTTCATACATCATTGTTTTGCCGCCTTCATCGGTGATTTGCTTGCCGTTTACATCCCACGTTACGCCATCAAGCAGACGTGTCTTCTCCTCTTCACAGGCGCGTTTCTTCGCGTCTTCTGCGGAGACAGCATCGTCCAGGGCTTTTGTCGCGCGGTCGATAAACTCATCGAGTGCAACAGTGATTTTTGCCTGTGTCTCCGGCTTAAGCGTGTATCTCTGATACACCTCGTACAGATAGCCTTTGTTGCGCTCTTTCGTCCACTCGACGTCGAGATCAGCAATCTCAGAGAGCTTACTACACCCCGGGAGAAGCCAGTGCATACCAATTTTGTCGTCACTCGAATGGTACTCGCCATCCGTCTTAAGGTCGTTGAACATATCGTTGACATTTACAACGAACGGATTCCCAAGGTTCTTCTTGTAGTCCTTCGCGTGCTCGATGTCTCTTTCGATGACCCTTTTAGAGTAGGTTTTGATTTTCCAGCCAGCCAGTCCTATTACTTCGATTATCATAGCTTATCTCCTTCGCGGTTTGGGGTTGTCCGCGTCCCTTGTGATGTATCTATTATATCACGTTCGGTACAAAAAGTCAATGGGTTTACGAGAAAAAGTACCGTATTTATTTGTAAACGTTATATGAACAAGAAAAAGGAGCGTTTCCGCTCCCTTTCCCCTCGATATATGAGTTCTTTTTAATCCGCGCCCTTGCGGGCGGCTGCCGGGGTTCGCCGCCCCTGCATACTTATTATACCACAGATCGATCTGTTTGTCAAGCGTTTTTTACAATTTCGCGGTAATATTCTGCAAGTTTTTTAAGCGGTTCGCCACCGTCTTTATCGAACAGAAAATCCTTCGCGAGCTGTGCATAAAACTCCGGCTGATCTGTGCCGTATGCCTCAGCTGTGGGGTAATAGTCCGAGTACATCATGTTCATCGTGGCGTTCCACGCCTCAGGCGTGATGTGCTCAAACGCTACTCCCACACTCTGCGCGGCTCCGGACGTCTGCGAGATCGTCCAGTGCCCGCCGCGCGTACCGTCCGCGTTATCCATACGGGAGTTCCACGCAGTGAGATCGGCGGCGCTCAGAGCCGCGTTCTGATGCCCTTCACCCCCGCACAGACACCGCTCAACCGACCGGATATGCTCCCAGCACGAGAGCATACCGTCGACGGCCTTCGCGCTCTTTTCGCTCGCCGGGAGGGTGAGGTACTCGACGAGCTCTTTCTCGAGGCGTGCGCGATAGTCCTGTATGTGGACTTTCATTACAGCTTCTCCACGGTTACTGCGACGTTGGTAACCTGTCCGGCGCCGTCGTCAAGACGCAGCGCGAGGAGCGAAGAATCGCAGTCAGTGAGGTTGCGGACGATTGCCGTTATAGGCAGCATTACGACGTCACCGGCTCCTGTGGCGGTCGCTGACGCGCTTGCGCCGGTGACTGCTATGCCATCTTTAAGCAGTGTCGCGCCGATCTCTCCGGCTGCTGTGGGTGCTGCTGTGACGGCGGCGGTGATCTTGTAATACCCGCGACCGGTTGCCGTGACGGCGTTGCCATCCTGCCGGAGATTGCACCCGTAGCGCCGGATAGTCGTACCGAGCGGGATAATGTCGCCGACCGCAAGCGTAGTCGCAGTGGTGTTCGCCGTGTATATTGCAGATTTCATTTTAATCTTTCCTCCGTTTATTAAAATTGGGGCAGCTGTTGCCGCCCCTTGAAGCCTCGCCGTTAAGGGCGTTTATACGTTGCCGTTGCACCCGCAGCCGCCGCAGAACGGAGACTGTCCGGCAGTGTAGCTGTACGACATCGGGTATCTTACGACGCCGCAGAGCTGCGCCTGAAGGTTCAGCTGATTGATCTGGTTTTGCTGTGCCGCGATCGTCTGCTCCAGCTGTGCCTTCTCCATCGCCGCGAACTTCGCGTCGATATTCGCGTTAATCGCCGCCGTGTTGATAGCGTTATTGTAATTAACGCTGTCTATGCCGCGCTGAGTGGTGCAGCAGCACTCAGCGAGCTGCCGGGAGATCTCGGACGCGTTGCCCGCGATCTGAGTGCCGAGGTTAGCCTGTCCGAGCGCGATCTCCTTGCCGAGCTGTCCGATGTTGCCCTGCATTTCGTAGCCGAGGTTGCAGATACCGTTACCCAGCGTCATAGTCTGGTTCTGAGTCTGGTCAGACAGTCTGCCGACTGCATTTTCGAGGTTGTTAAAGTTCATGGCGTTACACAGTCCGGCCTCGGTCACGGGCTGTTCTGCTGCCGCGCCGCGATTTCCCCAGCCGAAGCCGCCGCCCATAAAGGCGAAGAGGAAGATCACGACTATCCACATCCAGCCGCCAGAGCCGCCGAATGCGCCGTCGTTATCGCGGGTTACCGCCGCGATGTCGGAGAGGGAGGGAGTTCCATCCATGTGGTTATACCACCTTTCATAATATTTATAGGCTATTGCCTATATTTCATTGTAACAATCGCATAAAATCTTGAGCCTGCGATTTGAGCTGTTCGAACTGTGCCTGAGACATTTCGCCGGTGCGGAGCTTCTCTTCGACGAGTTGCTTTGCGTGCTCCGGCGTCATGCCGCGGGCGAACTCCTTAAACTTTGCCACCATTGCCAGTGGGTTGCTTTGCGGCGGGCTTTGCCTCAGCGCTTGCAGTATCGGGTTTTGCATATATCATGTCCTCCAACTTTTTTATCCGCGCCTCGAGGCTCGATGCGTCGACCGGCGTCGATATCTGATGCGGTACGATGTCGTAGGGGGTAAGCGTAGGGTATCCGGCTCCATCTGTGGTTTTCAGCCACACGATAGGCGCGGTATCGTCAAGCAGCAGCGCCGACGAGTTCGGCGGAAGCGCGTATGCCTGAGCACCGTTCTGCCCGCTGACGCGCGTTACCTGCTGCTGTGGCAATTGTGGTCGCTGCTGTCCCCACATCATTTGCGGGGCGAAGGGGGATTGGTAGTTCTCAAACAATTTCATCACCTCTGTGATTATATTGTACCACATTCAGACGCAAAAGTGTACGAAAAAAAAGCGGCACTTTCGTGCCGCTTTTCCGCCATTATATATGCCGTTGTATCTTTTGCTCGCAAGCCTTTACTATCCGCTGTGTCTGCCGGACGGAGAGCTGAAAGTGTTCGGCGAGAGGCTCGAACTTCTCGCCGTCGAGCCAGCGAGCCTTGAATATCTCGCGCCATTGTCGATCATGGATGCACTCATCGATGAGCCGCGCCCACTCAGTTCGCGTGAGATCAGCCAGATCGTCTGCCTTCATTACTCCTCGCTTTCGTCCTTAAAGCGGTTGATTAAATCCCACACATTGGAATTTATCAGCGCCTCTATCGTATTGGCGTCAAAGGTAATTCCGCGATCTTCGAGGAAGGATTTCGCGTACTCGTACTTAGCCTTCTTGTCTATCAGCCCGCTTCTCGCGGCCTCTTCGGCAGCCTGTACGGCGATCTCTGCCCATCGAAGAATCTTCTTCTGGTCACTCTCCGCGACTTTCTCGGCGAGAAGTTCCTTAATTTTCGGGATCAGGAAAATCGTGATCAGCGTGAATATCAGCTTCACCGCCAGTTCCAGAATCGGCGTTATATCCATCTTGTTCATGTTCGATAAATCCTTTCTTGCTTATCTCTTTGTTTTCGGTAATTTTGATGACGCTGCCGAGAGCGAGTTCCACAGCCCCGACAATCCCGCCGACCGAAAAAGCGGCGGTGAGGTCAGTGCCGGTGAGAGCTTGCAGGACGGCGATAAAGGGGAGATATACGGCGAGGTAGATCAGCACGGCGAGTATCAGCCGCTTTAAGTACCTCATACCGCGACCCAGCTCACGATCTCTTTCAGCAGCACCGCGCCGGGTTTGGTCTGCCAGACGGTGTAAGTCTTGCCGACGAGCCGTGCCGGAACTTTCCGTCCGGTCGTATAAAGGTCGCCGGGCTTGATCGTGTACTGGTCGCCGACTTTATACGTTTTCTTCGGCGCGGGCGGCTTTATCCCGTACCCGTAGTCGATGTCCACATACCCGACGGCTTTCGGCATTTTGCACATGCCGAACTGCCACAGCATGGCGTTCTGAAACGCGGGCGGGAGATCGGTCGGAAGCACAGTGTCGAAAGTCGCCTTGCCGTCCTTGCTTTTGTACGATGCAATCCACAGCGAGTACTTCGACAATCTATCGGCGTTGAGCCGGTAGAGCCAGTAGTCCGGGTTTGTATACACCCCGGCTTTATAGCCGCGCTTCGTCATTTCGGTACAAAATGTTTCAATGATGTCCGTCCGGAGCTTCGGGTTATACGTCACTTTGTGTTTCGCGGCGTAGCGCTCCGTGTCGTACTCAAAGTCATAAAACACCGGCAATTCGAGCTGATGCCCGCGCAGTGTCTCCGCGCACACCTCGGCTTCCCGCCGCGCGTCGGCGACGTCGAGCGCGTAGCAAAAACAGTACGCGCCGACGAGCATTCCGCAGTCTTGCGCCGCTTTGATGTGGGCTTCAAATTTCGCGTCGATGACTGTGCCGTACCCGGCGCGGATGACGCAGAAATCCACACCCTGTGACTTTATCGCGGGGAAGCTCCGGATGGTGTTGTGCCGGGAAATGTCGATTCCTCTCACGATTTATCCTCCCCCATCAAGATAATTTTCACCGCCTCAACGGTTTCTTCCACCGTCGCGACGCGCTTTTCGAGTTCCGGGTCAGCGACGGCGCCCGGTTCAGGACTTTCGCTTTTTTCCCCGGTAAAGTCGGCTTCGGTCAGCCCCGCCGCCTTGATCATTGCTTTCTCAGCCTCACTCGGTGTCACTGCTTGCCACCTCCTTCAGGTCGCGGATATACTTGATATCGTTCGGCACGTCGAGCGTCAGCCCGTCGTCCGCGAGTGCGTGGTGCATCGTGATCGTGCCGCCCGGCTCTGTCGTCATCAGCGGCAGTGCGCCGGTCATCAGGTCGGTGATGTCGGTGGTCGTCGGAGTGTCGAGGGCTGTGTACCCATCCGTCGTCGCGGGCAGTCCGACCCTCTGCACATAATCCCACCCATCCGCTCTCCGAACGATCTCGTTGCAGACGCTCCCTGCTGACCACCCATATCCGGGCAAGGCCTTCACGGCGTCTGGGATGGGGTAGGTGTCGAGAGAGTAGGGGGAGTAAGCGGACGGCGTGGCGGTTGAAACCATAAAGCGAAATTCGATATCAGTGTTCACACCGGGTGTCAGCGTGGCTGAAACTGCTAACGATTTTTCGTTCTCCGTTCGCAGTCCCCATGCGTTTATGATGATTCCTTTCGTTGCCCACGCCGTGATTTTCAGCCCCCTGCCGCGAAGCTCAGTCTGGCTGTTTTCCGCGACGCTGAAAGCATATTCGTTTTTGGATGTTACTTCGGCGGAGGGTACGCCGGAGAGGTGGAAAGTATTATCTCCCACCATGGTGATTGTAAGCCCGTATGGCTTTCCGACGCCAGCCGTTGTTTTGCTGGGGTCGAGCAGATTCGCCCCCTGTACTTTCACATCCTCCACCCCCGCACTGACCAGCTCACCAGTGCTCCGCGCCACGGTCTTTCCGCCGATCTTCTCTACCTGTGCAAACCTGCACCCGGACGGCACGTCTTTGCTGTACGCTTCAGTCGCGTCCTCTACGAAGTCGTAGCTCTTTCCCTCGGACAGCTTCCACAGCGCGTCGGTCTTCGCCTTAAGTTCGGTGTTCTCGCGCCGAAGGAGGTCGATGTCCGTTGCATTGGTTTCGATATTTTCGGTATTCTCCGCGATCTGCGCCGCGCTGTCCGCGATTTCCGCGGCTTTTTCGGTCGCGGTCGCGGCGGCGGTTTCGGCGGCGGTTTTCGCGGCGAGCGTATCGATCTTGGTTTGGTCAATATCGGCTTTCACCTGATCGATTCCGGCTTTGACTTCGTCAATCTGCGCTTTGATCTCTGCCGCGCCCTTCCTCGACGTCTCCGCAGCGACGGCGGATTCCCCGGCAGAGGTCGCGGACCCGGCGGCGGCAGTGGCGGCTTTCTCCGCGTTGCTCTGTGCGGTCTGTGCGGCGGTTCTCATTTCGGCGACGGCTTCGCGGTCAGCGGCGGTCTTCCCGGCGTTGTCCTGTGCGATCGTCGCGGCGTCCTCGGCGCGTTTCACGGCGTCCGCAAGTCCTTCGGCAGATTTCGCGGCGGCGGCGGCGGCGTCTTTTGCGCCTTTTTCGTGCGTTTCGGCGGCGCTCGCGCTGTTGGCGGCGTTTGTCGCGGATACGGCGGCGTTCTGTGCATATTGCCCGGCGCTCACTGCGGCAGACGCAGCGTTTTCGGCGTTCTGCTCAGATTTCTTTTCAGCGGCGAGGGCTGCCCGCGCGTACTCGGCGGCGTTGTTCTCGGAGGTTTTCGCGGCGTCCTCGGATGCTTTCGCATTTTCTTCCGAGTTTTTCGCAGCGTTTTCCGAGTTTTTCGCTTCTCGCTGTGAGATTGCCGCCTCGGCGGCGAGCCGGTTCACCTCGTCTAAAAACTCGTCGTACGGATCAGTTTTAGGCGATCCGGTCAGTGACTTGGCAATCGCGGTGTCATATGTCCACGTCTTTAGCCTTGTTTCCCCGGCGTAGTAGGCGAGTTCGCACTGCCCGCGCCCGGCGTTCTGCGTGTCGGCGGCGGTGAGCGACCATTCGACAGTGTCGCCGTTTTCCGTCACTGCCGCGGGGTAGACGTTGGATTCTCCGGCGCGGCGAGCTGAGAGCCGGAAAGTTCCGTCCCCGAACTCGGCGCGGACGCCGGAGACGTCGAAGACGACTTCCCGCGCGAGGTTTTCGCCCTGTTTCCCGAGCATGATCAGCTTGCCCGGTACGGCTTTAATTTCGATCATTGTTTTACCTCCTAATCAATTATGGAGTGGATGCCCTGAGCGGTTAAAAAATCTTTCTGCCGGTGCTTTACGTCGGCGGCGTAGTCCAGTGCGGCGTGCATATCCCCGTTGCAGTGTGCGTCCGGGATTCTCTGCACGGCGCGGGCGGTCGCCTCGGACAGCGCGATAGCGGCGTTGACGCTCTGGATCGTCATTACTTGCAGGTCTTCGCGGGCTTTTTCCCGCTCTGCGGCTTTTTCCTGCGCGGCTTTTTCGCGCTTGATGATTCTCTGCTCGATCAGCCAAAAGCAAAACGCTGTGACAGCGGTTGGCAGTCCGATGACGGCAAGCATTTCTCCGATGCTCATTCGGTCGCCTCCTGCCACAGCGCGGCGGTTCCGGCGGCTCCGGGTTCCCAGACGTTGTTGTCAACCAGAGATACCCATGTCTTACCGTTGTGCTTCACCTTGTCGCCCTTCATGTACGGATTCGTCGAGTCCGGCTGCTCCCACTCGGGCACGACAGTCGGATCGGGGATCAGCACCTTCGCGAAAAGCGACGGCGCAGCGGTCGGCTTCCATCCCGCCTGCGAGGTGTGGTTTTGGAGCACGGTGTAAAGCACCCCGTCGTCCTGCACCCGCTGCCCCTTGACATACGCGACGCCGTTCCCGCTCCATTTCGGGTAAAGGCAGGTCGCCGAGATGGCTTCCGCCTCGGTCAGGCTTGCCGTCTCAGTCATCGCTTTTTCGATCAGCGGACGGAGAGTCCGCGCGAGTTCGATCAGTGTCATCATTCCACCCCCAATAAAATTTTTGCCGCGGCGAGCTGATCCTCGAGGCTCGCGACCTTTGCGGTGAGTTCGGAGACGTCGCCACCGGACGGCGGTGCAGGAGGCGGTTCGTTGAGCTTCGTAATATACGCTTCGCACACTTCATCGTCAGTCGCTGTCGCGTCCTTCCCGGTCAGTTCCCTGAGCGTCGATATTGGCAGGATGTCGTAGATCGATCCGTCGTCACGGAGGAAGAGATATGAGTTTTCCGTCCCGTAGAGCGGATTATTTATCATCGCCTGTTCGGCGGTGATGTCGTAGATCGGGGATGTTTTATCCCAGAGTTGATAGGTCATTGTGTCCTCCTTATTTTAACGGCAGTAGATAGACGGTGCCGACAAAGTTAAATTGCTCGCTGTCGCCTGTGTTCCCGTATCCAAAGAGCAGCTTTCCAGCGCTGCATTCTGCAACAATGAGCATAGAATTCGTGCCGTAGGAATATTTATTGTATCCAATGAGTGAGTTGGTGCCAGCGTGCACCATCGCCGCGGTTGTTGTGGAGCCTCGTATATGTTCATTTCCGCATTGCCATACATACCCCGACGCCTTATCGATTATGCCAATGATTTCACCGACCTCCTGAGTGGAATAACTCGGATCTGTGCTCACGGAGAATGCGCAGATATTTCCGGGCACGTCGACGGAGTACTTGTTGCTCGAATATGACGCTGATGTGATGTTCACGGTCTTCATTGCCACCGAGTCGTCTTTGGGCGGGTTAAGCACATACGAGTAAATTTGCCCGTAATAGACATACTCATATCCGCCGGACGTGCCGCTGTGTGGGTAGGCGGTTGAATCCGGCGAAGAGAGATACTCCCAGTCGCCGGTCGTGGTCTGCTTGATACTCCCGATCAATTGCACATCCGTACCGGGACCCCATCCGCCCCAGTTGCCGGTGGGGCTGAGGAAACCGATATACCCGCGCGTCGGCGAAGTAGTCGAGGATGCCACACTGTAGACTTTCACATAAGCTGCTTGCGGAACTTTCATCACCTTCGTCGCGTCTTGCTGGCAGGGCAGCCCGGAGATATACTTCCCGGCGCACATGGATTGCAGTGCTTCTGTCATCGCATACTCGGACGAGTAATCACTGCGCTTCACCGTCTTGGTGGTCGGGCTGTTCATCGTCACCGCACCTGTGGATTGATTGATGGTGATCGATGACGCGATCTTAAAAGTGACGGACGACGGGAAATCTTCATTTTCCCCATGATAGAAGAAATAAATGATCGAGCCGTAATACCCGGCGTTTGTCTGCGTAAACGCCGTCGACTGTGTTTCGGCGTATGCGCCCGAGCTCGCTCTGCGCCGCCACCAGTAGTCGGTGTAGGGCAGGATATTCGCGTCAAGCCCTTCGACCGCTTTCATCAGCGGCATAAGCAGCGCCCGATTGATTTCCGTGCCGGGTTCCTCGATTGTCGTCGGGGACGGCGTGAGTTTTTTCTTGCCGCCGCTGTCGGCGATCGTATAAAGGTCGTCACCGGTCGCGACGCGGTCTTTGATTTCCGGTGCTTGATATACAGCCATTTCAGACACTTCCTTTCAGCGGCAAATGCGCCGCGTTGTTCCCGGCGCGGAAAGTGCCGCACCGGCGATAACTCGCTTTCATGCAGTCGATAAGTAGGTCGATATCCGCGAGGACTTTCTCGATGTTGTTCGCGCCGGTGTATTTCAGCTTGTCCTCCGGCTTCGGCAGCGCTCCTGTCTCAGCGAGTGTATAGTACGCGTCCCGGAGCCTCTGTACATTCTCAAGATACGTCGTCCATTGCGCACGCCGAACGATATCGCCTTCCTGCCATTCGCGATCTTCGGCTTTGTTCCCCTTAAGCACCGGCGTGATTTCCACCGGATACCCCGCCGACGTCAGCGCGGCGGCGAGGAGTTTTACCGCGGATTCGACGCGGTTGAGGTCGGAGACATTATAGCAGCCCTTAAGCGGCGTCAACGCCGTCCCGCGCTGTGCCCGCGCCGTTTCGACGTCCTGCGCTGTCCGGTCATAGATTAAATTCATCGTGCTGTCACCTCCGCGACAATAGCGCCGCCATAAAGATTATACCGCTCGGATTCTATTCGCGCGTCGATATCGCCGAGATATTCCGTAGTCAGCGTGATCATATCGCCGGGACGCTCGCCGTTAAGCACCAGCTCCGACGTGATCGTGCCGCACTTAACGTAAAACTCCCACAGCGTGGATAGCAGTGTTTGAGCGTTCGACGCGCTGACAAGCGTCATGTCGCGCACTTCGACGACATTCGCCGGGTCTCCGACGTTCGTCAGCGGGTTCGTCTTCGAGATCACTGACGTCATGTCGCGGTATTTCTTGCCGCTGAGGACACAGCCGGAGTTTGCCGTGATGACCGCGAAATTCGCGCCCGACGAGGTTATCGAACCGTTTGTGATGACTAGATCGTGCATAGGCTCCGAAAACTCCACATATATGCCCGTCCCCGTGCCGCTGTCCGCCGCTTTATACAGCTCCGCCGCCTCGGTGATCTGCGAGTAGCTGTGGATAGTCAGCCGTAGTTCTGTAAGCTTCACATCCTGGTCATTGAACGTCTGACCTTGCATAGTGTCCGACAGCCCGAATTTCTTCACCGGCGCACTGCCGGGAATGAAAATCCGCACCGTATCTGTCCGCGCTGTGGACACAGCCGCGCCTACAGCAAAGCATATCTGCCTCACAGCTTCGCGACAGGTGCACACCGGGATCCATCCCGTGATGGTTTTCCCCTGTATGTCGGCGCTGACGTCAACAGGGACGTTCGCAGACGCGAATATAGCCGTCAGGAGCGCCGTTGCACTCTGAGACGAGTAAATACCTCCGGCAAACTGCACGCTGTCCAGAAGCCCTATATAGTCCTCTGTGGACACGCTGTAAATCTGCTTCGCGGTTCTTTCGTAGTTTTTTACGAAAAAGACGCCCAGAAGGTCTTTGTCTGTATACAGCGACATCGGCTGCTTCGACTGGAAGACGTAATTAACGTCCTCGTCGCTGATCAGTGTGAAATCCATCGTGTCAATAGTGATCTCGTCCGAGACCGGCGAGCATTCCTGGATAACCGAAATGTCTGACAGCAGCCGACCGGCAAAAGTCCGTATAACGCCGTGATCAATTGCCCGGAGTTTTAATCGGCAGTGGGCGAAATTAATAGACGAAAATGTCAGTACAACTTTGTTGTAATTGTCTACTTTTTTCTTGCAGAAGTAAATCGCTGAATCCGGCGTGAAATCCACATTGCATAACAACGACGTGCCGTTGTACCATTTGATATTTACCGCCGTGGCGTATACGCCGACGTCTGTGTCAAACGTCAGGGTGATGCCTTGCGAGGTAAACAGCCCCGATGCGGTCATCGTCAGCGTCAGCGGGCTTGTAAAGCTCCCATCGTCGCCGGACAGTGCGTCAGACCACAGCCCTATAGCGGTATCCGTCAGATCGTCCGGAAGAACGCCTTGCTCGCCGTCCAGTAAAAACTGATTCAGCTCGCCGCCCGTGCCGAAGCTCGCGAAGACGAGATCGGCGTTAAGGTCGGAAAGCTTCGACACGCTCGCGGCGTCGTCTGATGTGGGAGTAAACGCCGTCTTCGAGCCGACGGCGATATCCTTGTAAATCATCCTGATCATGTCGGTACCACCTGTGCGTCTATCGGAATAATGTTCACCTGTAGGCTTTCCCAGTACACTGTCCCGTTTCGGATACAGGACGTTTTCCGCGCCCCGTTGGACGTGTACGCTTTGTACGATATCGTCCGGTTCTGCCCATCGATACACGTGACATTAAATCCCTCGCGCCGGGGAATCTTAAAGAAGTCCCACAGCGCGTCGAAATCTGCGCGGTTATTGCCCGGTGCGAACGTCACCGAGTGGCCGATAAACGTCCCGATGGGGTCGAGAAACATATGCCCATTGGCAAGCGTTCTCTTCGTGTTATCGGTGTAGAGGATGTTGAAATTCTCCTCGATTTCGACTACGTTCGCGTCGAATACTTTCCCTTCGAGTATGCAAACATTCATACTGTTCTTATCCTCATTCCCACACGCTGTTGTTCCTCACGGCTCAGTTCGACTACAGTCCGTGCCAGCTCGCGCCGCCCTACTTGCAATACGACATTCATCTGTCTGCCGCTTCCTCCGGATTCCGCGAGAGCTTCGCGGAAAGCCTGTTTGATAGTCTCCAGCGGCGCTTCGATGTTGGTACCCTGCTTCTGGTCGCCGAGGACGGCGAGAAATTCCCGGTTCGGCGGGATAACCGCGCCGGTCGCCAGGCGAGGTATTGAGAGCTTCGGGATTTGCGGAGCTGTGAGCGGAGAGAGATTAACGCCGAAGTGCTTGCCACCGACGAGCGGAACCCAGTCCGGAATATCGAAGCTGATGGAATTCAGCGCTTTTATTACGAAGTTGATGCCAGTCACGACACCGTTTATCATGCCGTTGATCAGGTCAATAATGATGTTTACAGCGCCCTCGAACAGCGCGATTCCGACGTTCGCAAAGCTATTGGTAATCTCGTTAAGACCGTCTAAAGCCCGCTGAAAATCGAGCGTAAATACGCCCGCGAGGAATTCCGTGACACCTTTGCACGCCTGAATAATCGCCGCGATGACATCGATGAAGAATCCAGCGACACGGGTAATGATGTTCCAGATCGTATTTACCACGTTAGCAACAATCGGGTATAAGTACGCCTGAAGCCATTTTCCGATAGGCGCGATAGCGTTATTGTAAATGGCTGTCGCGCACTCGATCAGCGACGCGACGAATTCAAGTACCTGATCCCATAGCGGCTTTAAGTGCTGTTCCCACAGCCAGTCAAGGGTATCAATGAAGTTCTCCCAGACTGGCTTCAAGAACAATTCCCAGACATTCTTAAGTATGTCGCCCATATTCTTAAACGTCTTATTTATGCCGTCGAATATCGGCTGCCCGTGCTCTTTCCAGACCGCCTTCACTGATTCCCACGCTTCGTTCCAATACTTCCCAATTCGCTTAAAGAACGGCGCGATACCTTCTTCCCATACGGAATCGAAAATATCCTTTACTTCGCCGAACACCTGCGTCAGCGTCCCTAAAGCCTGTGTACCGAACTCCGTCAGCACCGGCAGTACAGTGCTTGTAAAGCCTTCCGCAAACGGCTGCGCGGCCTCGAGGATATCCGCGAAGATCATATTGAATGTGTCGAGAAGCCCGAGCAGAATCGTACCGATCGAAGTGATACCCGCCGAAATGAAATCCGGCAGCTGTGTCGTGAAGTACTCCCCGAGCGGCGCGGCGAGTGTGCCGACGTCGGAGAACATCGTCTCAATGTTCGTCCTTACTCCGGCGAAAGCCTGAGACGCGATTCCGGAGAGCCCGGAGAACGCTTCCTGCACCTTCGTTTGAATCGCCGGGAGAGCCGGTGCGATCGCGTCGAAGAGCTTGCCAAACTGTGGTTTTATAGTGGTTTCTGCCCACCTTGCGAGCGAACTTAAAATCGCCTTTATGCGTCCGACAACGGTCTGAATTGTCTTGACGGCGCCTTCAATGCCGGAGGTGTCGAATTCAAGCGGTATCTTCCCGCCGTCCTTATCCGCGATATTCGCGAGGTCCTCGACGGGCGTATCCGCTCCGGCGCTCGCGGTCGCTGTTTCGGCGGTCTTGTCACTCAAAGTCTGGATTTCATCAAAACCAGCAAGAGCGCCCTTCTGCGCGTCTGAGGTTTCCTCCACAGCGCTTGTGAGCTGTTCCTGCGCCTTTGTCGCGGACTTTATCGCGTCGGCGTCTTCCCATCCGAAGATCTTCTGTAAAGCCTGCCATGCGGCGTTTGCGACCTCTGTCATACGCTGCAATGTTGCCGTCATGGACTGAACCACGGGTATTGCTAGCTTAAGTACCGGCTGACCGATGACCGCTATTAGCTGCTTCCATGCCTCTTTCAGGTTGCCGATGACGTTTTCCCATCCATCGGCTTCACGTGCCGCCTGTCCGGTCGCGCCGGAGAGATCGTTCGCGTCCTTGACCATCTGTAGGAGTGTGAGCTGCTTCTGAGCCTCAGAGAGGTTCTGGAACGATTTGCCGTACAGCTTCATTGCCGCGGCGTTTCGCGTGTACTCCGTCGCGGATAGTCCGAGAGCGGCGTCGTTCGCATAGTTGCCCTTGAGGAAGGATTTCAGCGTCTCTGACGTGTCTTCGAGCGATCTGTCATAATACGCCGCGCTGTCTGCCGCAACTTGCAGCGCCTCTTTCATCATCCCGAGAGCCGACGCTGAATCCATGCCGGACGTTTTCGCGAAAGCGTAGATTCCTGTCGCTAAGGATTTCAGCCGCGTTTCAAGGATACCGCTTTCGTCCGCCACACGAGAGATAGCCGCCGAAGCTGCCCCCTCGAATTCGCCGAAGGTTTGCGACATTGCCGAGTTCGCGGCGTTGACCGACGCGGCGGTTTCGAGTGCCTGTTTGCCGAACGCTACTATAGCCGCGACCGAAAAGGCGGCGGCGATCTTTGTTTTCAGCGCCCCGAGGCCACTCGACAGCTGAGACACTGAAGAATTTATGTTTTTTACGCCTTTGTCAAAGCCTTTGGAATCGATTTTTGTATCAAAATTCAGGCTTCCATCGACAGCCATTCAGCCACCACCTCACGTAAATATCGCTTTAAGTCTTTCCTGTTCCTCAAGTTCTTCGTCCGAGTACCGGGTCTTTAATTTTATCGTATCGCCGTTGTCGCGAAGGAGTTCGCGCTCCTCTTTGGTAAGCTGCTTTCCCTTTGCCATCTTTGACCGGATGCCGACGACGGTCGCGAAACGTCCTTCGCCGATCTCGTAAAAATAGCCGAGGAACGTCCACCAATGCAGATATTCCACGGCTCTTATTTCTTTTCCGGCGACGCGATTCACAGCGGCGAAGATCATGCCTTCGTCCTGCTCCCAGTCCATCAGGCGCACAGACGGTCCTTTGCCCGGAGGCTCGGCGCCGTCTATAAACCACATTGCCTGTTTCATTGCCCCTTCGGTGTCCTCGGGAACGGTCTTGTACAGGCAGTTCAGGCAAGTGGTGATCTTCTCCCGCTCACTTAAGTTCGGGTCGCTGAATGCCGCGAAGATCACCAGAATCACACGATAATCGGTTCTTATCGGATATTCTTCACCCGCGACATTCAGCGACGTCGGAAGCCCGATCATTTCAGGTTTTCGACCTGCGACGTGTACTTTTTAATCTTCGTCGCAGATTTCTTTTTCTCTTCTTCGATTACACGCGTAATTTCAGGCGCTATGCACTCGAGGAAATTCGCGAATATTGGCTGACCGCCCGCGAAAGACGCGCTGTTGGTCTCACCGAAAATGGTGTCGGACGAACCAGCGCCAAAGATTTCGTCGATCTGTGCGCGGACGGCCTTATCAAGCTCTACCATACCGTCAATATCCGGCGTGATATGCAGCTCGTCAAGCGCGTCTTTTGCTTTGTTGATACGTTCGATGATTCCGAAGTCGGACGGATTGATGCGGAGGACCCTGTTCGGGTCCCCGTTGATCTCGTATTCCTTGACGCCGGAATCGAAATTCAAGCTTTTCATGCGTCACCTCATGCCGCGTCGGCGGTGAATGTCTTTGTGGACGGGTCGAACTTGCCTTTCACGCGGTCGCCGCAGAAATGCAGCGTGAACGGAATCTGATATCCGCCGTAGTCTCCGCCATAGGACGGGACTTCGACAATAACAGTCTCCTTATACGCTGTATACTTACCGGTCGTCGCTTCATCCCACGTCTGAACTTCCACATAGTCGGTCTCAACCTTGCTTCCGGTCAAGCGATTGTCGATGATGTTCTGCAAGTAGTCGAAAAGCTTTGTGCCCTTACGCGCGTAGTATGGCTCTGCCGACGCGTCCGGCTCGTAGCCCTTAAGATTAATTGAGACTTCGCCCCAAATATTGTGGTTGGTCTCGATATCCGCGTTCATGTTGATAGTAAACTCTTCGAGGTCCTGACCGATTTTCTCGTAGGTCTCGGATTCAGTACCCGGCGTAGCGTTCAGGTAGTGAGCGAGATATTTTCTCTCAATCTTCTCGCCGGTTGCAACTGTTGCTGCCATTGATTATTCCTCCATGTAAATTTTGTACTCCGCGATAAGCTGTAGTTGATACCGCACGCCGCCATGCAGGTCGGCGGGTATCTCGTACAGCATACCATTTGCCGATGTGATTTTTGTGATTTCTCCGGGGTATTCTTTGCCGTCGATCTCTGCCGTTATCTCTGTTCTGCACCCGTGTTTTTCGAGATACTGCGCGAGATCGAGGAGCGCCCCGGAGTTATTCAAGCGGTCAAAATCGTTGAGCGACTGCCATACACTATAAAAGTAAAACGTGTGCCGCCGCACCTGATTCCCACAGATATCTTCCCTCAGCAGCTCGTCTCCGGCTGACGAGAGCGAGTAGCTATCGGGCGCGAGATCGGCGAATTCGAGGTGTACCGTTCCGATCTCAGATATCCGGGGGAATTCGACGATTAATTCCCGCGTTGCTTCGATGATATTCATTGTCCGCCTCCTGCGATTTTCTCGGCGCCGCGTCTGATGGCGTCACCTTTCTCGGATTTCATTGCCTCGAACCAGAGCTTTTGAGCGTTCGGGTGTTTGTCTCTCGAGTAGGTGATTTCGCGGCCGGTTGGGTGCTTCTTCGGCGGCGAAAACCATCCCATAAGCTCGCCGTCTTTGTAGACCGGGATGTTGGGTCCATATATTTCGCCGTAGTACTGGTATCGTGCATACGGTGAATTATACACGATGCGCCCGGAGCCGATTTTCGTACCGAGTGTCGCGGAACGTATCAGCGCTCCGGTTCGCATAGGTGTATATTTATCCATATAGCGGATACATTCGGAATCGACGAAACGCTGCGCTCTGTGGTAGTCTTCATTCGTCGCTTTCGCGAAATTCGGATTCCATAGGAACTTGAATCCGCCGTCAACGTGATCTTTAGGCTGATTCATACCGCCGTCACCTTAATGTGTCGGAGCGCCGTCCCATACAGCTTATTATCCACAGCCTTTACCACAGCCGGTGAATAATATCTCAGGTCGCGCATACTCTCGGACACTGTTTTCTCGGACGTGTTGTCAAATTCGATTTTACATTCGCCCTTGACAAACATATCCTTCATCGGCGTCTTCGGCGCGAGATCGGCGTACTGCTCAGGGATGTAAATTGTTATACCCACATCCTCGACGTTCGCGCCCTTCATCAACGCCGCGCCTCTGGATTCCATCCAGAAGACAGCGGGGATATATACGCGCTCGTAGCCGATGCCTGACGCCCGGTACAGCGTGCAGTCTGTGTTCGTAAGCATTTAATCCAGCCCCCGATACAGCAGCCCTGTGTCAGCGAAATACTTGTACACGCACCCGCGCACGCGGCAGGACAGCACCGACGCGCGGGCTTCGCCGGAATCGTATGTTACCGACAAATCTCCGGTTCGCTCGCTTGTCACGCCGTCAGCACCCGTGTTATGATCATGCCGCCATAAAAGCTCTGCCACCTCACAGCAGCAGAGCTTAGCGGTATCATCAATTTCGGGCAAAGTGCCGGTAAACGCCATAATATGCGCCGCGGCATTACGCGCCCAGAAGTAAAAATCCTGAGCCGGTATCAGTGGATCTTTTCCGCCGAGATATGCGTCAAGGTAGTATTCATAGTCCGCCCAGCACATAATTACGACGCTGCTTTGTGCAGGTAGATGCCCGCCACCTTGTTCTCGTAAGCGTCGGAGATACCGACGTTACGATAGCCGAACTTCCATGCGTCAGCGTCCTGGTTCTGCTCAGGGGTAATTACCTTCGGCGCGACGTGCTTCTGGTACTGGATGACGGCGGGCTTGTGAATGATCATAAAGTTAATGTTCTTCGCGCCGTCGGCCTTCTTGAAGCCGCCTGCGGTCTGGTCATCAGTGCCGGAGCCGGAAATGGTTTCAACCTTACCGGACAACTGCTTGATGCCGGTATAGAAACGGCTCTGCGGAACCTTAACGATCTTTGCGAAGCCGTCGAGTACTTCCTTCGACTTGGTCGTATCGAGGTCGCGGATAAGGCTGAGAAGGGTCGGAGTGATATACAGATAGCGCTCAGTCGAGGGAACCTCCGCTTCGTCCATAGCATTTACTGCCGCGCGAAGTGCGGTAATGACGTTCGCGCCGGTCGAAAGCGCCGCCGCGTCAGTTGTGCCGATACCGGACATAGACGCGAGGGTTGCGAATCTGAATGCGTCAAGCTCAGGAACGACCTTAACGCGGATGAACTCGGATGCAAGTCGGCCGAAAGCCATCATTGCAGTCTCGATGTTGTCGAGAGTATCCACGTTAAAGATTCTGCCGCGGTCGAAGTTGCACTTCACCGTTTCGTTGGTAAAGGTTACGTCACCGCCGACATAACCGCCGTTGCGGGAGTAGTCCGCAAGCCCGCTCATGTCGATCTTCGGGATAATCATTTCATTCACATTCTGTCCCTGACGCGCGAGTTCGGGCGCACCGTCGAGATCAGAGGTAAGGGACGAAAGCTTGTACACCTCATCAAGGAGGGGCACATACTTTTTGAATAATGCGATAGAGTTTGCCATGTTTTAATCCTTTCTATTACTTTTTAGGCTCGAGCCCCATTGCGGTGCGTACAGCGGCGAAGGGGTCAGAGCCGGTTACACCACCGGTCGGAGCGACGGGGTTGTAGATAGGCTCGTCAGACTTAAACAGGTAGTCGTTATCCGTCTTACAAGCCTCGAGAGCCGATTTGATATCAGCGTCTCTATTCGTTGACGCCCTGAGCTTATCCACGTCGAGCAGAGCCTTGACTGCCTTTGAGTTCTTCGCACCGGACGCTGAGATAGCGTTGTCAAGAACCGCCGAGAATTCCATGTCGGCGATCTTAGCTTTATACTCGTTGTCCTTCGCGGTCAGGTCGCCGTTGAGCTTCGCGATCTGCGACTTAAGGTCGGAGACGTCGATGCCCTCGAAAGACTTAAGCTGCTCTTTCGCGCCATCGAGCTGCGATTTGAGATCGTCGCGAGCTGTGCGGAGACGGTTTGTCTCTTCGGCGGTTTTGTAATTCTCGCCGAACTGCGTCGTGAATGCGTCCTTTTTGTCCGCCGGAATCTGGATTCCAAGCTCCGATAAGATGGTTTCAATGTTCTTCATTGCGTGCTTCCTTTCTTCGTGATTTGTACCCCGCTCCGACCGCGGCCGAAAGTAAGCCGGATGCCCTCCGGCGGGGGAAAATGATATAAAAACAGCACCACGGAATCCGTAGTGCTGTAGTTATTGAGTTGTAACTTGCTTATAACTTGCGCATAAACTTAAGTTTTAACGCAAGTTAATGCTAAGTTAATGCTAAGTCAGTGTTAAGTTTCAGCGTTAAAACTTTACTCGAGCAATTCAGCGTCCATGCCGCTGAAATCAAGACTGCTTTCAATCGCTACGCTGTTCTCTATCTCATACGCCACCATAGCGCCATAGACCTTACCACCAATCTTCAATCTCTTGAATCCCCGCGGTATCGAATCGAAAGTCAGAACCGCGTATTTGCCTATATTAACACTGCTTTTTATTTTCATCATCAGCCCTTACCTTTCTTGTAGTATTCTTCGAGCTCTTTTGTATATTGCTCGAGATGTGATGCGATTTCGTCAATTTCGGCTCTCGGAACACCGTATTTTTTAGCATTCCTAAGAATGAACTTCTTAGCGTCGATCTCGTTAAGAATGGCTCTTAAAATAATCTCTTTGTCAGCATTTATTCCTTTCTGATTTTGCTGGAAATGATATGTTTCTTCGAGCACCTCCGAAACAGTCGCGTCCGGGCGAAAAATCAGAATATCACCGATACATGATGCAGTAGCATTGTTTTCTTCAAGATGCCTATAGAAAGAATCGCCGTATTCGCAGCGGATTATTTCCGCACCATCTTTCTTTGCTCCGATCGTAAGGTCGTTAAAGGTCTTTGCCGAAACGGGTTTAACATTCTCGCGCGGCTTGTAGTCTTTACGCCGGTACATCTCTGTATCTATTATTATACCACTTTTTTCGGATTTGTCAAGGGGTATTTCCACAGGATTTGCGTCCGTCTGCACCGGAGCCGGCGCCGGATTGCTCCGCCCTTCCATCCCGCCGAGCGCAAGGTTAATTCTCTCTCGCTGTGGAGTTAAGCCCATAGCGCGTGAGAATCGCGTGTATTCCTGCGACACTGCCTGGTAGGATATCTTCGCATCCTGTATGGTCTTCTCGTCCGCTCCGCCTTCCTTCAGGAGGTCGACGGCGTGATACCTTGCCGCTACAGTCCGTTCGAGCCGCCGCTGTTTCTGTGACGCCTCGTACTTCGTGTATTCCTTGCCCTTATACTCATGCTTCTCCGCTTCGTCGGCTTTCATCTGCCTAAGCTCTTCGGCGGTGTACGACGGCTCTGAGACGCCGGGAATGACCGGATAGAAATCATGCCCACAGTTCGCACCTTTGAGCCCGTCGACCTTGCCATAACCACACACAGACTTAAGCTGTGCCATCGTGTACCAGCCGCCTTGCCACTCGACGTGCTCCGGACGGCAACACGAGTGTGCGCTGACCTCATACATATCTGTGCCGAGCGCGTTCGCGTTATCCTCACTGGCCTGCGCTGTAAGTTGCCCGATGCCGGTCATCACGGCACGTCTGGCGGCGACGTCGATACGCGCCGAAGTTGGGCGTTTCGGCACGGAATCGTAGTTGATCGTCCGAATGCCACTGTTGGCAAGTTGTGTGACGGTGTGCTGTAACACCGTGCTATAGTCAAACGCGCCGGATGAAATATCCAGCACGGCGGCGTCGAGCATATCCGTGTAGTACTCGGTCAGACTGACGGTCTTGATCTTGCCTTTATTCGCCGTCGCCACACCGAGTGTGCGGGTGATATTTTTCAGCTCGTCGGCGGTCTGTTTTTTAATCGCCGCGACGAGCTGTTTCAGCGGCTCGTTGTCCTTATAGGCAACAGCCGCTTGACCGACTGCCTTGTACAGCTTTTTACTCCGTGCCCAGTCTGTCTTCGCCGCGTCAGTGTAAATCTTATTTACCTCATCTTCGGACGCGCCGAGCGCCTCGGTGATCTCTTTTTTGATATCATCCGCCGCCTTACCGAGCTCTGACGCGCGGTATATCTGCCAGTCGGTGGTACGTGTGATCTCTTCGGCGTTTTTCAGCCGCCGGATGATATCACGCATGATACGCTTTTCGAGCTGCCGGAACTGCTTTTCAAGCCCCATGGGGAGAGATTCAATCTCATCGGCGGTTAGCATATCACATTACCACTTCGTCGCGCTCAGGGAGGTTTTTAAGCGCGTCCTCGACGCTCTCGCCGTACCACTTCGCGCGGTACTCCTCAAGCCTCATAACGCCCATCGAGACGTCCGCGCGATCTTGCTGCCGTTCAGTCTCTTCGTCGATCAGAATGCTGTCCTTGAAGTCGCAGACGAATTCGTAGCCGGATGTTGTCTTCGCCGACCAGAAGGCAAGCGCGAAGACGAGATCGTCGAGACAGTCGCGAAGATTCTGTTGAATCGCGTTGACTGTGTTATATTTGCGCTTCTTCGCAGAGAGGATTTCGGTTGCGGTCTTCTCCACGGTCTGTGGATTTGAGATATCACCGTACGACAGCCCGACGGCGAACTCAATTGCCCGCTTAAACTCTTCAAGCCCAGAGATCAGCGACTGTTCCCGGAACTCCGGCGAGAACGCCTCGAAGAATCCTTTGCCGTCCTTGCCGGGGTCAATGTCCACAGCCCTGTACAGCCGCTTCGAGAGCTTTTGGAGATGGAATTTACCGTTGTCGTCCTTCTTCAGCGCTGCCGGGTCGACGTGAATCGCACGCTCACCGGATTCAAACTCCCAGTCGAGCCGTCCGAACTGCGTGTCGACGATTTTGATTAAATTGACCGCCGGATCGAAGATCGAAACTCCGGCGTTACTGCCATCAATCGTGTTATCGATCGGGTTGCGATAGTATCCGTAAATCGGACGCGTCATGCCGGGGTATCGTGTCTCCGGCGTGATGTTCGCCCATTTGTCTAACACCGACAAACTCGTCTCGATTCCGAGATTGTTTTCGGAATAACTCACAAAAGCGCGGTTGATGATCGTCAATCCCGTCTCGTCGAGATGGTGCCACTCGAGGCGCGTCAGATACTGCTCATCCTCCTTGACAGTCTCCGGGAAGATGACGTCGATCAGGCGTCCCCGGATGTCGTAGGACAGCGGAATAAACGCGTTCTGCGGCAGGAACTGTACAGTGAGATCAGGCATAGGCTTGATGACTAAAGCGCCGGTCGCCAGTCCTGACTGAAAGCTAACATTGAAGTTTCTCAGCACGGCTTGAAACGCCGCGTCGAGATTGGCGTCAGAGACGGTCGCAGTCATCTCGCCGACCGCGATATTAGCGAACTCGCGGACGACGCCTTGCTCCACTCTGAGGGAGCGAATATCGTCGGACAGCCACGGCGCGTGCCCGGTATACATATCTGCCCACAGCTTTAATCTGTCTGCCGTGTCGGGCGTCAGCGCGGGCTTCACGCCGAGCGCCGATCTTATCTGGTCAGGTGCGAACAATTGCCGTATCAGTCCTTTCACAAAAGTAATAAATTTCATACTTGTCCCTCATGGTCGATAAAGCGCTTCATATCGCGTTCGAAAGTGTATTCAAAAGCGTCAAGCGAGTCGATATCAGTGGAGCCGTCATCGAGGCGAACGTCGTCAAGCGCCTTGTCGTCCCACACAGCCTCTGAGAGCGCCGTCCTGAGCGTTTCGCAGTCGGGGGTATATAAGAACCTTCCCGCACCCATAAGCGCCTGTGTGGCGGCTATGCGGTCGTTGACGCACGCTTTGATAGCCGGTCGTACGATCGTCGCGGGCATAGCTTTGTCAAAAGCCCGTGCAAGCCCCCGGCCGAGGACGGTTTCGGCGTTGTCGAAGTAGATATAATCGATTTCACCGTACTTCGCGGCGACACGCTGTGCGAACTTAATGACGAGATCGTTTATATCGCCCGGGTCCAGATCACCGAAGTGACGTTCGGACGCCAGCGCGACGAGCTTATCGTAGCCACCTGTTTTCGCGGTCGCGACGAAAGCGTGCCCGGATTTGTTGCCGCCGAAGTCGACGCCGATGACGATTTCAGTGATTTCGCGCTTCTTGAATTCGCCGGTGAAAAGAAATTTCGCGGGGTTGTCCGCGAAACGCCGGTATATAGCACCCTCAGCTCGTACCCATTTACCAAGTATCAGGCGATCATAGTAAATCGTCCCTTCGTACTCTTTGCACAGGTTCTTCACGAACTCCGGTGAGAGGAACGTGTTGTCGAAAATCGTGTACTGCTGACAGTAGATATCAGCATCACCGTCGAGAAATGTTTTAAGCCAGTGCGTCGGGTGCTCAGGGTTAAGAGAGCCGTCGAAACATGAATACGGCTTGTCGAGACGGCTTTTGAGCATATTGAACACGTCCTCATGCCACTTCGCCACCTCGTCGCCGTATATATACTTCGCGGACGCGCCCTGAATCTTCGCGACCTGCGAGACCTTCTCAGCTCCGAGGCAGTAGACGTCTTCGCCGCACACCCGGGCGATGTTCCTCGAGTTGATCGTCCCGACCACGCTCGACGTGTACCGTTCACGCATCGGCTGTAGGACGTTGCGCTCGATGGTCTCTTTACTGACGCCGACGATAAAGCACAGCCCGTCTTTGCCTATCCGCTCGCGTATCCGCATCGGGATGACCGCCGTGACGTCCACATAGGACTTGCCCGATCTGACCGCGCCTGACTTAAAATTCCAGCGTTTATTTGCCTCGGCGATGTACTGCTTTTGCTTCGCGGTCAGCATCTGTTCTCACCTCGGCGAGTATCTTGTCAAGCTTCTCGAGAGCCGGAGCGTCAGCGTCACTGTCGGACTTAAACATACCGATGTGCTTGCCGATCAGCTCGAGAGCACGGAGCTTGTCCGACGCTTTGAGCTCGCATTCCTCCGCGGGGAAGAACGCTACCTTCGACAGCTCTTCAAGAACCTTATCGGCGGTTATACCGGTACGCTTCGATTGTTCAACACGTAATTTGGCAATATATCCCAGTATCTCAGGTTTCTGTAGGTTCTCGCTCGCTATGCTCGCGGCGGTTTTTTCGGAGTACCCTGTCCTCAGCGCGGCTTGCGTCGCGTTCAGGTCCACAAGGTATTCTTCGCAGAATCGCTTCTGCTTGTTCGTCATCCGGTTTCACCCGCCTTTCTTGTAAAATAGTCGCGCCCGCCCCCACCACTGCGTATAATGGCGCGTGTTTACCCTGTACCCTTTCCCGTGCCGTGAAGGAGTGTTGGACACGCACGGTAAAAATCAGGAGGCTGTGTTTCCACAGTCTCCCGATGATACCATTATACCACAGTAGATGTGACATTTGTGACAAGTTTCAGTTTTCGCGTAAAAATCTGTTGCACCGCTGTCTGACGGTCACTGCCGTGTTGCCTCCGCCCACTCGCATCGCGACTGCCGTCCAGTTCATGTTGTCTACGAAACGTGCTGTCAGTATCTGCCGCATCAGACTGTCTTCGACGCTCGAAATGTAATTCATTAAACGCCGTAGTTCCTGTTCTTCACGGCAGATTTTTTCGAAGATCAGAGACTTAAGCATTGCTATCTCCACAGCGATTGCCGTCCGGTCGGTGACGCTGCCTTTGCCGTTCGGCATACCCGACGAGCCGGGCGACGTCGATGACGCAGCGGCTTCGAGTTTTGCCAGCCGCTCTTTGTCAGAGTTGATCTCGCGGCGGAGATAGTACAGCTGCGATAGCTCCTGCCGGGTCATTTTTTGTCACCACATGAACAGCAGAACTGATGACACGTCGGGCATTCGGCGAAATAGTCCGGCGAGAACAGCCCTCCCACATAGCTGCCGTAGTCTGTCGCGTCCACCTCGAATACGCACCCACAGTGCTTGCATTCGAAGTGAATTGGCTCGGGCTCTTTGCCCGGCTTAATAATCTTAATCCCCATCGTCTTCGTCCTCCCTTTTGCCATAGCTGCAATAATCGTCAGTTGCTCGTGCTGCTCCATAGCCGCCCATTTTGGGGTGTGTGCAGCACACCATAGGCAGAACACGCCATTCTGCTTTTGCCGCGTATATACAGTCCTTGCAGCAGACGACCGGCGCGACATTATCAGACGGCATAATCATAACGCACCTCTCAGCCATGTTCTGGTATGCTTCGACACTGCTTTTTGCAAACCGGCTAACCTCGGGGATAGTTCTCAACAGTTCAATCACTTTGTTACGCTCAATGTATTCAGGCATTTTCATCCTCCTTCGCGAGCCAGTATTCTTTCTTGCAATCCTCGCAACATTTCGGTCCGTGACACGTGCAGCGCATATCTATATCGCCCGGGCAAGCTTCGAGTACGCCCGCACGCACATCAGCGTGCGGAAACATCTCGAGGAACCTTTCCTGCCGGGTTTTCGCGCTGACAGGACGTTCGTCATCATCAAACCACTGCGCCGGAATCCCGCTGATCTTACACGTGCGATTGTCGCGTCCGAAATCGCAGTGCGCACAGTCGCATTGCTCTTCGCACCAGTTGTGCAGGTGCATTGCTTCTTGCCTGATTTTGTCGTTCATTGTTTGTCCTCCATATCGATAAGCTTTAAGGCGGCTATCAGTTTTTGCAGATTCTCGACGTTGCAGTACTTAAACCGCGACCACAGTTCGTCCTCGCCGACTTTTACGTAAGTCGTGTGCACGTCATCCTCGTAAAACGCCAGCTTGAAATATTTCCCCGCAATCGACGATATTATCTCAAACTCTGTTTTCGGATGAACCCATACCCAGTCCATCACGCGATTGATCAGCAGCCTGATACGGTGATCTACTGCCTCCGGAAAGTATCGCGGCGCGGGAAGCTCGTCCATGCGCGGTATCTTGCCTTGCGCCACGAGGACGCTTATGTATCCTTTCGCGCGGCTCTCGGGTATGCCGAGCATTACCGCGACCTCCGGTGTTGTGCATCCGGCTTTACGCAGTCGGATTACCTGATTGATTTCTTTCGTCGTCCATGTCATCGACTAATCTCTCCATTTCTCGCATTTTTTTATCCAGCATCATGTCGCCGGTGATATCTCGCAGTGCTCGCAGCGTCAGTGCCGCGATAAATGCGGGGTCGCTCGAGCCGTTGACTTGTACCCGGCAGGATTCTGTCAGCTTGATGATGTCAGGCCATGACATTTTTTCCATCGTGCGGTTGTACTCCTCGAGGTACTCATTTCTCGCGGTCGCCGCTTCGTTGGGTGTTTTGCGCCCGGCTCTGACGTCCCGCCCCAGGTTCGCGATCCGCGCGAAGTACTTGTATTTCGCCGGTGGCATTGCGTCGTAGTCGAGGTATGCGCCTTCGTAGGCTCGTAGTTCAGTTTCGGGGAAGGTCATACTTCGTCCTCCGCTTTCTTCATCAGACGCAGCGTTGCCAGAATGATTCGTTGCATCTCCGGGGTCAGGCACCGGAACAGCTCGACGAGCTTTCGCTCTTCCGGGGTTAAATTGTTCATGTTTCCATCTCCTTTACGAAAACGTAAATACCGGGCTTGTCCGGCACGACGAATTTTTCCGTCACCTCGCACGCCACCTGCGCGTCATCTGCCCAAAAGCCACTTCTCGTCATGCAGTCTTTCAGCAGCTTGATCATGTTGTCTGTGTCAGGCTTCGTCGTCTTGTATTTTGGCTCGATTGTCTTGCCGAGGTAGCACCATTTCGTCAGCAGCTGCACTGCGCCTTCCAGCGGCGCGTCGGGTCTGAACCTTGCGAGCTGTGCCATGAATACCGCCCGCGCGTTTTTCAGGTTCGTGTCCTCGAAGAAGATCGGCTTGCCATTCTTCACCGTCACGCGCTTCTCCTGGTGCGTCACAGTCGGCGGATTCATGTTCATAAAGAATTCAAATTTCAATTAATTCACCTCTCTAACTATCTCTTAAAAATTGTGACAATGCCGCCACTCGTCTAAGGGGGGGCAAAGTGGTGGTTTTTAACCACTTTGTACCCCCAGACGATACGCGAGGTGTGCAGTGACAAAAGTGACATTGACAATGTCTATATATAAGCGGCTTTGTCACGATTTTTGTCACTCTTCTTTCGTAGAATGTCAGGGACATTTCTGCGGCTTTGTCACGGCTTTTTGTCACGATTGTCACTCGTCTTTTGTAGTGCGTATTACCTTGCCGTTGTCAATTCTAAAATCGTCGTGCTTATCGATTCTTCTTCGAGCTGAACGATTGCTTATGTCAAGATAATCGGCAATGTCTTGAATTGTTACGATTTCGTTAATAGAGCACGCCTCATATGCGTTCTCGAGAGATTCGTCGCGTTCCTTCTTCCGCCGCTCGCTTCCTTCGCTGTTTTTGCGCGAGGCGTAAGCGGCAGTCCCCGGAATCATGCTCTCCGGATTAATGTCTTTCAGTACCTCGTCCACATCGGGGCTGTGCGTCGGGTAGTCGAACCACACGTTCACAGGCTTGAAGCTTGCGAATTCTCTCAGCGTCCCTTCAATTCTCCATGCGGTTTTAGCCCACTCACGCTTGTCTGCGGCTTCGAGCTCGGCGTGTATTGCCTTTCGCTCTTCGACCGGCAACCGGTCGACGTATGCGAGCACCTGCTCCATGTCGCCGATGTCGCATTGATTGACCGTG
>ERZ1034768.80-NODE-80-length-39114-cov-8.567219_pt1 | contig 39114 bp, 38 predicted proteins | sample MGYA00520691_ERZ1034768 | MGnify/ENA primary metagenome ERZ1034768 (study PRJEB33766, sample SAMN09781704) | gut metagenome | biome: gut microbiome | host: Homo sapiens | place: Madagascar | study: EMG produced TPA metagenomics assembly of the PRJNA485056 data set...
CGGGATATTCCACAGACGACTCAAGAAGTTTCTTTTCGGAATCATGAAAATAATATTTATAATTCTTTAATGTTTCGGCTTGTTCAAGATCGTATGTGTATTGAAGCTCAAATACTGCCGCATACATCGTAATGGGAGTTACCTCGTTAGCGATCATTCCAACAAATCCGAGCGTTGGCTTCTCCTTGCAATAAAAAGAAACAGCCGAGCTCCAATCTCCAAAGAAAGAACCTCCAAAGAAAAAATCTCCGTTGGTTTTTACTCGCAGTTTTATATAATAGTTGCTCGACTGATTTTTCAAACCATTATTTACAGGCGCAATAAAGAAAGAATATCCAGTGTTGATATTATAATTTAACGTCTCAGCATTTCCGATGAAGTGGCAGGCTTCTGTGTCGTCTTTGCCGTTATAAATAAAATATTCGTACTCGGTCAATGAAACGTTTGATGCGCTCATATAAAAATAGACCGTGGTGCCAATTGTAGCGTCAAAAATCCCAATCGGCTTAATCGTTGGTTTCGCCAATAAAATGCCACCTCCTTAAAATAAAAATGCGGGGTTCTTCGTCACTGGCGAAGCTTCCCGCAATAATCACTATTAAATTTTACGAATAATCAAATTGCTGAAATCTCCCTGTGGGGCGGTAACGGCAACACGCTCATATGTATCAAAATGTTGTGTTGTTTTAACTTTATATTCATTCCCGGATGCGGTTACTGTGTAGCCGCCCGAAAAGACATTCGTCACAACGCCGAAAAAGGTTTTATCAAATCGAGCAGCGCTCACTGCGTCATTTGCGGCTTTAATAATGTGTCTTATCAGTACATCGACTGCATTTGAGGATTCTTTGCTCATATTATCACCACCTTATCGTTTACTTTGAATCTGTTTGAACATGGCAGGCATTCTTTGATTGATCTCGCGAGCAAGGTCATCAACACCACCAACGGGATTCTGAATGTAGATATCGCCAATTGTTATCTTATCACCTTCGACAGTGCGGTTCTGAACATTACTGATACCCGCATTACGCTCCATTTGTTCTGTAAACCATCTGTCTGGGTTTCCACCCATATCAAACAGGCGAGAAGTGATATCAGCAGGGACAACACCATCACCAGTTTCAAGATAGGTGTACCGGCCAGAGGCAGGTTGTCTCACAAGCAACTCGGGGCCACGCTCATCAACGTTGTATCGACCAGACTGCTTAATGCTCCTAGAGCCGCCAGCTTTCTTGCCTTTGATATTGCCAATAACTACGCCTTCACCGCTATTTGTTGTTCCAGAAGAACTAGAAGACTGATTATCTTTTCCGTTATCTTTTGTGTTGTCTGCAATTTCTTTGTTCTTTCCGAAAATACCTTTGCACAGATTTACGACTGCACCAATCGGGCTAATATCCCAGAAGAAAGAGGCAACAGACTTTAATGCTTTCTTGCCAAAGCCATCTTCTTTATTAGACCAGATTTTCTTCTGATTCTTCATGGCCTTTGTGCCGCCATATATACCAAGCCCAACAGCACCAGCAATTGGAATAGCCATGCCGCCAGCGCTTGCCAATGCAGTACCAACTGTCTTGATTAGTCCGCCAGCACCAGCAACCAGTTTTTCTGCACCCTTAATAAGAGTAGAACCAACTTTGCTCTTGCTTACAGCGTCACCGATAGTTTTAAAGCCTTTTACAACAGTAGAGACAATGCCGTTGCCGGAACCATTAAATGTATCATGAGCACCAGTTTTGATTGCTTCCCAAATTCCTTTGAACTTATCAATAAGACCGCTTCCAGAGGTCTGCACCTTGCTACTTAATTTCTCAAAGAACGTTTCAACAGTTTTCCCAGATTCTGCAGCAACTTCTTTGCTGCCCTTATTGAAGAATCCTTTTATCGTATTCCACAGACCAGTTGTACCCTTATCTTGATACTCGCCAGTCTGAATCCACGAATACACGTTGTTCAGCTTTGTAAGAGCGTTAATCAGGGACTCGATATTCGAAATCAGATTCTGAATACCAGAGACAGGAGCGGCATTTGTGAAGCTTGCAATGATTTTATTCTTGTATTCGTCAACACGACCCTCCATCTCAGAGAATGTCATGTCTTGGATCTGTGCAGCATAACGAAGCTTTTTGTTGTAATCGTCAAGGCTTGTACCAATTAGGTTCATCGCCTCACTATACTTATCCTTCAGCTCGTTCAGCTTGTCGATCTGGTCGTCGATTGCTTTTTCAGCATCTTCTTTACGCCATTCTCGTTGCTGATCACTCAGGTTGTCTTTAGCCTCTTTAACTGCGGACTCGTCAGCCACCCACTCATAACCATTGCTGGTCAACTTGCGGACAGTGCGCTGAGTGCGAGCCTTTTCCAATTCGGCCTTGAGTTTTGCAAGAGTAATAGCCCGCTCTTCTTCATCATTTGCCTTTTCCAGAGCTTCCTTCTGCTTGTTTAGTGCTTCGATCCGCTTGTCAATGTCTTCGGTCATGGCCTCACCCCAAAGTTTGAGGTCATTGTCCTTATCGGTATTAAACTTTTCAAAGAGAGACAGCAGGGAAGAGAATACGTCCTTCAGGTCAGACAGTGCTGATTTAAACTCTTCGGCGGCATCCTTGGCGCTCTTGAATCCAGTTTTAGAATTTAAAAGACCATCACGAAGCTCTCTCAGTCTGTCGGCTAATGCTTTTGTTGCATCTGTCTGCTCATAAGTCGTAATCATGTCATTGAGTTTATCAATGAGAAGTTTCTTATAAGCGGCTTCATTAAATACAAGCTGATTACCTTCGAGCTTCAAGCAAGAAAGATAGTCAGGGGAAAGAGCCATCAGCTTTTGATAATTGTCGATACTCAGCCCGCCATAGGTGTTATATTCATCAACAATATCGGTAATATCAGAGAATCCGCTCTGGAAATCATCAATTTCCTTGGTTGCTTTCTCAAGAGAGTATCCAAGTCCATTGTAGAACTCATCTACGCTGATTTTTCCATCTGCAATTGCTTTAGCTGCATTACGCCAATTCTTCTCAATGGCTTTTGCACCAGCACCGCCAGTTTGAGCAGCAGCGTCTGCCATACCGTTTAGATATTCAACAACAGAATCCTTAAATGCCTTACTGTTGAAATCAACTTCTCCGGTTTCAGGATTGTACGCCCTATCCTTTGCTTCGTATTTGTTGTTGAATTTTTCATCAAATACGTTTGTATCCTTAGCAAGTTGCATCAATGCGTCATGCTGCTTTTCAACATCGTCAGAATCAAGCAGACCAAACGGATTGTTCCTATCAGTCTTGTTATTCATGACCTCTGACAGCCCAGAAAATGCGGATTTTATAGCATCCGTCTTTTTCTTAGCATCATCCATCGCAGTGCCGTAGCCCTTGATGGCATCAGTCAGTTGTTCAAAGGAAATTGTAGAAGAGTCAACACTAGAATTCAGCCAATTGAGAATCTTCTTCATTTCACCGGCAGACTTGCCGCCATCATTGGCGGCGTTTGCTTCCTCAAGCTGAGCCTTAATAAAGGTACGGAATTTAGCTGTATTAAGTTCAAGTTTTCCGTTTTGCTCCGTCAAACAAGCAGTAAACTTGTCATCAACACCAATCAGTGACTTCATTGTATCAGCACAGATATAACCATATTGGTTATATTCTTTCATCGCCTTTGTTAAGGTATCAAATGCGGATGCAATATCAGATACAGACTTCGCGGTAGATTTATTGTTCTTGTTGGTCTTATTTGTCGGGAACCCATTAAGCTGATTTGTTAGTTTTTGTCCACCCCTTAGAGCAGCGTTCATATTGGTGTACAACAGAGAAAGCTGAGTATTTGTGCGATTCGTGATTTCCTCTAGCTTTGCAGGATCTACACCGCGTTCACCTGCTTTTTCGACTTCGTTCGCAAACTCTTGAGCCGCGCTATATGTAGCGGTTGCCGAAGTAGCATTTTTCAAAGCAGGGAGAAGATTCTCGAGAGCAGTCTTTTCAGCCTCTGTTTTCTCTTTTAGATCATCAGTACTTTCAGCCGTATCATCGGCAGTAAGGTTTGCGACCTCATGTTGTGCGTTAGACAGAATTGTTGCCGCAGCTTCTGCGTATTCAGCAGCAAGCAACTCAGCATAACTCTGTTTATTTATCTGGAGTTTACCATTAACAAGCTCAAGGCAATTCAGATACTCGGTGTTCATCGTCAGTAAAGACTGAAGAGAATCGAGACTCATGTAGCCATACTGATTGTACTCTTCCATTGCACTGGTAGAAGCTTTATACGCAGACTGGATTTCATCCATTTTGGAAGAAATATCTTCCATCTTCTGTACGCCAGTAGCCAATGCGTCAACACCATTTGCAGAAGACTGAGCTACAATACCAACTTGAACAAGTGCTTGGATAAACGCATTCACACCGTCTGTGTCAGCAGAAAAGTCCATGTCGGTAAGAGCTTTGCGAAGATTTGCAATAGCTTGAGCTTGCTCGTCGGATAATCCTTCGTTTGTACCCCACAAGAGTTCATTCAGCTTACTTGCATCAAATCCATCAATCGTATCTTCCAGAGTTTGAACAGCAGAATTTACCTTATCGAAAGTAAAACTGACATCCATACTGTTATTATTGTCATTCTGCCAAAAATCAACTGCTTGAAGCTTTCTACGAGCGTTTACATTCTCGTTAACGGCATCCGTTGAGTCGTTATAAGAATCTACATCATCACGGAGAGCAGATTGTTCATCCATTAAATACTTATAAACGGTATTGTATGCACCGCCTGCCGCCCTCTGTGCTTCTGTTGTGTTTTGTACAATATAATCCAGTGCTCGTCCAAGTTCAGAATAATACTTTGCGATAGAATCTGGATCATTCAAGTCCTTCGCACCAAAACTACCATTCTTATTAAAAACATCAATACCAGCATCTTTTAACTCGTTCATAATACCACGATTGGTATTTGCGGAAACAGAACTAAAGAAATGTGAACGATTATTGTCTTTTGCGGTTTTTGTGAGTTTGTCCCCTTGGGCATCTTTTGATTGAATCAACTTCGATTCGGAAGCTTTGAGCTGTTCTTCCGTGATATCCTTCAGCAAACCAAGCTGTTCTTCATATTTTCCATTTTGAAGATCGAGCTTACTTACTTTATTTTCATCAAGAGTGCCTTGCTCTTTTGCAAGAGCCAAAAGCTCTTCTTGGATGTCTTTTGCTTGATCGTAGTCTTCTGTGTTCCAACCGGATTTATCACCTAGTTCTTCATAAGCATTAACTAGGTCTTTTAGGGAAGAAGTTGCATTGTTAGCTGCATCAGCTTCTTCTTTTGTCTTCGTGGCTGCGGTGTCAATCCGTTGCGCATAATCAGCTATAGCAGAAATAACCCCATTGATAGCCATGCCAATCAATGCACCAACAGCCATCGACAATGCAAAATTTAATGCTTTTGCCGCGAATGTTGCTGCCCTCATCGAGAGAGTCAAACCGTCAGTTGAGGCTTTACTTCTTATTGAATATTTGATAAAATCAAGGAAAGAAGTCCCAGCTCCACGCTCTGCTACATCTAACGATAAAAATTCCCTATAAAGATTTCGTATTTTTGTTATTAGGCCAGTAATATGATTATTGTCATCAACGTCAAAAACGTTCATGAAAGATAATATCATTTTTGAGGAGAATAGATATGGATAAATATGTACGCTACTGCCCGTTATGTGACAAGTATTATCCCCAAAATCAAATGCTGTGCGCATTTTGCTTTAGAGATGTCATATTATCGCCTAAGTGGAATAGTATGAGCCAGCAAAAGAAAATCAATTGGAAGTTTGAGCATCTGCCGCAGGTTGACATTTCAACACTTAGCGAAGATTCGCTCAAAAAAATGCAAGATAAAGCCAACGCCTTTGACGCTCAATATAGAGCTGAATTGGAGGAGAAAGAACATCCGAAGTATGTGCCAACCTGTCCCACGTGTCATTCACCAGATATTGAAAAGATTAGCGGAACCAGTAAGGTTGTTGATGCAGTGGTCTGGGGCATTTGGTCCAAGAAGGCAGGGAAGACGTTTAAATGCCGTAACTGCGGTTACGAATGGTAAGCAATAATAAAACCCTACCAGGCATTACATCCGATAGGGTTCAGTTCACAATATTCAATTACTCAATTCCATTCTGAAGGATAAACTTAGCAGTGTCTGACTTGACGTTAGGATAGATGAACTCAAAACGATTCACGTTGGACATTGGAATGCAGAGTGCAACGTTCGTTTTCAACGTATCTGCCGCACTCTTCCACGATTCAAGAGAATCATCTTTTGAGATGTAGTAGTGAACCAGCGAGATATAATCATCGTCAATTCCTTGAGGCTTCCCGTAGAAGATATTTCCGTCCTTCATAAATACCTTTACAAGAACACCCTCTGCGTCATCAAAGTGTTGAGTGAAAATATTTCCGGCAGTCTCAACACCAAGTACATTGGAAAACAGCTTACGAACCGGCAACCAATTCTTTAACTTGAAAAATACTATAGCGTAGAGCAAACCAAAAAGGACATACGCAAGAACAAGAGGGAAACCTTTAATAGCAATCGACCAAAATGTTGTGTCTAAGTAATCCACGGAACTCTTAATAAGATATCCAATAGCTACGCTTAACACGAAAAACATCTGGTCGCTCATTTTCTTCATGTCAAGCCAGCGATAACACCAAACGCATAGTGCGCCCGGCACAAAAACATGAAATAGCAGATCAACGCTGCTGATTAGTGCTTGAATTGTGTTCATCGGCACCTCCTTTGTTGTTATTGTTGTTGCCATTTTCGAGAACACCTAACATGTCAACGTCCTTTGGCGACCGCTTATTGTAAGTTGAAATCTCATAGTCTGGAATATGTTTCTTGTTTTCCATGGCAGTATCCTCCTTTAATAAGGAAAGTGTAGCATGGAAAATGCAAGCTGTCAATCCACAGGTAAACCGGGAAAGCAATTTAAGTGTAAAGCATGTGGGTATGAATTTTGAGCACACATAAATAAATCCCCTGTTAGATAGACATCCATCTAGCAGGGGATTGATAAGTTATGTTTTGTTCTTATCGCAAAACATAACTTGCAATTTTCGATTCTGTATTACAGTACATGAATTCAAAGCGCTTAACGCTGGACATAGGAATACAGAGCGCAGTATCACGGTTCGGATTGCTTGCGGCAGCTGTCATACTATCACCCATGCGGTCTTTGCCGGTTGCGTGTTCCGTTAAAACGACATAATCGTCATCGGCATTCTCAAGCTTGCCATAAATAAAAGTTCCGTCATTCATGTGAAGCATAAGATAAGTGCCTTCTTTGAAGTCAATATGTCGGCTCCAAACATTGTCGCCTGTTTCATAGCCTAGTTTTAAACCAAACCATTCCCGCACCTTGACCGAATTCTTGGCTTTGAAAAATATTGCAGCACATAGAATGCCAACGATAACATAAACAACTACAATTGGAAATCCGACGATTACAAAATTTCCAAGTAAATAATCTATGTAATCAACACAATACTTTATTGTAAAACCAAGTGCAATACTAAGTGCTAAAAATCCTTGGTACTCAATTTTCTTCAATGAAAGCTTTGTATAGAACCAGACACATAAGGCACCTGGGACAAAGACATTGAAAAGCGTTTCGACATTATTTATTAGTTTTATTACCTCCGTCATTTGACCCTCCATTCATTCTATCTCTGTTTTTGAAATATGGACTATTCTGCGCCTGTTCAGACCCGTGACCGGAATATGTATATGTGTTCTGCGGTGGCTGTTTTTTAGGCAGGACGGGATTATAGGTCGATGTCTCGGGAATATGATTTTTCTTTTCCATGATTCAACACTCCTTTTGTAAGAGTGTATCATAGGCTGTCGTAAAAAGCAACATAAATTAAAACACCCGGCCTCCCAGTAGTAGGGAAGTCGGGCTTGCTTTATGATGATACCTTATTTCAGCAGTTCAGCGATTTCTTCAGCAGTCATGCCGCTAGCCAGTGCGTTGGCAACAATATCTTCTGCCTTTTTACGGTTCAGCTCTGCCGCAATCTTTTCATCAGCATCAGCCTTTTTCTTTTCGAGCTTTGTAATCTCTTTATTGATTTTCTTCAGTTCTACTTCCTTGGCCTTGCGGTCAGCATTCAGCGCGGCAATATTCGTGCCGAGTGCTGCGATTTCTTCAGCGAGAGATTCTGCGGCAGTATTTTTCTCAGCGATCTGTGCTGCGTAATCGACGCCATCGAGAACCTTTGCTTTATTCTTGCTTCCTTTGGGTCTTGGCATAATATAATACCTCCGTATATTTTGGATACGCGATTGTACTTTTATTATAGCCAGAATATTCTGTATAGTCAACGAATATTTTATTTTCTCCTATTTGTATCGCGCCAGAGAAAAGCGCGTCTCCTCGTTTTCACCTACTTCTTTAAGTCGTCTGGTTACGTCTGAGGTGGACTTCTGAACTTTCGTCCAGAACTGACTATCTTTCCAGTGGTTGCTCACTGACCCTTTTTAGTCGATGGACCTTCCGCTCTCTTACATTATATAATAGGGGGTGGATCGGCTGCTGACCGCCCATTGTAAACACTACTTAGCACTCAATTATTCCCATATTTTGACAATACGATAAAACCGAGCTTTTATCTCAGCATATAGCATCCATATCCTTGTTTCTATCTTTCGATTCCTACCTTATATAAATATAAAATAGGCGATATGGCTCTTAGGGTTTCCCAGCACTCTAGGGGTTATTTTATTTTTACATGGTGCCGCATCCTATATTTTTATACGCAACAAATATAAGAGGGCATATTAACTTTACCCGCACCATTTTTGAGCTTTCCGCTCATCTGCATTACAGACAACACACCAGAGATGGCGGCTGTCAAAGTGGGTAATGCGCCAGCAAATTTTACAGCACTATCTGCACCGTCAACAAAAACGGTGGCAAGATCTACGAAAAACTTCGGAACATCAGACTTCATCAAGTCCGTACTGAACTTCTGAAACGCAGAATCAAGCTGATTAAGCTTCGCCTGCAGGCTCTGCATGTAGGTCTCATTCTCACGCATTGCGCTTCCGCTAGAATTAAGAGCCTGTTTCATGGCATCTTCTGCAACGCTAAAATTATTCAATAGGGCAGAAGTACCCTGACCTCCACGCTTACCGGAAATCAATTCAGTGATATTGGCCTGAGTAGTATCGGACAGGTCTTTCCAAACCTCAGAAAGCTCCTTCATAATCTGGTAAGTAGATTTGAAGGTGTTGTCATTTTTCATAATGTCAACGCCAGCAAGTTGCTTCAGCTCGGAGCGGAGTTCGGATACAGAACTTGCCATGCCGTCCGTCGCGATACCGGCATTTTCTGCGTCCGTCTTTGAAGCACGAAGATACATGCTTAAAGTTTTTAGGAAAGTGCCACTCGATTCACTGTCCTGAAGTACACCGTTCAGTGCAGATGCCATAGCCAGTGTTTCTTGATATGTATTCCCGGCGGCTGACATCGCAGCAGAACTTTTCTGCATTATAATTCCGAGATCTTCCATGCTCACAGGCTCGGTATTAGCAATCTGGTTCATACAGTCCAAAAGATGTTCTGCGTCATCAGCAACCAGGCCAAAGCCTTGCATGGTAGAAATCAAATAAGAGGAAGCAGTGGTTGCGTTGTCGATACCATCTCCAACATTCGCCATGAGCGCAGCGACACGAGCGAGTTCTTCAGAGTCTTCATCTGTATATCCAAGTCTCTTCCAGTCTGCTGTACTCGTAACGAGATCGGAAATACTAGCACCGAGCTCACGAGCATTCGTAGCCGTCCTCTCAAGATAGCTATTCATCTCATCGCCGGTCATCGAGCTAACTTTTTTGAGCTCGGTTACAGCCGTATCCAGTTCAAGAACGTTATTATAAACCTCTCGCAGACCCTGTTTAACCATGGCTACTCCAGCCATAGCAACAGCAGTCTGAAAGTGCTCTTTGAATAGACGAGAGAGTTTTTGACTAAGAGTTTCTGTAGTGGCCCCACACCTGCTCGCCTCAACCTCAAGGTTTGACAATCTTGCGCTAAGATCAGTAACATCGCCTTCACAGCCAGCAGCAGATGCTTTTATTCCATTTAAACTATCAATCAACCAAGAATATTTACTTTTGTTTGCAATAGAATTTTCTAACTTTGTCGCACGCTCATAAACACTCTTGAACTTTGTCATATCAACATTAGCTTGATTTAAATCTCTAAAATCAAATCCAAGCTCTTTTAAATGTTGGCTTGTAGAATCAATAGTTGTATCAAGCGTCTTGCATTTTTTGTCAAAGTCTTGAATTGCTTTTCCTGGCGTAGTGTTCTCAATAGAAGCGAGCTGATCTCGCAACTCTTTTAACTTTCCAGAAGTTTTTCCAGTGCCATCTTCTCCATATAAATATTTTTTGATATTATCATTTTTATAGTTGGAGTTATTCTTGGAATAGTTTTCAAGAGACTGAATCTTCTTTTGATATTTTTCATACTCGGATTCTTGAGCTGTAAGAGTCTTTTTTAAATCATCTGCAATTTCTTGATTTTGTTTTTTTAGTTCTTTTGCAACTGAATCAGCACCTTTTGCAGTATTCCTGTCAGCATTAAATTTTCCGGCTTTTTCGATATCCTCAAGCTTTAACTTTTGAGATTCAGTAATTACATCTTTGGTTTTTGTCTTGAGTTTATCCATCTCATCATTGATTGCGCTTAATCTAGTCTGTACCGCTTTCAACTCAGATGATTTATTTCCATTAGCAATTAACGATGCCTCATCCGCCTTTAACTTTGCTTGCCGATTAGCAAGGCTAAAAAGACGAGAGATGTCACTCTTTGAAGTGTCTTGTGTTTTCGTAGAACCAGACTTCCCAGTATTGACCTTAACTGTTTGTTTTGCCGCAGATTGCATAGCCTTTTTAAGCTGTGCAGTAACTTTACTCTGGTCAATCTTGACATCCAGCGTGACCTTTGGAGTTTTTAGTTTTCCGCTCTTGACTACCTTATCAAGTGCATCATTTATATTACGAATAGTGTCGTTTTGATTTACTCCAAAAGCAATTTTTACTGGTTTGTCCTTATAATGTTCCTTAACAGAATTAAATTGTTGGTCTAATTCTTTTTTATTTGTGTCAATAACAACCTTGACCTTAATGGCTGTTACGGCAGAAGACTCTGTGCCAGTATTTTCTTTTTCATCCATACTGTTGGTCACCTCTCTTTTCCATTTTCAACAATTCCTTTCAAAATAAAAAAGAGAAGCGGCCAGCTTCTTCAAGCCAGCCTCCTCTCATTCAAATTTTCCAAATAAATTGTGGGATTACAATTCATGTAATGCGGTTTTTACAAGCATGGCCGCTTCAACTTGGACTTTTGAAATAAATGGACGCGCAGGACGCTTTGGTTTATTTTCCTTTGGTTGCCCCATTCGATTCCACTCTGCAATATCCATCCACAAGCCATGCTCAATCCAATTAGCAAACATTGTTCCTTCTAAGGATGCGTTATCTCCTTCTCGAAATGGTGTTTTACACCATGATGCTTGTGGTCTTGCAATATCCTTTACCGTCATAGTCACCACGTTGTCAGCTGTGGTAACACTACTTACGATATTTCTTCTACTTTCGATTCCGTCAGACCGACCACTTTTTGAGTGTACGTTTTCTACAATGCTTGCTTGCAGCCTCGTTTCAATTTCTGGTGCAACACCTTCAAGGATATCTTGAACGCTGCTAACCACACCGGCCAGTAAATCATCAAAGTTCGTATACGAAGAAGCAAGACTTCCCATTCACTTCACCTCAAATCTCGAACCGATCCTTTGCAGATTGAATCTTTGTCGTATCCTTCTTGATGTAATACTTGTTGGTCACGTCCGTACCAGCATGATTGAGCAGGGAAGAGACGTCCTCTAAACTCATACCCGCATTCTTCAACAGGGTAGCACCGCTGTGCCGGAAATCATGCGGATGCAGCGTAGGCTCATCAATCATCTCACCAATCTTTTTACACCAATCACCGGCTGTGCTTGAAGTGATCGGCATCCATGCGCCATTGATTTTCGTACCGACAAACACATAGCCGCCATCCTCAATATCATGCTCAGTGCGGTATTCCTTCAGTTCTTTCAGGAGTTCGGATACTTCCTTGCTAAACATCAGGTCAACGATTTTACCTTCCTTCTCCAGAACGTCATGTACCATACGGTTCTCATAGTCGATAGACTTCCAAAGCGTATTCCGCACAGCGTTAACACGAGCCATTGTGGATAGCGAAAATAGGGCATACAGCCGCAGCGTCATCGCATTATCCTTCATGTGAACAGTGGTTGCAGATTCAACCAGCGTATTCAGTTTCTCTCTCATCAGCTTGACTTCATCCGGTGTAAGATATGTCTGTTTTACAACAGCCACATCCTTGGTCGGGCGGTCAATGAACTCCATCGGATTCTCCTTGATGATTTTCTTCTTGCGAAGATACCGGTATAGCGCAGAAATCGTACTCATGCGCCGCTTCATGCGAGCAGAGTTGTTTCCATGCTTCTTGCAGTAGAACAGAAATTCCTCGATATCCTCTTCCTCAAGTTCTGTCACAGGAGCATTACCCTGATTGTCCAGAACATAAATCATCCACTGCTTGAAATCAGATTCATAATTGTAAACAGTAGACGGGCTGAGGTCACGGATGCCCATATCAGTCTCGTATCTATCCCAGTATTTCAAAGATACTGGATTTACGTTCTTAAACTTCTCAGAATCCCATAACTTCAGCGGTTTACTTCTTGTAGCCATATTAAAATTCCCTCCAACCCACCTCTAAAAGTGTTTATTCCTTTTTATCTTTTGCCAGCACAGCGGAAATCTCCTGCTTGTTATCCAGCAGGGCAGAAGTCACCTCGGAAAACTTCTCGACATCAAAGTCATTCAAGTTGCCCTTTACATCATTCAGATAATTCTCCATGAAGTCAACGAAATCAGAAATAGGATCAGGCTTCTCAACAATCTCGTTGAGCTTACCACAAAGACCAAGAACAAGCCATTCCTTGTGAGAACGGTCAATCTGCTCGTGGACAGCCCTTTCCAGAGAATCATACTGATCCCAGAACATAGCAGTATCACAACCAGCCGTCTCAATCTTCAGGTTAAAAGAATCATACGCAATACGCGGCCATTCAGTCTGCGGCTCACTATGATAATCATAACCAACAAAATACTTCAGACAGGTCAGCCGGAACGCCACTTCAAACAGCGCAGGCTGATAATCATCATTGACAGTACACATCTCAACAACTTCATTTACAAAGTCGATTCGCTCCTGAAAACTTAAAACCTTCATTTTATCTCCCTTTCGTCTGTGCTTGCTTTAATTTCTTTCGCTCTTTTCGAGCTTTTTTTAGATCATCGTAATCGACCCAACCTCCATCAATTTTGGAGTATGTGATCCAGCGGTAATCTACATCAGGATAATGGAACCAGAACATCTTACGCTTCATCAGCGCAACACTATCAGCAAAACCCTTCGTATCAATTACCTGTTTACTGCCGTCACTGTATGTAAGTTCATAGTCCGCCACATAATCGATTTTTCTTACAGCTACGTCCTTACCGTCCTTATCGACCCGGCGGAACGCTTCCTGTAATACAAAAGGAACTTGCTTACGGCATTCTACGATTTCACCATTTTCCAGCCCCGGTAATACGATATCCCGATAAAACATCATCTCGGCACGGCTGTCATAAACCACGCCATCGTAGGTTCTATCTGCTGGATTTTTGCTCACATTAAACTTTGTTCTGTTCTTTTTCTCCATAAAATCACCACGAAAAACGAAGGGGCGGTTATGCCCGCCCCTTACGATTTGATGTTCTCTTAACTACCGGCTTCACGGGCTTCTCATCCTTTACATCACTAGATGATTCATTCTCAGCCTTTGCAGGCTCATCCATGATCTCATGGAAAATATCACGAACAGCTGGGATAAAAGTTTCTACCTCGGCTTCCGTAACATTCTTGTACTTGCGCATCAAAAGAGTAGTCAAGTCTGCCTTTGTAGTCTCTTTTGAAATAATCCCCTGACGATACTGGTTTACGGCAGTCCACACAAGAAAGTGCGGCTCAGTGTCGCAAATCATCCGCCAAGGATTAAGACGCGCATCCTGCTCGCAATGCGGGCAAACCGGATATTCTTTTCCGCAAGTACGGCACCAATTCAGATTTGCCATTAGGCAGCTGCGGTCTCGATGCGGAACAGACGCTTATCGTCAGAGCAGTACTCCTGAGTAGCGCTGATCTTAACAGGGTGAGTCAGTTCGTTATTCAGGGTCATATCGATAGCGTTATCCATCTTGGCGTTCGGGAAGATGATGCGCATCAGCTTCTTATTTGCCTTGTCACAAGGATTGTAGCAGAATGCCTCAATCACAAACTCGCCCTCGGTAGAGAACTTGTCGGCACTGTCATTGATAGCAACGCCCTCCTCGCTCTCATACTGGTACTTCACAACAAAGCGGTCGCCAGCCTTCAGATTTGCACCAGTAGGCAGAGTAACCTCAGTGCCAGTGACAGAGAACTGAGACTCGGCAGTCTCACCCAGCTCAAAGGTCTTCAGTGCATTACCCTGACCATCGACCAGATCGATGTACTTAAAGGGGGCATTTGCAACAGCAGTCTTGGGGGTATGAGTCAAAGTCAGCTTCTTGCCGTCAGTAGAAGTCAGGTACTCAACAGTGGTAAAGACCTGCTTTGCCTCAGAAGAAGCAACCTCCTTCTTGGAACCCATCTGCTCTGCCAGAGCACCCAGATGCATCAGAGCATTAGACCAATCTGCCTCTGCAGTCTTGCTCTTGTCGAATGCCATGATGTTAACGCCCTGTGCATCCTGAGCATAAACGGTCTCACCGCCCAGAGTCAGCTTGAAATCCTTAACCTGATTCATGGTCCACAGACGCTTGCCGTTCAGGTCATACTCGTGAATGCGATGAACGCGGTCAATAACGACCTCATTGAAATTAAAATCGCTCATAATATTCTTCCTTTCAATTTATTTGGATAAAATAAAAGAGCAAGGTCAATCAATCAACCTTGCTCGTCCAATCCAGTTGTGCTTTTGGAATCTTTCCAAATTCCACGGTGCCAGCGTAAACGCCATACATCGTATTGTCGTAACTTTTTATTTGCTGAATCTTTCTTACATGATTCATAAACACACTCATAGGGTAGTCCATGGCCTTGAAGTAATCCGCTTTAAAGCCAGACGAACACGCCATTGAGAGCACAAGCTCCGCAAGGTGTGGTTCATAATGCTTTGTTTTTTGATACTCCAAATTGTCTTTGGCTTCCTCTATCATTGCAATTCTTGTCGGTTCGTCAGCAGCAAACTCAGAATGCTTTTCAATTCCATTTGCGGCACATAGGTACTGAGAAATCGTTTCATACACTACATGGTCAATACGGGTATCCGTAAATCTGTTATGTAGCACGATCTCACCACTTATGTTATCTTTTGCCATCATAAACCCGGAAGTGTCCATATCGCCAAGCAAAATAGACATATCTTGGTCTTTATTGCCTATGAAAAGCTGCCGGAACATTTCAAAGTCCGAAATCTTTTGCCAATCGACTCCAACAGAATCAAGCTGTGCTTTGTAGTCGCTTGATGTAGAACAGAACAAATAAACCAACTGAAAATACTTTTGCTCACCATAATCGATGATGTCGCCGACCGATGGCATGTGAATCGTAATCTTGTCGTTGATTTTAAAGTCTCTTCCACGCATCAAGCTCGGCTCGTACATTTCCCTAAGCTCCATTAACCGCACCCCACAAGGTCATCCAGATCCTGCGTCTTGAACGTCATAATTCGCACACGATGGTGCAAATCCATATTGTCCTCGATATTAGATGTGATTTTAAGCTGCTTGATTCCAAAAATCGTACTGCCGTGCAGTTCTTTTTCTACAAGACCACTCAGATAGTCAACTCGTGTTGCACCGCCATGACCTTTCATCTTCATTAACGCTTGGTTTACAATAACCCATACAGTAAGTGTGAAATTCTCATACCAATCGTTGACGTTGCTCCGGTCAGTCATATTTACCTTAAAACAAATATAGCTGTGTGCTGCCTCAATCGTGTCGGGAATATGGAAGTATGGGAAGATGTATGTATAAATCGCCTCGTCAGGCTCTTCAATATCGTCATTACCCATCGCTTCAACAAGTCCGTCCGTGTTAACCAGCTTTAAAGCTAACTTGTTTTTGTAGTCCGTAATCAATTCACTCGTTGTCACAGCAAACTCACCACCTTACATTCGATGGATGCATTTGCCGTACCATCCGCATTTGCAAGAGAAATCCTAACAGTTACTCCGTCCATGATACTATTATTCAAAATGCGAATTTTGAAAGTATCATCGTCGTCTATCTTCGTCTCCACAAATTCTTTGAATTCATCAAGGCAAATAAAGCTCCACTTTGCAACTTCTGCAACCTCTTCGCCAGTAATGCTTGTGAATACCGGAGTAAACTTCTTCCAAGAGCCACCAACACGAACTTCCGGCTTTCCGGCATACTTAATAGTAGCAGTCACCTGAGAGTCAGCATCCGGCTCATCACTCTTGTTTGGTTCAAAGTAGTCACAAATCATCTTCTCGGCATTGTCCGTCTTACTGTTGTACTGATCTTGTTTGATGTTCAGCACAAGGAAGCCTTGAGTCTTGCCATGAAGCTCATATCGCTCTGTACTTTGGTCAACAGAAGTGGTAACATATGTCTTAGGTTCGCCATTGATAATCTCAAGCATAAAACGCTTATCAAGGTCAATCAAAGCAGTCTCATCATCAAAAGGCATCTGCACCTTATACTCACGCTGGCTCAAGGAAGTCACAACGAGTTCCTTGTTATTTGCGTAGTAAGGCTTACTCAGCGTTGCCCAACGAGAGACAATCTCACCGGTAATCGGATTCTGCCACTGAATCTGGCGGTTACACAGCTCCATCTTGCCACGAAGAAAAATCTCGTCGTTTGGTTCAATTTCTGTGACCAACCATTTACAGTTATAGCAATCCACAATATCACCAAGATTTAAAGAATCGCCGGGATAAGCCCAGATTTTCTTTTCCTTTACAACACTATTACTTCGGCTTACAACCAACTTCTGAGGCAAACCGTTTACCAGAGTATCATCCTCATAGTCAACGCTATCCTTGAAGTGTGCAGCGAAGTCTCGTTTTGCAAAAGCAATTTTGACATCTTTTTTATTAGACATTTTTGCGGCACCGCCGACAGCTCGTGCCCTCGAATAAAAATCCATCGGTATACCTCCTTACTCAGAGTAGGAAGCGTATGTATCATAGTCGATGGTCTTACGCTTGCGAGTCGAGCGGTCTTTTGCCATATAATTGTCCAGCATTGTCATATTCTCCTCGTGGATGTCTTTCACAAGAGCACGAATGCTCGTGCGCTCATTAGCAGGGGAGAATACCTGTAAACTTGTAGGAAGGTCTTGTGCACTGAATGCCTTCAGCTTCCCAAATTCTCGCTTAAAATGCTGTTCCAACATCAAATGTGCAAGCATATCGATTTCGTCATATGTAAGGTCTGAGTTGAATTCCTCTAGCTCAGAATCGTAATCATCAAAGCTGAAATTCTCTTCAGGCTCAATATTTCTTGAAACAACAGAAAGTGACTCCATCAAATAGCTTTTTGCACGATCATGCACAAGGTTTCTTACTTCATTCTCATTCAGGTCAAAATACTGAAAGAAATTACTGTCAGCTTCAACCAGCTCGTAGAATTTGTCGTATACATCCGAAAATGCGGTCACATTATCCCTCCAATCTTACTCGGCGGGAACAACCTCCGCCTTTTCTGCATCTGCCTTCTTACGGCCACGCTTAACAGCAGTCTTTTCTACAGAGCCATCCTGTGCGACGGACTGTGCTTCAGCCATCATAGCCTGCATCTGTGCCATCATAGCCTGCACCTGCTTTTGCATTTCAGCCATCTGGCTCTTTGCAGTCTCAAGCTCTGCCTGAACATTATCAGCAGGCTTGGTCGCAGGAACAACAGACAGTTCGCTCTTGCGCTTGCCAGCACGCAACTCCTTATAACGCTCATCAATCAGGCGCTTGACCTTAGTAGACAGGTCTTCACCAGCATTGGTCATACGATAAAAGCGACCACGGATACGCTCGAACTGAGCACCATCCTTGATATCAATCATTCGCTGAAGATTCTCGACAGTGGGATTCAGAATCGCATCGTCAATATCCTCAACAAACAGGACATCATCACCCTTGACACCAATAGCCTCGAAGATTTCATTCTGCTCTTCAGAGCGGAAACGCAGAACACCATTCTTGAACGCAGAACAAGTGCTGTTCATATACATGATCTCCTCCGGCGGAATGGGAATCACACAAGGCTCTTCCACACTACCGGGCTCGAAAGTATAGCCCTTACCGTTCAGTGACGAAATGGTAACTACGTTATCGTCGCAGTTCAGAACGTCAATAAACTTCTTTTCCATCACGGAACTCATAAATTATCTCCTTTTCTATAAAAGCGGAGACCGCAAAGTCTCCGCTCAAATTTGCCTTTGGTAAAACTAAGGATTTATCACTTAGATAGGACAATCTTAGCCACACGCTCAGGATGAGCAATGCTGTAACCGTAAGAGAAGTCCTTCAGCATCAGGTGAACCTTTTCATTGTTGTTGTCGTAATCCTCATAGGTATGAGTCTCGCCCTTCATATCAAGGTTCCCGATAACCCCGCTGATACCGAAGATGCGTTTGTCGGGGATCAGCATAGAGCCATCGCCAAGACGCTTTGCGGAGCTGATGCCAGTGATAGCAACACCATCATAGGTCTTCACCAGACCATAACGGTTAAACTCATCCTTAGCAGCATCAGACAGATACTGGGCATAGCCGGTCATGCGACGCATCTTTGCGCAATACTTCTGCAGGCTGACAGTAAAGGGATTTGCACCATCTGCATACTCATTCAGGTACAGAGCCAAAGCGTCCATGGCCTCCATAGTCGGCTCAGAACCAGTAACGTTAATCAGCTGATCGCCACCAGTAATCATATCGTCAACCATACCGAAGATGTCATAGAACATCTTATTCTTCAGAGTCTCGCTCATAAAAGTGGTCAGAGTAGCGATGGACTTCCAGCCGTTACGGCGAATTTCCATAAACGAGATGTCCGTTTCCACCTGAATATTCTTCCAAGTGGGCTTAATGACCTCATAGTGCAGGTAGGACTTCGGCACATTGCCGCCCTTTGCAGCCTCGTGAGCCACCAGAGTATTGCGGATAGTACGACCAGCCTGATAGTCATCATTCTCACCGACATTGCCACGGGTAAACATGGCATCCAGCAGCTCGTCAGGTGCATTGTAGGTGTCATCGGTCACGGTACGATTGACAAACTGTGCAATCTCCTTATCGGGGTCACCCTTGTCAATCAACTCGTTAATATGTGCCTCACAAACCTCGGCAATTTCCTTGTCCTCGGCATCCATGGGCAGATTATACTGAGTCTTCTCAGCAACACTATAAACACGACCAGGCTTCTTCATCAGCTCGGCCACTTCAATATTCAGTGCCATAATTCATTTCCTTTCTCTTCGCGCAAAAATAAAAGAGCTACCGTCAAAAGACGATAGCCTTAAATTTCACGTATCATATTCAAGATTTTTCTCTCAATCAAGCAACAGTCTTTGCCTCGGGCAGCACACTGATCATAATCAGCTTGTGGCCGTTGTCGTCCATCACACCAGCAAACTCAAAACGAGAAGTACCAGTTGTAGCAACCTGCCACTTGCCGTCAGTGTTGACCTCCAGCAGCTTGCCGATGTTGGTATCCTGTGCATCAGCAGCCTTGTACTGGTCAGTACCGTACAGCTCGCCAGCATACAGAGGAACACGCTTCACCAGCACGCCCTCCTTGATCTCGGTGACCATCTCATCATAGTCATCAAAATTAGTCTGGCTTGCATAGATGCCCTCCGGGATAAACTCATGGGCAACCATCTCGATGCCCTCGGCAGTAGCTGCATCAGGGAACTTAACCTGACCAGCCTTGTGGTCAACCTGAACACCCATACCGGTGACCATAGCGACCTTTGCGGCATAGTTAGCGGGAATATTCTTCGCGCCGTTCACCATCAGTTCACGAATCATAATATTTTTCCTTTCTCTCAAATGTTATTACTTACCCAAATATTCCCGCCATGCGTCACGCTTGTTAGCGTTAGTGGTGTTATACTTGGTTTCATTCAAATTCAGCTTGATACTCTCAGGCTTATGTACCTCAGAGGTCTCAATCTTCTTTTCGGCAGGAGCCTTCTTAGCGGCTTCAACACAACGCTCGGCAATCACACTCTTGATGCCCGTCTCGTCCAGATTCTCAATCAGACTTGCGTAGTCGCCACCCTCGGAAACTTCGGCTTCAGTAATCATCTTGCTGGAGATTGCGTACTGACGCAGATCCTCCTTCTTCTGTGCAAGCTCTGCAGCTACCTTTTCTGCCTCTGCCTTCTCAGCCTGGTCCTTGTACGGAGTCAAAGAAGCAACCTCTTCCTTTGCGCTCTGCAGCTCAGTATTCAGGCTTGCAATAGTGTTGTTCAGTTCCGCAATCTTGGCGTTTACCTGAGATACAGAAACAGTCAGAGTGATATTCTGCGGCTCGCCAAGAGAAACTTCGTCGCCCTCAACGGTGTAGGGGAACATAATGTAATCCAGCTCATTCATGTAGCCCCACTTCTTGCACCAAATTGTGTGATCTTCAGGGAACATATCAGTCATGTAGTAATCAGAGCTAATCTTTGACACTGCATCTTCAAGCTTCATATATAGGTCACGACCAGTCAGACTGGAAGTCTCTGGCTCAGCAGCAGGCTCAGTGCCGGTTTCAGGCTCAGTCAGGGGAGGGGTTTCACCGCCTTCCTCGGAAGTCTGAACGTCAGGCTCTGCCGGAGTAGTGGTCTCAGTGGTAGACTCTGTAACGGTCTGCTCCGCCTGCTCAGTCTTGGTTGGATTCTCAACCTGTGCGGTCTGAGTCTCCTTATCCTTATTCAGTTCCAAATTTTTTGCCTCCTTTTCATTAGATTCTATATTTGAAATCTCTTTTGTATCCTCAATATAGGCATTCGCCAATTCAAGGCCAAAATCAGTTTCAGCGACTTCAAGCAGCTTAGAGCACTTGTATGCCGGTTCAACATTTGCGCCAAGCAAGCAATGTGCGGTAAACACGCCATCGTCAATAATTTTTGCCATGCGGCCACCCACGATTCCCTTATGAGCCTTCAGCACATCAACTTCCCAACTGGTATTTAATGTGCCACTCTCAATACGGCGCAGAATCGTCGCACAAGCCTTTGGATATCGCTTCCAGATTTTACAAGAGGCAACAATAAAGTCGGTATCGTCAATTTTCTCGATACCGACCGACTGGAAACTACCGAATGCATCAGTGTCAAATTCAGCAGTTTTGTATTCATTGCCATCATCGTCTTTTCTGGTGACGACTTTCATATTGTGACCGGAAAAATCCAGTTCACCCTTTGGAGCTACGACCAACTTACCAACAAGCGGGTTGCCAACCAGTGTGCTCATCCAACTTTCAATGGTGTCACGGTTCAAAGCAACCTGATTCCCATTTACTGAGAAATCACAGATGACAAACTTGGCAAGATAGTGGTCTGGATGCTCCGTAATCTCAGAGCAACAGATGTTTCTACTATAGAAATACTCCTTACTCATCGTTCATCACCTCACTTACTATCTTCATTTCTTTGCTGGTCATAAATCTGTTTTTCAGTTTCCTCGCCCTTTGGACGGCCTGTCTTTTTATCGCTGTCGCCGCCACCGCCGGGATTACCGGTTGATGTATAAGAGGTCTGGCGAGCCACAAACACATCGTCATAACCTTCTTCGGTTTCAGCCTGACGCTTGCGTAGTTCGTCCTCAGCATGAAGTCCCATATACTCGTAAGCAGTCTTGTAAGAACAGTTCAAAGTGGTAAACAGGAACTGAGCAATCGCCTTCTTCATCTCCATACCCATCATTTCAGTAGTAGAGACCTTCACATCAGGGCAGTACATCGGGTCTACACCTGCATCTTCAAGGCGAATTCGATACCATCGCTTTAATACATCCTCAATTTGTTCCGCAATCTTACCGATATTTTTCATCAGCTGGTCAAGAGACACTTTTGCAGTTGAAACAGTCTGCTGACCATCAGTATTCAAAAAACTAATACCCAAAGCAGCCATTTCTCGGTTGCGATACTGTTTGACAGTCTCGATATTTGTCATCTCAACTTTTGGCTCAACATACTTGATATCCTTTACATAAGGAGCGGTCGTCACAAGCACGGTATTTTGCTTCCATGCACGCAGCAGGTTATCGTGTGCCGTCACCTGTTCAGAAAAACCCTTCTTATCGTTATTTGGACCCATCAATGCAGGGTCAAGCTGTTGCCAGATGATTTTCTTTGCCTTTGCCTTAGCATTTACACGGTCTGAAGTATCAAAGGTCTCAAGCATCAATGCCGGACGTAAGGCGCGGAATAGGGGAGAAACGCCATATTTTTGTCCCATATTGCCAATACGAATCACGCCACAATGGTCAACATCCAATTTTGCATATGTATCACCATTTTTAAACGCCTGATACACCTCATCTGGATAGTTGTTTTGGATCTCAGTCTCCTGATTTTCAAAGAATAGCGCTTTATTCTTCTTATCCTTTAGCATAGATTTGCTCAAGGCAGATTTCAGCTTAGACATATTTATAAGAACAACAGGCTGTCCATTTGATAGATAATCACTGATTTCGGCAATACCAAGAGGGTAATAATCTACAATATAGTTCTCGTCCTTCTGACGCAGATATGTAATGTAAGTACCCTCAGCATAAGTCATCGGAATAGCGGCACGCAATAGGCTTCGCACGTTGATTTGTGCGTTGAAGTCATCAATCACTTCACGGGCATAATTTACCTGTTTAGTCTTATTGCGCTGTTCAGGGAACTGTGCAAAACTACACTTGAACTCCGTGTTAACATTTGCCTCAATCGCATCATAAGTAATGCCAATCAGGTCATCCTTATTGATATAATTGCGGATGATTCCATTAACTGTCTGCACATTCGTCAAGCTTGATTGCAACCCTCGTGCAAGCTCATCAATTCGGTCAACTGTCAGTGTCTCAGAGGAGGCTGAAATTTTCAGATATGTACTATACTGCTTATTTTCAGGGTCATAAGACGCAACTGCATTTCGGATGACGTTATTCATTCTCTCTTCTGAAAGCTCATTCAAAGAGGTGATAACAACAGTACCATCATCTGTCTGTGAAGCAGTCACGACATCAAAATCTTCCTTTTTCTTTCTTGCCACATTTTCACCCCCTCTGCTTAGAAGTCAATGTTAGAAATACAAATCGGCGGAGCAGTCATTGTCTCCACCGCAGATTGGCGCACTTTATCCTTGCGACGTAATTCGTATAGACGATGAGCGAGCAAAATAAGTACATACGCGCGATCATCATGGATTTTGTTGACAACATCTGGTGCTAAAGCATATGTAACGGATGTGTTTTCAGGATTTGTGTTTTTTTGAATACTTGTAATTTCATTCTTCATCAAGTCGATATTAACCCATGCCGTTTGTTCTTCCAAAGAAAGCTCATGCGTCTTTAGAATTTCCTGACCTGTTGTTTTATCTACACCATCAGTAACCTGAACGTAATCACCGCCGTTATATTCAAGAGGGAAGTGGATGACACCAAGATTCATCAATTCGATAAGCTCTTCAAACATGACAGAACGGAATTTGCGAGGGCTGATTAAACGCAATTTATCCACAGCATCTGGATAACGCGCATCATACCCTTCGTAAAGTTCATGATTTACATCAATGAACCCACGATGCTCCGCACCTGACTTATCGGTCCAATTATTGAGCAATCCATCTGCATAGGTCGAAGTACCACCACCACCTGCACCCTGGTCAATCATCAATCTATCAATATATTCATAGTCTGGATTTTGACCGTTGTAGTGAAGAACCAACTCACGCAATTGTTCAAGTTGACGATTTGAATCCAACTTGAACTTTTTCTCATTTGCAATATCAACCATATTTACACAGTTGATAATATCTCCACACATGCCGTTTTCTGGATCGTTATAAATACGCATAACACCAACAATAGAGTTGTCCATTGTGCGTGCAGGATCAAACGCAAGAATATACTGATAATTTTTATCCCAGTAAAGCTGAGGAATATATTTACGCTCGTTACGACGAATCGTTCCCCATTTTACAATCTGGTTTACTCCACCATCTCGGCTGGGGCGATTATAGTATTCACGCATCGCCTTTTGCTTGTTTAATTTAATAGCAGAATCTACCTTATCTCTTGTAAGCAGTGGTTTGTATGGCTTTCCATTCATGTAGACGTTGATGGCAACATCGCAAATCATATCGCATACAAAATAATCACGATTACCAGCAATCATTTTCTTTGCAAAGTCTTTATAGTATTTATAAAAAAGCTTGTCCATTGTGTCTTGACTGGAAGCATAAACTAACTGGGTCGGAACCTGAAGTGGTTGCGTTTCAGGATTGTAACTATCATCAGTATCAGTAACGAAGTCACTATTCTGAGTTGCAAAAGCTTCACAAACAACAATTAGTTCTTCCGAGCAGAACGCAGCCTCATCAAAGAATACAAGTCCACTTCGCTTACCACGAACAGAATCTGGTTTGGAGTTGATTGTGCAAATAGTGCTACCATTGTAAAAATCAACAGTATACCCGGCGGGATTATGACTAAAACCACTCTTGTTTGTTGAACTTTTAACTGTTTCTTTTTCTGCAATATCAGTCAAACTACGAATAGATGCAGCTGTATTACCGGAACGAGTTACTATCTGCTCTATCTTATTGAACGTCTCCTTGGCCTGATCACCCACGCTGCTGACGATATAGATGGACTGATTTTCATACAGCATTGCCTTTAAGATAATAAAAACAGATCCAACGAATGACTTACCAAAGTTTCGGCTACACGCCCAAAGAACGTGACTTGCGTTCCAGCTCTGTTCCAGCATATATGCCTGAGCGTCAAATAGTTGAATGCCCAATAAATCTCTAGCCGCAATAACAGGATTGCGCCGATAGAACGCAATCGTTGCTGCATCACATTCATAAATCTTACGTTTTACGGCTGTAATGATAGGCGCTCTTTGTTTCATTCTCATACGGCATCACCATCCGTATCTTTTACGCTTACGTCAATACCGGCATCTTCTAACAGTTCCTTGAGCCGCTGGTTCTCAATTAGAGACAGCCTGTATTTTTCCTTAGCGTCATCACTTTCTTTCTGGAACTTATCAATCAGTTCTCTCTGAGTATCAAAAATTTCCTGTTGGTCATTCTCGTCAAAGAAAGCATTTTCCTTGATTGCCTTAAAACTCATATCTGCCGCCCATTGAGTGCCCGGAGACCGCAACTGGTCGTAGAAATTTGCTTCTGCACCAGCAATATCCTTTTCACGCATATCCTTCATTAAGAATGTAAGCGTATTACGTCCGGCATCCTTGTTAGAACGGTTCTTGACAGAAATCTCGTTTTCCTTGGCAATCTTATCGTTGTTAGAAACCAACTTGACCTTAATATCATTCAGGCTCTTGATTGCTTCTGCCGAATTCATAGGATTCAGACGAGCAATCTGTAAGTCAATTTGACGTATCTGGTTATTATTATTCACAACCTGAACAATCTGTGATAGCTTGAACGGGTCGTCCTCAATACCATCCTCAAAATACTTGATGAGTTCGCTAAACAAATAGCGGCGGTCGCCCTCGTTATATCCGTCAAATGGGTCGTATCCAATAACAGAAATACAGTCTTCTTTTGCCTGAATCTCGGCTTTAGACCATTTCTGTTCTTTTTCTTCCTGAATATCAACAGCCGTTTTGTTTAATTCTCCGCCAGTAATCGTGGTACAAAAATTTTGAAATTGAAACTGTTTTTGATTTAGCTGCCTAAGATAAAGACCTACAGAGAAGGTGTTATTATGAGAAACAACCGAATCAAAAAGAGAATTATAAAATGGTGCATCAAGAAGATGACACATTAAGATACAGGCAGTACGTTCACTTCCATATCTTGTCTTGAATTCATCAAAAAGACTATTTACACACTTTTTGCAAAGAGGTGCGTAACAGTTATTTGCTTTATATAATAGACTGTGTGGCAAACGATAAAATGTACCTGTTGGTTCTTCTGTTGAAGTACCGCACCGAAGACAGTTGAAATTTGGTTTATTAGTAAGGATAACGTCTTCCTCAACAACCTTTTTCTTTCTCGGCAAATAACTCACCTCCATTCAATCAAAATAAAAGCCGTAGAACGTGCGCACATCCTACGGCAACAAAAGACCACCTCTAATGAGCACCAAAAAAACTGGGAGGCCAAGGTGGTTTCCTTCTATAAAAGACCTATCATGATACGCATCGTTGAGAGGCTTAATAGGTTCTGTTCTTGAAAAGCGTCTCTCACATGGTACGCACTGCAAGTAAGCGAGTGAGAGACTAATCATCTATGTGAGCTTACTATGTTCACGACATTTATGTCGGTAACATACCTCGCCCTGCCAGCGAACCGGCATAATAATCAAAATAAACCTACCGCCAGAGGGAGTAGAAAACTGACGGCAGGCTTGCAAAAGGGGAGATGCTGGGTGCGGGAGTTGGATTTGAACCAACGACTTTCGACTTATGAGGACGATTAGCTACCAGACTGCTGTATCCCGCGTTATATAGCCTAAGTGTCTCAAGAAATAGAAAGTCATGTGTACATCATGATTCTAAGACCCAGACTTCGGACTTGCCTCCAACCGCGAATTGGAGACCATTTTTTTTGGCACGTCCATCCCGAATTGAACAGGAAACACGCGGTTTTGGAGACCGCTGCTCTACCTAATTGAGCTATGGGCGTATAAAACCTACCTTTTAGCCGGTGGTAGGAAACCGGTTTTAATTAAAAGCCCTCCGGGAGAAGGACACGACATCAGGAGGATTCGAACCTCCGGTGCCTTACGACACAAATGGGTTCAGGCCATTCGCAATAAACCAGACTCTGCCATGATGCCATAAACCCTACTTTCCTGTACAGCTACCTTTATATAAAGGTGTAGGGAATAGCCGTACAATCTTTGGTGAGTTGAATTGGTCTTGCACCAATAGCTACTCAGGACGAACCGGGGTCGCTTTAACTTGTTAAGCTACCAACTCATATAAAACAAGCATCTATCAAACCATCCGAGCTAGTTGAATTGTTCTCGTGTTGATAAAACGCTTGTTTTAGACTTTTAAAGCTTCGCATTAACGTAGCGAAACACGAATAGCTTATCATTTCGTTCCGAAAAACTACTTTGCATCCAATCATCCGTAGATTGAATTGGTCTAGGCGGTTGCAACTATTGACCGCACAGCTTGGAGCCACCTGTAGGAATCAAACCTACGACATATGTGGTACGAACACATTATTCTATCTACTGAATTAAAGTGGCATGGAGCCAGTGACATGACTTGAACATGCGAAATCCATAAAGGCATCGGGATTACAAAACCCGCGTTCTACCAACTGAACTACACTGGCACAATAAGCTGGAGCGTCAGCCCCAGCCCATAGAAAAGGAGACAACAAATGATGTCCCAAGCAGACCTTGCGGTCGTACTTCTTTTTTAGGTCCCCGTTTAGTGGTAGGGGCTCACCGCTTTTTAATTTAGACGTACAATGTGCGTCTTATCTTCATTCAACCTTCCGAATTTATCCTGATAAACCAGAATAAATCCTTCTCGCTGAGATGGGGTTAATTTTCCATCTGCGTAATCCATTTTTGACGTTTCACAACAACAGCCCTGCTCATAAATTACAGAATTACCGATATCATAGTGACCTGTTTTATGAGTGTGTGCCATCACGATATTGTCAAAGAAATAATCATTATCCTTGAAATACCGATATGCCTTTTCTGCCGTTTTCAACATACCGCTAGAGTAAGCAAGTGGATGCACAAAAATTGTTTCACCAACAAAACTAAACCAAGTATCGTTATAGACGATCTCGATACCACTGTCCTTAAAAACATCAATCAGAGGGTCGTAATGAACCTTTGTATGAAGCTCCTTGTTGTAATGGTTAAAACCATCAACAAAAATAAGCTCCAAAGATGTCTTTGGCATCAATTCAAGCAAGTCGGTGTCCAGATTCTTAGCAAGATAATTCTGGAAACGTAAGTCATGATTACCATAATTGACAACAACTTTCTTAGGCTGAAGCATCTCAATCAGGTCAATCATATACTGACGAGCAATCAGAATTTCCTCCATTGGACTCTTACGATACACCTTGTTGAAACGAGAAATGGCCTGTGCGTCAACCAGATCTCCGTTTACCTGAAGGATATCAACCTTGCCAGCGTACTCGCTAAAAGTCTCAATTGGCTTCTGGAATGGAATATGTAGGTCGGAAATAGACAGAATACAGGTTCCAATATCTCTATTAGATAAGGACTCCTGATACTGCATACCCGCACGGAATGCCTTAAAACGCTTGCGATATGCGCACTCACCAAAATTCTTACCCAATTCATCATTGAGCACTTTAGATGCGCCATCCCAAGTCAACTCTCTAGCCAGAACAGCATTCCCGATTCTTACAAAGAAGTCATCGCTCGTTTCTTCTGGCCGTTTATTATAGCAACCCATTGGCATCAAGCCGGGTCGCCCAGCAGCTCATCAGAAGTAGAGATATTGATGGTGACACCCTCAATACCATCCCACTTTGCCAGAGCTTCCTTCAGATTGAAGACATTCTCACCGTCCTTGGTAATTTCAGTGGTAGTGCCCTCGGCAGTATCAATAATAGCGTTCTTAAAAACAACACTCTTCTTAGCAACCATAATTTTATTCTCCCTTATATTTTATTTCAAAATTGAAGTATTTTAGCATTCAAGAGCATCAGCCCAAGTGCTAATCCAACCACGATGATTTGTATTCAACTCACAAATTGCGGTACGGTCATGCCCCCTGAAATGCTCCATGTACGGAATCAGTGCCGACCGTTCCGGATGCTTATACAAGTCACATTGACCAGAATGCCCGATTGCAATGAGGAGGCACGAATCTTTTACTCGCGTAATGACTTTCTTCGCATCGGCTAGAGTGAAATTTTGTATTTCGTCGAGGATAATAACCTTGTTTTCAAAGTTGACACCTCGCATATAAGTATGTGCTGCACACTGGATGTACGCACCATACTTCTGACTTTCAGGATTTTCATCAGCAATTACCGCCGTATTTGGATTGACGCCAATGGTTTCAAGAGCCTCGAAAAGTGGCTCCATGTACGGAGCACTCTTTTGTTCTTGAGTTCCTGGAAGGTAACCCTGTTTTTCCTCCTGGGTAGGAGATACAATATAAACAATACCATTGTATCGACCATACTTTACCAGCAGGTCTGCGACACCAACAGCAATGGTAGTCTTACCGGTTCCGGCACGGGCATTCGCAAAGACGACATCAATATTAGGGTCCCAGATAGCGTCCCTAAAAATTTTCTGTTCTGGATCAAGCGTCATACCATAAAAGGTAGAATACTCATCCAGACTCTGAGGGATATCCTTCTTCTTACGCATTTCAGTCTTATCAGAAGCCATATATTTACTCTCCCTTAATTGAACTCATCCACGTCATCGCAAATCTTGTCTACGATGCCAAAGTTGACCTGCTCATTGGCATCCAGATACCAATCTTTAGCCTTATTCTTGGTCATGGTCTTCTTGTCAATAGTAGAGTGAGCCATAATATACTCGCGCATCTTTACAACCTGCTTCTCGTAGTAGTCCATAGCCATCTTAGACTGCTCGAAAGTACCCTGAGTGCCGCCAGAGCCACTGTGAATCAGCGCGGTAGAGTGAGGCAAAGCAAAGCGCTTCTGACCAGACAACAGCATCACAAGAGCAGCACTCATTGCAATACCTGCGTTAATCGTCCAAACAGGAGTCTTACTCAGCGCAACAACATCAATAAAGCTAAACATTGCGTCCAGCTCGCCACCGTAGCTGTAAATAAACAGCTTAATAGGCTTACGCTGCTCAACAGGAATATCTTTATCAATACGGTTGTACTGCAGAATCTTGCGCTCGATTTCAATCAGAGATTGGTCAATATCAAAGTCAATAAAGAAGATACGATCCTTCTCATCAACGTAGAAGTTCATCATCTCAGGAGAGGGGAGACCGCCACCATTCATCAGGTTGGTGATCTCTTCTGGCAGTTGAATTTCAAAGTCCAATAGTCTATACCTCGTTCTTTCAAAGATTAGTAACGTGCGTTACACTGCATCTGCTTCAGCATCTCGACGGCGGCAATATTAAAAGGAAGCAGCTCAAGATATCGAGCAGACTCTTCCAGATACCGCTTGTGACGGGTCTTTGCAATGCAAGCATGAGGGAAGACCTTTCGCACAGCCTTCGCTTCGGACTTAGTGATTTCAATCATTAGGTAAAACACCCTTTCAAAATAAAATAGGTAGGAAGAAAACAAGCGTCCTCGCTCTCTCCCTACCATAACTATCCCGTAATAGTTTTATATAAATATGTAAAAATACAACGCACCTACGTCAAAAAGATTCGAAAATGCACGATTTATAAATCAAACATTTTTCTATTTTGAGATGTTTTCTCAATATTGATGCTTTTTGCGCATTTACGACAATATTTTTGTCTGCGCCCAGTACGAGCGACGGTACGACCACAACATTCACACTTGATGTATGGCTTTCCACAAAATTGATTCCATTGAATCCCAGTAGTCTCAAAATTTGATACCGTAACTGCAATAGGAGGCTCCTCATCTGCAATTAACACATGAATATTCAGATTATCAATCTTCTTTAAACTAGCAAAACCGATAAAACCAAGAATGTGTAATTCTCGAATCATTTCGTTCTGCTTGTCCACGTTCACAGAAACACCAGCCATACGGAAAATATCTCGTGTATCTTCCGTGATCCAATAATTACATTTGTTGTTTACAGCCATATGAAATTTAGCCAAACAAAGCATTGTGAACATAAGTCGTTGCATTGGTTTCCCATCCAAGGCAAGAATCTTCTGAGTTTCGGACTTTGTAATACTTACTCCGTCAAGTTCAACCAACGGTTTCCCTTTAGCGGACGCAATTGCTTGCATAATAAAATTCTCATCTAAAACTCTATTATAGCCAAACATATGCGCCACAAGAAAATCATCAAGCTTCTTCTTGACTTCTTCCTTAGAGTACCCCTGAGAGAAATAAAGCTTTGCAATATAATGTAAAGCGTGCCCGGCGGTTCTGCAAGTCACATCTTTTTGAAGCAGCTCTTCTGCATACTCACGTTCATTCAATACTACCATTCGCATCCTCCTCTTCGATTTTATTCATATCGACCAACACATCTTTATAACGCTCACTACAATATTCAACATCACCACTATCATCTTTTACAAGAACATGGGCCTTGTTGCCAGCCTTATCAAAGAGACGCTTAATGATAATATCAGGAAATAGAGCCCATACAATCGATACACTTGAGACGTTTTTCTTACAGAGGTCCAACAAAATGTCACAAAGGATATTATCGTCAGAACATTTTTGATGCATAGTACGCAACATATTTTCGTTGTAAAAATTCAACTTCTCAATTCGATCTGCGCCGGTTTCCTTATTCTTGGTATTTGAATTGTCGATAACAGAGTTTGTTCGTGCATATCGAAGATATTCTTTAAAGATAGGGCGAATACCGTAATACTGAGAATTTTTATACTCATCACCAGACTTGAGAGAATCGTAATCAAATTTACGCTTCTTTTTCAAATCATCTTCAAACTCTTCAAGCTCATCTTCGATAATCCAACACAGACGATTCATGGTACAAGAATTAACTCCGACAGGCATACGGTAAAGATAATACTGAATCACAACTTCATCGATATCGTCCTTGACTTCTTTTTTCATTATCTCGTCAAGCCCATCAAAACCTTCCCATTTAATTCTTTTACGAGCAGCGGCCACATACTTTTTATAATCCTTCATTTGAGAAGGGTAAATATAACTCATAAAATATGGTTTACGCCAAGCGCAAATACTACTCCAGAACTTCTTGTCCTCGATAGTATCAGGATTGTCATCGTCTTTAACAGCGCAAGCTTTATTGTCATACCAGTATTGTGGCATTGGAGTAGTAGAAATACCCTTTATGCGATCTATGGACGCCTGTTGGTATAGCTGTCCGCACTTGATGCGATAAGTAAGCTCTTCAAATTCACGGCTTTCTGGCTCATATTTGCTTCGCACATCAAACATTGTGGTAATACGATTGGTTATTTTACCAATATCGTCGCCAAAGCCGTTGATGTTAGAATCGATAAAGTCCTCTTCTGTAGGTACTTTCTTTTCACCCTTCTTCTGAACACAGAGCACAGTCGGCTCATCAATCCATTTATCAATTAAAATATGATTATCAGTGCTGAAACAAAGATCTCCGTCGTTATCGGCACCATTAAGTGCAGCGTCTGTATTGTCCCACACATTTAAGACGAAAACGGTTTTCATATAGCGATACCAGTTTTTGCATTCATCGTCGGAATTTACACTCATACATCTAATGTTTGCCATCTGACTCATGGGAGCTCTGAAACAAGCAACCCTTTTAACATCCCTGTCATTCCAAAAACGACTGTAAGCCTCACCGGCCTTCAAAAGTCCGGTAACCTCCATCTTAAACATAGCTTGGCAAAGTGCGTATGGATCGCCACTGAGAACCTGAAAATTCCCTCGTACCTTCACAACACCAGTCTTTGCTTGCGAAATTCGCTTCTTGATAAAGAAACGAATCCGATTCTGCACATAAGGGTCGTTAATCATTTCTGGCTCAATCATAAGAGCCTTAATATAGTCGTTTTCCAGACTGTTTATGTAATTCGGGTCATCACGCATTCCACTACCACGCAGATATAACAGCGCATCACGCCAATCACCGCCCATAACGCCCTTAATCTCGTCCAAAGTGGGTTTCACAAGCTCCCGAATCTCGTCATTCGTAAGCTGATAGCTCTGGATAAACTGGTAATTAAGATTGCGCTCCTCGTCAAGTTCTAATTCGCAAGTCTTGGTTACAGAGAAGTGGTAGTGGTTTTCCTGACAATTCTCAAAGTAATCCTCACAACTGTGATAACTATCCCACAACTTGAGCATCGACCCAGTGAGAATCACCTGTACGCGATTAACGTCCTTGTAGTTTCCCCAAATATCGCGCACCATATTTTGCTTTGCTACCTTCTTAGCGAATTCACGGAAAGGAAAGGGGAACAACATACCTTTACAAAACGCATTCCGCACACAGAAGCCAGACGCGGTGGATGGCAACTTTAGGTCCTCGCTCCACTGTTGCGCAAGGTCGTAGCTGACAAGTCCAAAACCATCACTCGCACATAACTCACAGTCCTGTTCAGGATTCTCTACCATTGTTGGTTCACCAGATACACCGTCATCCAAAACGATTACATGGTCTTTGAAATGCGTAAAACAATCATCTACAACAAGCACACCATCAGGGTCAGTAACCGGAATGGAAGCGGAACAGGCAAGCGCCCGATATGCTTCTAGCTTCGCAGGAATGAACTCCATTCCCTTGTTACGGCCATTATCGATTCGCTTGCGGATTTCGTCAACAAGACGGTCGCTCACAAATACAATCGTGCTGTTCTTAACACCACCGGTAGTCCCAACCAGACGGCGATATGTAATTCCATTGATTTTGAACCCCTTTGGAGAACATGCCCGACGGTAATCATTCTTCTTGTCTACCACCAGACACATATAATCCGGCTTAAATTGAACTGCGTCCAGCTCAGTGTATAGCCTCCGAATCTCCCGGCGATTCTCTAAGCAAGATGGTTCATTCCGCAGCATCTTGATTCTACGCTTGATACTCCGTGCCTTAGCCTCTGCATCCGTAACACCATTCAATTCATCAATCCATCGTAGAACAGTGCTATCAGCCAGCGAGATGATTTCGTGGTTTCGTCTAGCTTCATCCAATGGTAGAGTTAAATCCCATTTTGCTTCAACCAGACGCTTCGTGTGGATCTTAAAAACAAACTTCTGGCAAGTTTGCTGCTTTGCCATTCGGCAGTCACCTCCGTGTTCTTCTTGAACGTATCCTGTATTTCATAGCTAAAAGGAAAAATATAAAAGCAGGCTTTTATAGATAGCAACTCTCGCCATCTTCCATAGCCTTGAGCCAAAGTCGTTCACGCTCTTGATAGAGCTCATCCAGCATATCATCAGCAGTCTCGTATTCATTACGTGTCAGGCTTGCGTAGTTCATGTCACGTACAAGCTGCCTGATCTCTGCATCAACATCCTCGTAAGTACGCATCATTCATTCCTCAACTTCCATTGTGACCATGTTGATCTTACGATATGGACACAAGACTTGCATACACCGGTCAATATCATCAAATACAACATCTTTTCTTCGACCACGTTCTGTCTTTTCGTGTTCAAAATATTGACAGATATCGTATAGACGAATTTCAATCGCTTCTACCACACCATTGAACTTGTGGTGATTTATGATTACGGAATAAATATAATCAGGGTAAGTAATCCTGTCTATTTCCAATGAATCGAAATCTTTACAGATGTCTTTGATAATATATTCCAAAGCTATTACACCAGATCTATCTGGTGCTACAATATCACAGTCGTGCTCAATGGCGTACTTACAAGCATTATATGAACGTCCGTACCCACGAGGTAAAAGAACTTTCTCCATTACTTGACCTCCTCAGCTGCCATGCGGATCGTCTCATCGATATGTTCAAGCTCTGCCAGCAAAACATCCACGGTATCAGCATCGCTTTCAGAAATATTCAAATCCTTAATCTTATGTAAAGCCCATTCAAGGTTCGGATAATAGCCGACCGTAACTTCCTTTGTGCCAGTGCCTACCTCACCAGTCTTTGGATTCTTGCCAGCTGGTCTTTGCTCAATAATAATGAGATTTCGCTCATCGCAGTTCTTTATAATGTACTTGCCAATCTGAATACGCATCAGTTAGATCTCCTTTACCTTACGGCTTGCCTCGGAACGGGGAAGAATACCCTCTTTCTTCAAACGCTCGTAAATATATGCCTTACCACGTTCAGTCCAACGCATGTGCTTACTAGATTTCTTTTTGCAGGTTTCCTTATCAAAGTAAGGAGTGGTCTCGTATTCAACAAAGCCCTCTCCGTCAAACTTACTATAAAGATACCAGTGAGTGATCATCTTATCGCCACGTTTTGACTTGCAAAAATACTGGAGGCCGAGATCGTGAAGTTTCGTATTCATACGTGCTGCAGTCCAGCCATATTCCTTTGCAATATCAGTAACCGTATATGTGCTAGTAGACTGCAAAACCGCATCACAGTAGTCGGAACGAGGAGTCAAATATTCGTTCGTTTCCTTTAGCTGCTTATTTTTGCTAGAAAGGGCGGCGATACGCTTATCTCGTTCCGCAATCTTATTCTGCGCAACAATCAATGCAGCAGACAGAAGTTCGTCATCAGTCATTTGCTCTTGACCAACAATGTAACCACCAGTCTTACGGACAGAAGGAATAATTTCATTAGCCACAAGTGCTTGGAACTTTTCTGCCACATCGTTTTTAGCCTTCATTGCCAGTCGATAAAAAATATTTTCAGGGATATAGCTTGGAAGATTTCCATCGACACTCGTGTCGATACCAAGATCGTGCAAATATTTACGAACTCTCGTCCACTTTACACAAACATTTCCACTTGCGGCAACTTCTGTAAAACCAAGACCACGGGCAACATCTTCCAGTCGAAGATATGCAGTACCATCTTGCTCATAGCAGGATACACCATACAAACTCACGATTTCAAAATTCTGACTCATCAAATCTACTCCCTTTAATATGTATTTTATATTTCAAATAAGAGCCAAACAGACTCTTATTTAATTCTCATTCATACGGCTGACCTCAAATGCAGCCACATCATTCATGAAATCATTGATATGTAAATACTTGTCAGCCTTCCGCACAGTCTTAGGCTTAAACTCTCGGCACTTGCATCGCACCTCGTCACAAGTGGTGAAACACGGAATCTCGTACCGGCATTTCGTACAAACATGCTTCTTATGGAACTCCGGCAAGCGTCCAGCCGCTTGGTAGCACTCATATGTTACCTTTAAATCAATCCAGTATGGGTTATCAAGATTCATTGTATTCAACCTTCTTTCAAATCTCACCAATTAGATCATCAATACTAAGGCCACAATCCAACACATTGCGACCAGCTTTCTTATTGCTCTTTTCAGCCATCTTATCCGCCAATACCTTATCGACGATATCCGCTTCAAAATTCATAACGCATTCTACATTTGCGTTATCACGAGCTGCTATTCTCGCATTTGCCTCAGCCACAAGTCGAGCCATAAGTTCTACATCTGCCGATTCTTTATCCGCATCTTGCATAATTTGCTCGTATTGTTCTTCAGTCAAACCGCTACCAGCCAGGAAGTTGTCAATATACAGCTTTTCAATAATCTTGCATCCATGGTCTTTTTGGTTCAATGTAACCAGCAGCTGATTAGCGGACTGCCGAATTGTGTTATCAACCATATCTGCCACCTGCTGGTTGGTTAACTTGACTTTCTTATATTCAAATTCTTTCCGGATTTTTCTTTCGATTTTATTATTACTACCCCACGGCTTCTGCTCTTCCAGTCGCCGTTCAACATCTTCATGCTCCTGAACTCTTGTTGCTACGATAACTTCCTTGTTAAATATCATTGAGGACAACAAGCCGTCACAGACAATCGTATTTAACTTTGCCATCATCTGCACAGCAAGCTCTACATCTGCTGGGTCAATCTTTCCAAACCTGCGAGCAAACAGATTCATGGTTTTTGGCTCAACAACAATTCTATAAACCTTTTGAATGGTACTATACGTTTGCTCTTTCTCGAATTCTTCCCTGAGCTTGGGGTTTAGCTTGCGGTAGAAATCCCTCATCCGACCAGTTTGCCAAAGATCCCGTTCAGTTGCCGGAGTTCTACCATCAGATAATGTGTAATCTTTTAGTACCTCAGCCTTCAATCGCATGTATGTTAAATTCTGTTTATCGGTCAAAGGAGTTATGACAGCACGACCATCGATGTAATCAATGAATGCCCTCGTCTCCTCATAGTCCAACGCATCGTTTACCTTTAAACCATGCAGAGCACTATCTAGCCATGTTTTCAGCCTAACACTTCCGACCATTTTTCGGAACGCCTCAGCAACAGCCTCATCAGCTTCTGTCTCAGCATTCCGTCCCCACCATCTGTAATCACGACCAACCATTCCACAGGTTTCCCAGATGTCCTTCTTCTCCCATAGTAGCTTAATACCGTCACATGGCTGCGACTGACAAAGGGCATTAAAGTGGTAGACGAGCAATTTCTGAATAAGGTCAATAAACTTTCTATTACCGCCCACTGGCTTTGCCGGAAGTATCTCGTCCTCTGGTCGTATGCTTTTTATAATGATTTGCCGACCAGCCTTCTTTAGGACCACGAATCTGTCCAGTTCTTCCAGAAATGCAGGACGGCTATCTCCAGTGATTGGCTTTCCATGACTATCAAGTACGTCCAAATACCTTGCCAACTCAGAAAAGTTCTTAAAAACTTGACCATCTGATAGTTTTGTTATCATATCTGGTGTAACATCGTAAGTTTTTGCCATGCGATAATACCTCCTAAAGTTTTTGAATATCAAATCGTATATATAGAATGTGTAATATCAGTTTTGATATTCAAAATTCATAATTTGTTAATATTTAGTTGTACTTTGAATTCTGTAAGGTTCTATCCAATTTAATCTTTCTCACAAAATATATCTTAATGGTTTACTCGACTTGAAGCTATGGAGCGTAAGCGACATAGATTCAATTTGAGTAAACCTACGAGCGTCCGAAGACGCGAGATCCATCTCCCGCCCTGTCTGGAAGACTACTATAAATATCCATCACAACCATCCTATCGCTATCTCCTTTCAAGTATCCTGTATTGTATAGCTATCTACACTCATTATACCATGAGATTGCCAAAAATTCAATAGCTATCTAATACAGGATACGAATATTTCTAGCGTTTATTATAATAAGGTATGTTTCTGAGAGTGTTACTCTCTATGAAGAACATCCAGATGCTCTATATGTTCTGTGTAAGCTGCCAGAGGCTACAATTATGCTCCTTAGAAGTGTCTTACATCTCTGAGAGTGCTGCTCAGATGCCAGATCAGTCCATTTATGGCGATAGGGGAGTACAGATAGGTACAAATAGGCACTTTATACCCGAAGAATGGTCATTTTCGGTACATTTAGAGTACACATCGGGAAAACCCGCATAAAACCTAGCTTTTTCAGGCTTTATTGGCTCAAAAAAGAACAAAATAAGGGGTAAAAAGGTACAAATAAAAAGAAAAACTAGCCAAAATATAACGCAAATACGTTAAATTCTAGCTAGTTACCGAATGGTCTACCGATTGAAAAATAGCGATTTTAAGCCATTTTTAGGCATTTTAGATAGGAAAGTGAGTGATTTGTGGGTGTATGTAGGAGATGGTATATGGGTATATTTTTGGAGTATTTTTATCAAGGGAAAATGTACCCGGGGAGGGGAGGAGATGGTAGAGAGTGTGATAGAGTGCCGGGGCGGGATAGATAGGAGAAATGAGGAAATTTGGGAGAATAGGATGGATTGGTATTTTTGTAGAAATTGTTGTGCGAAATGTATAGATAATGAAAGAAAATAGAATTGATAATTGGTGATTATGAATAAGAAAGATGTACTGGGGGCTCGGCCTGCTGCCGAGAACGTCCAAAAAATGGAAAGTACGCCCCACGGCTTGAGTGCTGGAAATGCTCATTTTCCGGCACTCAACAGGGCAAGGGCAAGGCGGGGTTTTGGCGGTATCTGAAGG
>ERZ1034768.81-NODE-81-length-38775-cov-10.376188_pt1 | contig 38775 bp, 25 predicted proteins | sample MGYA00520691_ERZ1034768 | MGnify/ENA primary metagenome ERZ1034768 (study PRJEB33766, sample SAMN09781704) | gut metagenome | biome: gut microbiome | host: Homo sapiens | place: Madagascar | study: EMG produced TPA metagenomics assembly of the PRJNA485056 data set...
CTACTAAAGACCCATGTTATGCTTATATGTTGGGTAGAAATAGACAAGGAATATATCTTATAAAACTTTATTTCCCACTTAGAGATAGAACAAAAGAAAGGAAATTTATAACTAATTGTAATGTACTTGAAGGTCTTCCTAATCTTGAATTAGATAATTATGATTATATTATAATTACTAAATCAAGTAAAGATAGATTAAGTTTAGGTAATCATTTAGTTAATCATACCTTTTACGGGGGGGATAGAAAGGCTTTAACAATAGGTGTAGTTAATCTTCCTAGCGAAAATTATAGATTAAAAGCTAACGAATATGATTGGTTAAAGAATCGTTTAGCTAATAATGGAATGATTGTTAGTTTATTAGATTTTGATAGAACTGGTCGTGATGGTGCTGATTATCTTTTAAGTACTTATAATATTCCTTATTTGTTCATTACTCGTGGTGAATTTGGTCTTGAAAATTATGAATGTAAGGATTTTGCAGATTTACATGATAAATATAGTAATGATGAAATAGATAATTTTATAAAAGATACTCTTAGATATGTCGAGTTACGATACAGAAAGAATAAAGGTAATTCCGATGCCTATTTCAAAAGATTATCAGACTGTGATTTACCATACTAATACAACTAATAAAGAAGGAAGACCAACTGAACAAGTTCGTATTCTTATGGCTCCAATTACAGAACAAGAAGAAGCTCTACTTGATAAAGGTAGAGCTTTTACTATACATAGAGGTGACTTATCTTTTAGTTTAAACTCTGATAATGTTTTTGCTTACGGTAAAGTTGACTTTCATAAAGGTACTGAGGATTATGAAAATATAGATGAATTAATACCTTATAGAGATGTAGTTCATCTTCCTTTTAATTATGATTATGATACTCATAGTTGTAAGACAAAGACAAAATGTTATCAGACTTATGAAACTGATGATATTGGAGCTATGGCTCAGTATGCTCATGGAAGACTTGGTAAACCAGAAAGAGTAGTAATATTTAAACTTATTGCTAGAAGGTCATGATTAAATTTCCGAAAAAGTATACAATGGAACTAGATGAACAAGTTAAATCTATGATTCGTAATGGTATTGCTCAAAAAGGTATTGAAACTTATATAGCTGATGAATTTGTTCGTCTAGATTGTAGTAGAGTTCTTGATAATATGCGAATGATGCAGACTATTGGAACTCCTTACAAATATGAAAGTGCTCATGTCTTATATGGAATTGATTATGCTCTTGAGGAAGGACTAATTGATGAAAATAAAAGAGATGAATTTGAATCTAAACTTGTAGCTTTGCATAAACGTAATCTTAAATATGAGGAAGAGAATCCTCCTATTATATATGATAAAAAGAAAGGTTTAAAGAAGACTACTCGTACTACTAGAAAGAAAGCTAAAGAAGGAACTATTGAAGGTTTTGAAAAACCTAAGAAAGAAAAAGCTCCTACTGCGGCTCAATTAAATGCTCAAGCTAGAGCTAAACTTATTAGTAAATTAAAGATTAATTTATGATATTATACAAAAGAAATGCCAAAGGAGACCCTATTATATGGCAAATAGAAAAAGCTAATGATGGATATAAAGTTTCTTATGGAGCTGTTTGTGGACATATTCATGAAGAAATCATTAGTGGTAAACTAGTTAAAGCTAATGAAATAGAGTCTCGTATTAAAGCTAAACGTAAAGAAGGTTATAAAGAACTTTCTGAACTTAAAGATAGTGGTCCTGTTGAGATTAAAGATAATATAGCTTTAGTCAATTATCTTTATACTTATCTTCCAAAGAATAATACTACTGATGATGGTTTTACTCTTCCAATGCTTGCAAAAGTACTTAAAGATAATAAACCTTTTAATAAACGTAGATACTTAGGACAATATAAGATTAATGGAGTTAGATGTATTATTGGTGCAGTTAAAACTAATGATATGTTTAATCCTGTTAGACTTACTTATCGTTCTAGAGAAGGTACTGATTGGACTCCTAAACTTACTTGGATGGATGAAGTAATTCTTCCAGCTATTAAAGATGATTTGCTTGATGCTATGCTTGAAGAAGGAGCTTGCCTTGATGGTGAGCTTTATATTCCTGGTTATAAAGTAAATGATATTAATAGTTTTGTTAAAAATGAAAAACTTCCTCAACATTTGTTGTTGCAATATTGGTGTTACGATATAGCTATAGATAATATGAGTTATGAAGCTAGACGTAAGTTTAAAATGGATAATATAAGTAGATTATGTTATACTTTTGATACTTATGAACAGCATCTTAATAATAAGAGTAAACTTATATTATTACCTGATGTAGTTATTAGTGATATTAATGATGCTACAAGATTCAGAGATAAGTTTATAGGTCTTGGTTTTGAAGGTCTTATTATTCGTGATGTTAATTCTGCTTATCAATTTGGTGCTAGAAATTTAGCTATGCTTAAATATAAACGAGTTGATGATGCAAAGTTTAAAATTGTTGATGTTGTTCCTGAAGGAGTTAGAACTAATCTTTGTAAACTTGTTCTTAAAAATGACATTAATGATGAATTATTTGAATGTACTCTTAATTTTGACCATTCAAGACAAGAGTATTGATAAATATGCCTTTGTAGAGTATAGAGAACGTTCTGGAGTTAAGAGTGTTCCTTTTCATGCAAAGGCTATTGATATTAACGATTAAAATTTAAAGTTATGATTACTAATTTATTAAGTTCTATAGCTAAAGCTTGGATTAAAGCTGAACAAGCTAGAGAAGAAGATAAACGTGAAGAAATAATTAATTATATTATTAGAGATATAATTAATGATGGTTGTGGTTTAAGAATTGGTTCTATAATTGATTATAATCCTAATCAAAAGGAATCTAGAAAATATAGTACACCTAGTGAGCCATTTATTCCTAGAAGAATGATTGGTATAGTTACTAAAATGACTGTAACTTATAGACCTATCGCAATTAGTGTTGATACTGAAGAAGGTATGGTACCTAAAAAAATCAATGTTGGTCTATTGCAATTAGGAATACATGTACCTACAGACGACTATAGTGTTTGTGGAAAAGGTGATTATATTATTAATATTGATGAGTTTAATATCAATAATGATGATATTAATTATGTTTGTAATAATGCTCTTACTTTATGTAAATAAATTATGAATTTAAACGCTTATGACAATGTAAAAGAAGAATTAGATAAACATAAAACTTGGTATTCACCAAAGTTTAGAAGATTATATAGTAGAGAAATAAAGTTTAGAATGTTTTATAAGTTTGTAAAACGATGGAATGGAACTATTAAACGAAATGATTATTTTCTAGCTATTAGTGAAAGTAATACTGATGGTAAGTTTTATAGAACTGAAAGAGATAATTATGGTAGATTAAAAGTTTCTATTCCTAAAGAACTTATTGAAGATTCTATTCTTAATTCTATAGTTGAAGATACTAATGTTGATATTAAACTTGTAGATAATCAAGTTGATGGAGAAGTATATCAATTAAACATATAATCGTATAGCATGAAAGCCGCCCCGTAAAAGGTATGTACGCTTAGACTTACTTTCCTTGCTACGTGAGCGGCTTTCTCATGCCTGCTTATATCTTCATAACAAATTGAATTTGAACGCCTTACACGAGAATTTTAAATATTAGATTTATTTCAAGTGCCTGGGGCATCCAATCTGGTATGTGTATCAAAGTTTCAAAATTTGTCACTTTTAGCTCGCTATGAGACATTTTGGTAAATTGTGGAACAATTATACACGACCCAAATTTCAATGCGTTATACGAGAATTTAAAATATTAAATAAAATGGCTTATGTACAAAATGGAGTAGGATATATTCTAAAATGTGATAAATGTGGAACTTTATTACATAGAGAAGGAAAAGACAAACCATTTCTTTCATTAGATATTGATGAACTTAATTCTATTGCTAAAGATTATGGTTGGTTAATTAATAAGCAAGTACATAAATGTACTTATTGTAGAACATTTAAAAAGTAAAATTATGACTAAAAGTAAAGTAGGTGCTGAACCTAAAAAAGAAAGAGTTAGACATGCTATTACTAAAAGCGAAGGTATCCATGAAGGTATTCACAGAGATGAATATGGATATTATGATAGTAAGTATCATTGTTATTGTTTTGCTTATGGCTATTTCTTTCATAGAGGAAAATCATTAGCTGAGAAACTTACTCCTGATTATATTAGAGATAATTGGGATGAAAAAATGTGGTGTGGCGGTCTTAAAGGAACTTGTATGGCTCGTATTGACCGTAAACGTAAAATAGCTGTAATTAAAGATGGAACTGAATATACTTGGAGTATTGAAAAAGGTCTTCCAGAAGGTTATACTATTTATAAGACTGATGAAGATATTCCTGTTTATGATATAACTGAACCAAAGAATAAGAAGATACTTATTAAAATGCATGTAAAATATCTTATTAAAAAGTATCTTGAGACTTTTGGACACGAATATAAAGTACTTAATTCTATAAGTAAACGGATTCCTGAACATAGTTTTATTACAGCTAATAGAAATAACTATCTTGAATCCATTAGAGTTTTAGTTAAGAAATATAAGTTTATACCATTATATAAACCTTTATCTGATAAAGTGTTTTATGTTAATAGTTATAAAGTTAAGTTTCCTTCAATAGCTATTATTCTTAGTGATAGTTTATTTACTGATGTACAAAAAGAATATATTAAAAGATGTAAGTTCTATACAAAGTTTTGTCTTCATAAAGGAACTAGTTGGGCAGAGCTTAATAATAAGTGGTCTGATGAATATGTTGCAGAAGTAGAAGCTAAAGATAAAGTTGAAGAAGAAGCTTTTCGTAAAAGAGAAGCTGAATATAAAATTAAAACTGAACAGAATTATAAAGCAGCTTTAGCTAAAGCTAATCAAACTATTGATGAATGGAGAAAAGGAGATACAAAACAAGAAATTCATTATACCAAGTATTATGCTAATCCTGATACTAGAGAAATTAAAGCTATAAATGCTGTATTGTATCGTACTATGTTTTCTAATACTCAACTTAGAATTAAAATTGATAGACCTAATTGGGTTGAAACTAGTAGGGGTGCTTTAGTTCCACTTGAAACTGCTATTAATGTATTTAATCAATTATATGTTGATTATATTCTTAGTGGTAAGACTATGTTTAGATTTAAACGTGATGAATTTAAAATTGGTTCATTTTGCGTTTCAAGTATTTCTTATGAAGATAAGTTTGTTGACTTTATTAAATGTGGACATGGTGAACCTGAGAAATTAGGTTATAAAGAATGGAAGTTCTGTATAGGCTGCCACATATTATGGTTCGATGATATTAAAGATTTTGCTAGATATTATAATCTGCAAGATAGACTTAGTTTTCCTCTAGATAAAACTACTGCTGAATGTATGGAAAATCATTTGATTCACTTATCTAGTGGAAGAACTATTGAAACTGTAGGAACAATAGATATTTAATTTTTAATTTAATAAATAATAATTATGACAGAAAGTGATTTAAATTATTGGAAAGCTGCTCTTAATGGAGTAGTTCCAAAACAACTTATTACTCCTGAAGTTGTTGCTTTGCGTGACCAGCAAAATAAGATGCTTAATCTTATGGCTAAAAAGAATGCTGATTATGGTAATGCTTTCAATAAAGGTTGTGATAAACTAGGCTATAGATATGGTCTAGCAAGAATGTACGATAAAGCTAATTGTTTGGTTAAGCTTATCGAAGATGATTTCAATGGTTACTATAAACCTAATGTTGAAGATGAAACTATGTTTGATACTGTTCAAGATTTAGGTAATTATTGTAATATGTTGTTAGCTTGGTTGAGTACTAGTACTAAAGGTGAACCACAAATACCTTTTACAGGGGGGCTAGAGAAATCTTTCATAGATATTTCTACTCTTGTTAAAACAGATAAACTTATTCTTATTGAAGAAACTGCTAAGAAAGATGTAACTAATGAGATTATATCTGCTTATGGTTTTGAACATCTTTGTAAAGATAAAGATGGATATGTATATAATTTATCTGCTGATAATAAAGAAATTCCTGTTACTAGTGTTCATAAAGAACTTGTTATTGCTATAACTCATGAAGATTATGATGCTGGAAAAGATTTTGTTAAACGTAAAAAGTAAATAATATGATTAAAGTTGTAAATCCTAGTGTTGAACTTTGGAGACAAGAAGGTTATACTCTTGATGCTATTTGGAAACATATAGCTAGATGTGCTCGTGTTTGTTATCAATCGACTCCAAAGAATAATGGAGAAACTGATTATGGTTTCTTAGTTAGAACTTTATTTAGAGGTAACGACGTTGGTAATCAATCGTATAACACTAAAGACATTATAAAATGTCATCTTTCTGTTTGTGAACATGGAATAGTTCATCTTAAATATCCTCTATTTATGCCTAGAGCTGCTGCTCAAGCTACTAGATTTATTCACAATCAGTATAGTAGAACTAGAGAACACGAAAGCTATATTTATGTAACTACTAACATGAGAGTTCTTATCGAACATAATTGGATGGATGAACTTGAATTTATAGATACAACTCCTAATTGTCCTTATTATGTTCCAAGACATACTATTTGTTTTATAACAGATATTGGTGCTAGTCGTGAACTTAATCGTCATAGAATTAATAGTATCAGTGAAGAATCTACTCGTTATTGCGCTTACGATAAAGGTAAATTTGGTAATGGAATAACTGTTGCTAAACTTCCTTGGATTCCAGACGTTGACGATACTGATAGAGGTCATGATTATAGAGAAGGTTTCTTTAATGATAATGAAGTCTTTGACAATAATGTAATCGAAGAACAATATACAGATAATTGGACTGCTATAGATTGGTTCCTTTATGGTCTTCAAATTTGTGATTTAGTTTATCGTAAAACTCGTGAACTTGGTTGGACTGCACAACAATCTAGAGAAATTCTTCCTCTTAATACTAAAACTCAAGTAGTTCATACTGCTTTTGATGATGATTGGAATCATTATATTGATTTACGTTCTAATGGTGTTAGTGGAACTCCTCATCCTATGGCTAAAGAGCTTGCCGATAAAGTTAATGATTTAATTAATGCTGTAACATGTGGATAAGTATTTTAAATTATAATATAGGACAAATTGAAGTTGTTGATATGACTGACTTTGATTTAGATACTAATAATACTGATGCTAATATAATAGCAGAACTGTGGTTAATTAATAACGGTTATAATCCTGATGAAGTTAAGTATATGACAATTGAAGAATGTCCTTTGTGTGTAGTAAATAATGTAGAAACTCATTTAAATTTATAAAATTATGGAAAAGACTATTAAAGTTGTAAAAGAAGCTGGTGAAAATTTGAAAACTTCTATTCTTGCTGCAATTAAAGATTTTGAAATTGCTAATCCTGATGTTAATATTAATGTTACAGTAAAACGTAATTATTATGCTAAGGATGGTGAAGCTACTCATGATGTTGATTGTTCTATAACTATTAAGTAATATGGCAAAGTGTTTCATTGGACTTCACAAATATGAAGTTATCAAAGAAGTAGAAGTTAAAGATGTTGATACCGATACCGTTGTCGGTATCAACATTGTTTCTCGTTGTACACAATGTGGAAAGATTAATTCTACATTTGTAAGTAGTGATAGTAGATTTCTCGAAAGAGAATATGTTTATGTAAATAATAAAAAGTAATATGGCAAAAAGTATTTTTGATATTGATAAAGAATTGTATGCTCTTTATGATGAGATTGAAGAAGCAGGTGGCGAAATAACCGAAGAAATGAAAGAAAAGCTTGAACTTAATGGTCAAGAAATGACTAATAAAGTTAAAAGTATTACTAACTTTATTAATAAGCTCAAAGCTGATATTCTTGCTATTAAGTCTGAGACTGATAGACTTGCTAAACTTAAGAGGTCTAAAGATAATACAATTACAGGTCTTACTAATCTTGTTTTGTTTGCTATTAAGAATTATGGTACAGAAGACAAGAAAGGTAAGAAATGGATTGATTGGGGTACTGGTAAAGTTGGTGTAAGAAAGAGTATAAGTGTAGAACTTGATGATAAGAAAATTGAAAATCTTGTTGATGTTCTTAAAACCACTGTTGTCAATGGTATTTATACTAATACTCTTCATCAAGCTGATAGTATCGATGCTAACGCTATTCTTGATGCAGCAGTTCATAACGCTCAAATAGAAGGAGATATAACTAATTCTGAAGTTGAAGTTGAAGATATGGATGATGTTATTGTAAATGTAACTATTCCTGTTTCTATGAGTAATCTTCTTCAAGGTGACGGTTATAGTCTTCTCGCTAAGATGGGTGATGTAACTAAAGACGGATGGAGTTTTAAACCTTCTGTTGATAAGAAAGCTATGAAAGTTAAACTTACAGATGAAGGTTGTACTTCTAATATTGCTAAAGTTGTTGAGAATGATAATTTAACTATTAAGTAAATGGTTATATTAGTTTTAAATATTGTAATACTAGCGTTAATAGTAATGCTAGTATTACTATTTAGTTTTCTTCTTTTGTATCTAAAAAAATATATTGCAGTAAAGGAAGTTTTAGAAACAGTAAGTGAATGTTACGATAAAATAATTCCTTTATATGATAAATATAGAGCAGCTGAAACTGATATAGATAAAGTTAAATGTGTCAAAGAAATACTTAATGTTGCTCAAGATACAAACAATAAATATTATAGAAAACTTGAAGAATATAAAGAAAATAATAGAGGAATTCAAATAATTAAACTAGAAAACAAATATTAAAATAAAGAATAATAATTTTCTTATGGTTAATGTTGTAGCAGAAGATTTGTCTGAAGCTATAACTAATGCTTCATATCTTAAATATAATGGAGAAGAACTAAAGAAACATATAATTAGTGCAGAAGTTCTTGTTTCAAATGTATTAGAAAACACATGGAATATTAAAGATTTGAATCCAGAGTATAAAGCTAAAGATGGAGAAGACAGTAATAATAATCTTCCTCCTTTGGTATAATATTTAATATAATGTTTAACAATTTAATTAACGCTGAGTTATGAGTAAATTTAATCGTGGTGGACTTCCATGGGTACTAGGTACTGATGTAAGTAATTGTGCAACTGCACAAGATGTAATGAAAACAGCAGAACTTGATTGGACTGTTCAAAAGTGTGAACTTGTAAGTAAAATGCCTTTTAGAATTGGTAGTAATAATGAAGTGGGAGAAGATAGCTTTGTTCATAATGGTAGTATTTATCGTGATTGTCCTAATGCTTTTGCAACTTATAGAACAGACATTAATATGCCATTGGGTATTGTTAAAGATAAGTATGAAATAGTTCAGAATATGGATGCTTTCAATTTCTTTAATAATGCTATTGGAGAAGGTAAAGCTATTTGGGACAAAGCTGCTTGTCTTAATATGGGCGAAAAAGTATATGTTAGTGCTAAACTTCCAGTACAAACTTCTGTAGGTAAAGATGATGTTATAGATAATTATCTTGTGTTTAGTAATGGACATGCAGGTAATGCTTCTATAGATATTATGATTACTCCTGTTAGAGTTATTTGTACTAATATGCTTAATGGTGCTCTTGATAAAGCTGCTTGTCATATTCGTCTTCGTCATACTAAGTCTGTAAAAGAGAAACTTGAACTTGGTGCTCAAGTTTTAAAGATTGCTTGTGAACATGCTATTGATGCTCAAGAACTTTATCGTCATCTTGCTACTATTAAAATGACTGACGACCAAGTTGCTGAATACATTTGTAAACTTCAGCTTACTCCTGCTGAAATAGCTAAACTTAATGAAGTTGACCCTAATCATGGTTATAAACGTCTTATTAGTCGTGATTATCATTTGATTGATGCTGTAGAGATTAGTACAAGAAAATCTAATCAACTTTATAATATGATGGATTATTATATTGATGGTATTGGTCAAAAAGATATTTGTGGTACTGCTTGGGGTGCTTATAATGCAATTACAGGATTCTATTGTAATGTTGCAAACCTTGAAGGTGAGAAACGTATGAATAGTCTTGTTTGGGGTTCAGCAAATAATAATATGAATAAAGCTCTTAATGAAGCAATAGCTTATGCAAGTTAGTTTTAGTAGAAAAGAAAATGAATTTAAAGTACCTCATTACAAAGTCGGTGATGAGGTACTAGCATTCAGTTATATTAGTGGTAAATTCTTTGTTGGTACAATTAGTGCTGTCACTAGTTATGCCGATAATAATCAAAGTGTTGTAAATTACACTATTATGATTGATGAAAATAAAGGTGTTCCTAATGTTCCAGAAGCTTTAGTATTTGATAATAAAGAAGATGCTAAAGAATGGATAAATATAATAGAAAAAGATTTAGTGAATATCTGATTATATTCCCTTTACGGGGGGGGTATAACAACTAGATGGTTTAATGATTCATGTTATCATGTTAGAACCATTCTAGCCCCCCCGTAAAAGGAATGAAAGCTTAAATTAGTATTAAAACTAGTAAATGTTGTCTATAGAGACAATAATTTTAGTATCTTTGCTGCATCAAAATAGGCTTAACATTAATATATATATATATAGAGCCAATTTTTGACGCTGTAATTAATTGACTATCAAATAGTTACAGATAACATTAACATTAATTAACGACATTTTTTCCTCGTTTCTATTTTAGAGACGAGGAAATTTTCCTATCTTTGCATCGTCGATAATGTTAATGTATAAAGTTATGATTGAAGTACTTAATTTTGAAACTATTATGGAAGAACATGAAGCTAAGAATAAACTTAAAGGTGGAGATACTAAAGTAGTTACTGTTTATGAGGTGTTTAAAGGCACAGGTAAATTTGTATCTACAACTATTCATAAGCGATGTAGTAAGACTGCTTGTGATATTGCTTGTTGGATAAGTGATACAATGATGCCTTCACAAACTAGTATTAAATTTAATTCTCGAACTTTAATTGAATCTTCTCAATGTAATGCTAAAACTCCTGATACAATAAGAAAAGCAATTAAAGAACTTGTAAATGTAGGAGCTATAGTTAAATGGAAAGATATTGAAGGTCTTCCTAATAATGTAGAAGTAACTAACGATTGGTATCTATTAAATCCACAAATGATTAAATGCATTGGTTGTGATGGTTTTAGAAGTCAATGTGAAACTACATTAAAAGCTATAAGAAATAGTCAGAAATATTTGATACACGAATATTCTGCTATAGTTTATGATTTTAGTAAGAAACAATATGATTTTAGTAATCAAATAATAAATTAAATTATGAGTCAATTAAGTAATCGTATCGCAAATGCATTTATTAATTATGCAAATGCTTTTAAAGAAACTCCAGACAACAGAGTAATGGCTGAAAAAGAACTCAAAGAAGCTCTTCGTATAGCCATTGATTTTGTTCCTGTTAAGATTTGGCTTGACCCTAAAGTTAAAGCTAAGATTCCAGAGTATGCTCATTATATGAGTGAAGGTGATAAAGCTGGTCATGCTTACGGACATGCAACTGATGCAGCTTGTGATGTCGTTTGCACATCTATTGAACTTAAAGAAGATGGAAGAATAGTATGTGGTACTGGTATTCATGTAGCTACTGAATATCGTGACGAAATTAGTATTTTTGCTAATAGTCGTTTTACTAAGAGTAAACTTGTTATGCAAAATCTTCCTCCAACCATTGATGAATCATATAGAGGAGAAATATTTATTGTATTTCGTAAGCTTAGTGAAGATGCTGAACTTCCAAAAATTGGTGATGTGATTGGTCAATTTAAAGTTCCACACGACCGTCAAATTTGTTGGGATATTGTTGATAATCTCGAAGACCTTGGAACAACTGATAGAGGTGATGGTGGTTTTGGTTCTACAGCAAAGAAATTATTAATTTTTAAAATTTAAACAACTATGGTAGAAATGACAAAGAATCGGGTAGCTCGTATGATTAATCGTCATGCAGAAACAGTAGTAGAAATTAGTAAGGTTAAGAAACATCTTGATAATGCAGGTAACAATCCAAAGATTAGTAAAGTAACATTTGCAAATCTTTCTCTTGTACTTAGAGATTTGAAGAATCTTGAAAAAGATTATCGTACGATGCTTGAAAATGAAAATGTAACATTTACTATGAATGGTGAATATTATAATAAAATAGGTCAGATTAATGAAAAGAAAAATTCTGATAATAACGACTAAGAATTGTCTTGGTTGTACAATTCTTATTAATAACATACAAACAGTACTAGCTAAATCGAAGAAAGATATAACTCTTGAAATCAAAGATTTTAATGAAGTTCCAAAGAGAATACTTCATCAATATAGTGCTTTTGATTATCCATTTGTTGTATTTAGTAGAGACGATGAGGTAACATTTAAGTTTACTGGTAGTACTCATGTTAATGTTATTCAAAGATATGTAGATTTATATTTATAATGCACATTCAATATTCTTTATTAAACAATATATTTTTATCAAATCCTAGTGCTTGTGAAAGTACTAGGATTTTTTATCTAAAAGAAAATGAATAAAGATTATAATAAACATAGAAGAAATATTATTATTGTATTAACGATTATAACATCTATTCTTGCAGCATGTTCGTATAATAGTGGAAAGGATGCTCCTAAAGCAAGACTTGTAGATACAACAGATTCATGCGGAATAAATGACGCATATTATGAAATACAAGATGTTGATACTACTAATGATGGATATAATACAGATAGTGTTATTTACGTTGATAATAATGGTAATATAATTAAGACTGTTCTTAAATGACTTCAGCCGAGGATTAAAACTAAAATTTTGAAATCCTCTATACGAGGGTGATTTTCATCTCCTGAATAATTGTTCAGCCGTAACATCAAAGTGGCTTAGACGCTAAATAAATTGGGTCTATTTCAATTAATTATTAATACTTTAGTTGTCTTGTTTCGGTCTCCTGGCACACGAGATTAAACTATGCCAATCGTGGGAAACGCCCACAACCCAGTTTATTTAGCGTCTGAGTGACTTTCATATTCAATTTGATTAATCATACTACTTGAGTAAATTAATCGCTTACAGAAGAAATTAAAATATTAAATTTGATACTTACTATATAATTATATGTTTTTCCATATCGTTAAAAATTAGTTTATAAGATTGTTTATTATTTGTTGTAGCAGTGGCTACAATCTTGTTTTAAACTATTAGAGTAGCTTGACCGTGAGGTTAGGTTACTCTTTTTTTTATTCATCAGGCGACACACTGCAACACATTTTATTGAGCACAAAAAAGCAGTGAATAATCATCACGATTACTCACTGCTTCACTTCCCGTTAAATTTTTCATTAAGCAAATGAGAATAAAGAGGAACTCGCTAGTTCGGCATTGGATTACAATATTATCAACAATGTTTAATTAAAATACATTTAAAACACCTAACCTATGAATAAAATATATCTTTTAGAATCATTTAAGAACAATGTGTTACTCTAGCAGGATTTGAACCTGCTCTAACAGAACCAAAATCTGTTGTGCTGCCGTTACACCATAGAGCAATTCTTCGCATACATTTACTTTAATAATAACCAATAATTTAAAACTTAAAATTATTACGTCTATGAATAAGAAAACCTTCAACCGCTGCAAAGATACAAATAATATTTATATCTCCAACAGTTGAAGGCAATTAATTTAATGAAATTAAAATTATTTAATGATTACATACCACACATACCTTTTACGGGGCGGTTATAGCCATTTAATGTTTAACGTTCTAAACTACTAGTACCTCTAATATCATTAGCCCAATCTTTTACATTAATCAAAGTAAGAAGATTATCACCAGTCTTATAATAACTATTAGCCTTATCAAGAGTAGCAAGGTTATTAATACTTCTGTAAATTGGAATCTGACGACCAAGTTTAACAATAATCTTGTTTTGACCTGCATAACGACCACTAGTATAATTAGGGTCATAATCATCATCCATTACATAAGCAGCAATATTATTACAAGCAGCCATTATGTCTTTACCAGCAGTTATACCTGCAATAGGACTAGACCATAATTGGTCAAACTGTTGTGGTAAGAACAACATGTTATACATCATTGACTGAGTAGTTAAATCATCAGCTTCATAAAGCATAAGATTACCCCAAAGACTATTCTTTAAATCATCATCGTCCCAAATACAACGAACAGCAAGAGCAGTACAAATACCACCAAGAGCACCAACTACATCGCCAGCAGCACGTTCAATACTTGCTCTCTGCCATTTCGGCATTAATTGCCAATTAGTTTGTAAGTTCATTGCAAACTCAGCATAACCTTTAAGAAGTACTTGAAGACTTTCCAATGCTTCTACTTGACTATCAGACATTTCTTTTTCATATCTAAGTTGTCTAATAGGAGTAGTAAGGAAATCAAATAAAGCAGGAGCGCAACCTACTTCTTTAGTTCCTCTTTCTTCATTGAAATAACCTTTTCTACGATAATGCTTCATAACTCCAGGATAAATATGTTTATGATACTGCATAGCTAATGAACCCCACCATTGTTTTTCAAGTTGAGCAGCACCAAGTTTATCATATACTCCATGAATCTTCTTATTAACTGAAATAATTTTGCCTTTCATATATCCAAGGAACATATAGCCATCACCTACTTCTTTATCTTGAGATTTGGCTTGAAGTTCAGCAAGAATACTTCCCTCTTTAAAAGCAAGTCTTCCATCTTTAAGGTCAACTTGGTCCATTATTGTAGGAAGTTCTTCAAACTTAGCTTTAGCTTCTTTTTCAAGTTTCTTTCTTTCAGCGATAAATTGTTTCTTTTGTTCCTTTGTAAGATATAGATTAGCAAACTCAGTATTAATGTCTCTACGATTCCAAATATATTCTTTCTTCTTATTATCATCAGCAAGAATATTCTTCTTAAATTCTTCATATTTATTAAGAAGTTCATCATTACCTCCAATAATATTCTTCATAGCATATTCGTGGAACTTATTTTTATATTGTTCCCAAGTCATAGCTTCATAACCAAGTCTTCCATTACTTTCAGCATCTGGAACTTTAACCATTCTATTATCAAAGAACATACTGAACATAGCACCATTCTGCATGAAATGCTCACCCATACTATTAGGACTATACATAAAGTCTCTAATCTTATTAAGAACAGTATCAGCATCAAGATGTACTGTAGGTCTATTATTAACTTCATCAAAGTCAACAATATTCATAAACTTAACAAGTGCATCAGCAAGTGTTGTACTATCTTCGTTAGCCATACCTCTAATAAAGCTTGGAATAGCTTGTCTCCACATGTTCTTTCCTTTGAGCCAACCTGTAGGAGTAAAGTACTCTTTAGCTATATATTCTCCAGCTATAGCAGATTCACCGACAGTTACGTTACCAATACCACCAGTAATGTTCAACATCATAAACTTAGCACTAGTAAAACTTTGAATCATACTAGCAGTTTTAGTCAGTTTATTTTGAGGTATTTTATATTGGTCATAAACTAATCTACGAACCCAGTTATCAAACTGTTCTTGAAGACGAGTATCAGCTTTCTCAATATAAGAAGTTTCATCACTTGTACTAGTTTGACTATCTTTACGTAAGTCATTCCAACCAAGATTAGTATCATAAGTTTTCATCTTGCCTAACATTCTATGTGTATAGAACAATAATTGTTTATTGTCTTGAATAGCATTATAATGTCCGGCAGCACTAATGAAATCTTGAATAGCACCAATATAATCTCCATCAAGAAGTTTCTGATGTATTTCTTCATTCTTCTTAGTTGCTTCATCTATACGTTTTTGATAAGCTTCTAAATCTTTTTCATAAGCTTCATCACTAGTATAAGTTTCTCTCTTTGGTTTAGTACTACGAATATTATCTAAGTCAACACTTTCCTTATTTTTAAGTTGAGTCATTAACATAGGCATATCAATAGTTCTATCCTCAGAGTAATCAATCTTCTCATACCAAGTATCTTTACCACTAGGAATCATATCACTAAATCCAATAAACTCTTTAGCTTGCTTTGCAGCCCACTTAGCATCATGTTCTGCTTTCTTAGCTCTATGAGGAGCCATTCCACTAGCAATAGCTCTCTTTGCAGTTTCAGTCTTAGCAAAACTCATAAGAGTATCTTGAATATATTGTTTAGCTTCCTGTTCATACTCATTAAGTCCTAAGTTATTATCATAACCAGGAACGTGAGTAGTTCCATTTTTATCGTCAGTTTCAACAGTTTTATAATTTTCATTATCTGTATAACCTTCAATATAATTTGGATTCTTATAATGAGCTTTAGGAGTAAGAGTAGTCTGAGTCCAATTAGGAGAATACTCACCATTATCTATACTAGGAATAACTCTTGTTCTATTCCAAATAGGAAGAGCTTCATAAGCATGAGTAAATGGATTATAAACATGATTGTTATCATACCATTCTTTATAAGCGGCTTCACCTTGTTTAGCAGCAGCATCTCTAGCAGCATAATATTGAGGAGTATTAATAGTTTCAAGAGTATTGCTAAGGAACTCCTGAGCTTTAGTTTTGTTCTCAACTTCTTGCTTTTGTCTAGCTGCTTCTTTAGGGTCACGTTTGTTTAAATCTTCCCAATAAACATCATTAGGAGCAATACTAGTATAAAGCCAAGGATTTGGTTTGGCAGCTTTAGTTACATCATAAACTAGTTTACCAGTTGCTTCATCAATAACTATTTTGCCATCTTTATCTCTTAGAACTTCATATCTATTATTAACTCGTTTCCATAATTCATAGAACTCTGGTTCAGTTCGTTTCTTAGCTTCACCTTCTTCATCGTAGTAAGCTTTAGTATTTACATTTTCTTTAGCATATTTACTATAAGCTTTATAAGCATCATAGCCATACTTAGCTCTAACCTTTTTCTTAGTTTTATCTAACTCATCATAAAGGTCTGCAAGAGTTTTCAAATCTTCGATGCTCATTTTAGAAGTTTCAACTATCTTAGCAGCACTATTATAATACTTACGAGTAATATCATTAATCTTAGTAATAATCTTTTGATACTCAGGATTAGTCATACCACCACTATTAAGCATTTTAAAGAACTCGCTAGGAGCAGCTTCATTAGTTGGTTCGGCTGAATTAATAAGATTTCTATCAGAGAATAAAGAAGTATTACTTGTACCATAATTCTTCTCTACATCTGCTTTGATAGCTGCAATCTCAGAATTAGTAAATTTACTAGCATCAATGTTACCAAATTCATCATAAAGTTGCTCACCTTTAGCAAGTTTTTCTTTAATGATTCTTTTAGCTACTGAACCTTTACCTCCACTAATACCAAGCTTTTTATAAGCATCGTCAATTTTAACTTTAATAGTGTCATCTACTGACCAATGAGCATTATTAGCAATCCATTCTTTAGCTTTCTGATACTCTTTATTATTTTCAAGCTGACTAGCTGGAGTAGTAACTTTACCGTTAAAATCTCTAACTTCAGCATTATCAATAATATTGAGCATCTTTTCAAGCATATCACGGAAACCATCTTTCTCCTCTTTAGCAGTATATTCTTCTTTGATGTCTTTAATTCTCTTGAGATATTGGTCTAATTGAACAGCATCATTAAGAGACTGCTTACGAGCATTATCATAAACTTCTTGATTAGTTACAATAATACTACCATCAGGAGCTTGTTCAGTACCAGGGAAACCATATTCGTAAGCTGGTTTATAATCATCACCAATAAATTGACTAGTTAAATTGTTAATCTTAGTTCTGAGTTCAGTAAGTTTATCTTCAAACTCTTTACTCAAAACTCCATCGATTCTACGACTATTGATTTGTCTAATACCTTCTCTAAGCTTTACATACTCAGAATAGATTTGAGGATAATTATTAATAATAAATTCGTCTTCATCATAAAGTTTTTGATAATAACTATCGACATATTCACGATTAACATGGTCAAGAAGAAACTTATCAAGTTTATGTTTAGCTTGAATATATTCCATTGGATTCTCTTGAACATTAACTCTAGCTTTAGCTACATTACGTTTCAGTTCTTTAATGTCCTCAACAAAGTTATCTGTATAAGCACGAATTATATTTCCGTTCTTATCAAATATTTTATTGAGGTCAACTGAAGCACCAACTTTAGCAGCTCTAGCTTTAATGTCTTCAAAATGTTTTCCAAAAATTACAGCAAAATCTTTTGCTTGACTTTCTTTAGCACGAATATCAGCCATTACTTTTCTAGTAACTACTTGAACAAGACTATTACCTTGTTCTTGTAAATCACCAACCCAAGCATCAAACCAACCACTAGAATGGAAACCGTCAAATATACTAACAAGACCATTTTGAATATTAGGGTCATTACTAAGTTTCTGAAGATAATCAATTCCAAACTTAACTTCTGCATCATCAATAACAGAACTATTACTAAGTTCCTTAATCATCTTCTGCATTTCATCAATGTAGAACTTCAAAGTAGGATTCTCAATATCATCAGCTTTAATCTGATTAATAATTCCAAATTTATCAATAATAGCATTAGCGTCAGCAAGTGTTTCAAGAAATTGTCTTTGCAAAGCAGGATTATTCTTAATAGTATCAATTACTTCAGGACTATTAATAGCAAAGTAATTACCATCATCATCTCTGTAGAATTGACTAAATTTTCCAAGAGTACTATTAACTTTATGTTTAAGATAAGCGTAACCACTATAGAATACGCTATCTTTAAATTCTTTATAACCTTTAGTACTTTGTTCAAATCCTTCTCCACGAAGTTGACGCATAAGTTTACCAGCTTCTATATCTCCAAGACCACTTCTACGATTAAGTTCTTTTACTATATTCTTTTCAAAAGAATCAGTAGTTGTTCTAAGACTTTGTTCAAGTCTAGAACTTGCAGAACCAAGAGTTATTTCTTCACGAGAACTAGCCATAGGAGTTTCTCTAACTATTTCAACCATTTGAGGTTTTTCTTCAATATGTTCTCCAGTACGAACATTATGACTTTCAATACTTATTTTATTAGCACGTCTAAATAAGAAGTTTCCATTAATACTAATAGGCTCACCAGTACTAGAAGTTGTTTCACCTTCAACATGAATAGGAGGAGTAAATGAATCATACTTAGTTTTACCATAAAGATACATATTTTGAATAAAGATTCTATTACCTTCATAATTATTGAAAGTTTTAATAATCTTATTAATAGCATCTTTAGCTCCACCGTTATCATTTTTAGCATCATTCATTATATCAAAATGTGTTGCAGCTTTTACTTTATTTACTTTTGTTGTAGCAATATGTTTCTTATACAATTCATTCATTTGGTCTAATGTATAATCAGCTTCATCACTCATCAGATTATCAATAACAGTTTCATAATAACTTGGAAGAGGAACAGAATTATTAGCATTATTAATACTAACTTCTCTATCTTCACCAGCTTCAAGACTATTTAATGGATAAGCAAATGCTATACTAGGAGCAGGAGAATAAATCTTATATAATCTAGTAACATTTTCATTACCTTCTTTCTTAGTAATATAAATGTAGTCATTAAACTGTATTGGGAATAGTTTAGAATTGCTTTTTCTAGCAAAACCAAAATCAATAAGATTAGAATCATCTGATAAACCAAGTTCATACATTCCTCTAGTTACAGTTTTAAACATAGAACTATATTTCTTACTCATAAACTTATGAGGAACGTTAGTAACTCCTGGGTCAGTTCTAAGATACTGTTCAACTAAATCAGTTCTAGCAACTGCATTATTTATTTGAGCTTTAATCTGGTCAACAACACTAGTTCTAGCACCATTATATTGAACAAAAGTATTTTCGTCACGAAGAGTAGTATTCTTAATGCATTTATTAATAGCACCTCTACCCATTTTAAATCCTTCAGCAACAAAAGCATACTTAATCATATCCATAGCAGCAAGTTTAACTAATGGATTATCTGAGTTAAATGCAGTTTCAAAAAGATTATAAGCAGTTTCGTTATCAATAGCATCTTCGTTAAAACGAATAGTTTGACGACTTTGACCATCTCTATTCATTTCATATTCATTAAATAAATTAGTATTTATATAATTGAATATACCAGCATCAACACTATTAGCTTTAAACCAACTAATTTTTTGAGCAGGACTAAGTTTACTCCAAGCATCTACTTCTTCTTGTGTAGGATTAGTTACATCTTTAACATTAAAAGTAAAATCAGGAGTACAACCATAACCCATAATTCTGAGAGCTTCATCTTCTTCTTCAACTTCTTTATTTACTACTGTTTGTTTCTTCTCTACATCGTAACTATAACTGTTTACAACAGCATCAGTTTGTTTATATGCAGTATTAAGAATATACTGAGTAAAACCTTTATAATCTTTTTCAGTAACATTATTAGCATCATTTATAACTTCAATAGCTCTATTAGCAATTCTAAAATTATCTTGTTCTGTATCAAACAACATTCTATTTATAAGAATAGAAGGAGCACTAGCATACTTTAAGAAAGCATTAAGACTAGGATAAGCACTAGTAGCATCGCTAGTAATATAACTTCTTAAACCTTTATTAGGGTCGTAACCTGCATAGATGCTGTTAACAATAGAAGAAGTTCCAACAACTAAAGCTGGATGTTCATCTTCAATTAAATTTGCAATGTCATTAAATACTTTACGAGTAGCAAAAATACTTTGTTTAGCACCAAATCTATCAGGATTACAAACTCTTGCAGTAGCACCTATCTTATCAGATAGTTTAGCTAAATCATTATAAGCAAAAAGAACAGCCCAATCATGTTGATATACACTTCCTTTTACGGGGCGGTTTTCATCATTAAGCAGTCTCTTTGCTAACTCATCAGGTGATAAAGTAATATCATTATGTTTATCTAAACTATACTTAGTACCAAGTAATGCGTTAACTTTATCAATAATATCTTTAAGATTCATCTTATCGGTTTTAATATGATAAGTTTCAAGAATCTCTTTACCTAATGATTTAATAGCTTCTTCTATTGGTTTATTATGTTTATCTGAATAAATAGATTTATTAGCATTATAAGCATTTACAATTCTTGTAATAGCAGGTTGCATAATAAAACCTACAGCAGTATCATAATTACTACCAATATCAGCAAGAGTTTTATATACAGCAAAAGTAAAATCATTTACATTTGGAATAGCACCTTCCTTAACAGCATCAAGAATATGAGCAGTAGTTTGAGAACTATATGCAGTAAGAATATAACCATCTACATTCTTATTATCATTAGTCCAACCAAGAGTATTATGTGTAACAACATAACCTTCATCAGTTTCTTCTACTTTCTCAAATCTTTCTTGCAACTCTTTAAGATTGTATTTATCTTTACTATATGCAACTTTAACAACATAATTATCTGCAATATGAGGTTGAACTGTATTACATACAGAACAAAAAGTATCTCTAGTAACACTAAATGCTTTAAGCTTAGCACCACTCATTACATCTTCTTGATAAGCAGCTTGGTCAAGAAAATCATAAGGACTCCTAGCTTCACGAACTTGCTTAACTATTGGATTCATAACTTTATTACGAGCTGCAATAATACTCTCAAAGTTAGAACGAGAAAGGTTCTCTTCAAGAGATTCATTAGCTTGAAGAATATTAATCATATCATCAAGAAGTCTATTATTACGAGCTTCACGAGTATTTTCATCAGCAAGATTTTTATCTTTACTAAACTCTTCACGACTTTGAAGACCGTATTCAGCAGCTACATTACTAAGGGCAGTAGTTTCATTAACTCCTTCTTTAATAGCTTTCTTAAGTTTATCTTTTGCTTCAGTATTAAGTTGAGACTTTACATACTCATCATAACTTTTTCCAGCTAAATCATTATAAAGAATTTTTTGAATATTACCGTCAGCATTTATAGTAGTATTATATTGAATACCATATACAGAGTCAATATCAAAGTCAGAACCAGTTTGAGAAACCCAATCATCAGGAACAACAATAGTAGAACCTTGAGCATCATCAAGGAAACCAACTACTTTCATTACACAAACAGATTGTTTACCTTCAGTTGGAATACGATAGCCAATAAGAGTATCAAGACCTGCATCTTGAAGTTGTTTCAAAAGACCTCCTATTAAATTGCCATCTTTGTCTCTAACTTCATCAACATCTTTATATGTACCATCAGCATTTTTAGCAAAACCAAAGTTACTTTTAGGCAACATTATTTCAATATAACGTTCTCCATTTGGATGATACTTTAATTCTTTAGAATAACTAACTTGGTCTTTAGTAGCTTTAAAACCAACATTAGTAATCTGAGCAGCATGGAAACCAGGAAGTTCTTGTCGAGTAATAGCACTATTAAACATAGCTTGGGAAATACTCTCAAGCTTATTAATTACATTACTCAAATAAGTAGGCATTACAGGATTTGGACAACCATTAGTAGCTATAGGTGCACTAGCATTAAGAGTAACAAAGTCCATCATATTACTATCAAGACCAAGTCTCATAGCTTCATCTTTGAGTTTATCAAAGAATACTTGCATGTCTAAACCTTGAATACTTCCATCTTCATTAAACTTAATATTACCATCTTTATCAAGAGGAATCTTTAATTCATTAACAAGTTGATTAAAACTATCTTTAATGTTAGCAACATACATATTAAAGAAATCTTCTTTATAATCATAAAGAGGACTAGTTCTATTAATATTATCAAGAATCTTCTTCATAATCTGAATACCAGCTTTATTTTTAGCATTCATGTGTTGAGGAGTCTCTTGTTGAGTATAAAGATGATTATAATCGTATTCCTCACGATAATCTTCAGCTTTATTATTGAAATCTTTAAGATGTTTGTCAGTAACTTCACCAGTTTTAGTATCGAAAAGAGTAAGAACTCTAGCTTTACCTGCTTTACTAGTTTCCTCAGTATTAAGTTGGTCAATACCATTATCTTTCATTGCTTTATAAATTTGTTCAAGTTGAGTTCCTTTAATAAATCTTGGAACAAGAACAAATTCAGCATTCTTAATTTGACGAGGAGCAATAGTATTAAGGTCTTTATCATAATACTGGTCATAATAGAAATTCTTCTGTACTTGAACAAATTTCTTCATCAAGTCAGTAGGAATCTCTTTACTTTCATCTTGAATAGCTTCAATTAAAGGAAGATAATCATTAAGTTGACCTCTACCAGCAATACGACGAATCCATTCCTCAAAAGTAATATAAGATTGAGCATCATTTACAGTTGTTCCACTAAAACCTCCACTACGTTTGCAACTCTTATCTTTATTAAGTTGTGGAGTACCATCCGAATTATAAAGAATAGGACCACCCATCAAATCTCTAGCTTGGTCAAGAGTAAGTTTAGCATTCTTTACTAAGTCTTTTACAAGAATACCATCTTCTCCTTCAACTCTGCCATCTGGATAAACTTTAGCAATTTTACATTCTTCGCTGGTTCTAACAGTATTCTTAATAGTAATACCATTAAACTTAGTCTTCTGTTGAACATCAAGACCAATAGCTTTAAGTCTATTTTGAACTTCAGGAGTATTAAGAAAAGCTCCTTGAACAACTGCACTATTCTCTCTAAGGTCAAGACTTGTATCAACAAATCCATAAGGAACACCACTAGCTTGAGACTCTTTACTTCTTTTCAAGAAAGTCTGAGTGTCTTTATAGAACTTAGTATCGCCTTCAAATACATCGTTAAAAGCAATATACATAAGTCTATGATTAAGAGCAAAATCAATACTATTCTTTTCGTTAATAAGATTATTAATATCAAGGTCTTTGTATTCACTCATGCGAGTAATAGCATCATTAGAATAATCAGTTACAAAACCTTTAACCATTCTAATAATCATAGCTTCTTGGTCTGCTGTAAGGTTAAGTTCTACTTCACCGTTAGCATTAGATGTGAAAGGGATAAAGCCATCTCTAGCCCCCCCGTAAAGAGAAGGAAACAAATACTTTAATAACCTGTCACCATACTTTGTAGTTGTACCAGTTTTATAATCTGTAAGAACAAATCTATCATCATTAAAAAGAAGTCCATTAAATGCCCAACCATTACCTTTCTTTTCAATGAAATGTTTGTGTCCTTTACCAATATGATAATTAGCAAATACTCTACGAGCAGATTCATTATCTAAACCCCAACCTTTCTTAAATATTGGAGAACCATCGTCATTATATTTAATTTCACCTTGACTATTAGTTTCAAATACAATGTTGATAAAGTTTGCCATATCCAACAGTTCTTGTTTGAATATGTTTCTGAATTGTTGAACTATTGGATGATTCTCATTAATATCTTCAACATTAACTTCTTTACCTATAATTTCTCCTTTAGCGTTTCTAATAGCGTGCATCTTAGAGAACAGTCCGTCAACTTTATATCTAGGAGCATGAACTACAAAGTTCTTTGGAGCGTCAGAAGGAATACGCATAAAGTAATCACCCATAAGCATATTAGGATTTTGCTCTGCATTAAAGTATTGAGCAAATCCTGTATATACATAATCTCCTTTAGACATACCTGAATAAAGAACATTATCTTTAGTATTAGGATTTCCTGCACCATCAAACAAAGAAATATTAATCATATCTCTAGCATAAGAAGTGATTTGAATATTTCCATCTTTATCTTTATAAAAAAGTCCATAATTAGTTATGGCACCATTCTCATTACGATGCTCCATAAGAATACCACTAAGATTATATTGTACTCCTTGGAACTTATACTTTCCATAATTAATAAGTTCAGTAGAAACTTTACTTCCATCTTTCTGTTGCTCCATTAAAGTTCCTTTAATTGCATTAAGGAAATTAGTAATCATACTATCATTAATTTGGTCAGCAGACTGATTACCAAGAGCATTAGTAGAGTTACAATCAATATTAACCACAGAATATGGAGCTAAAGTTTTAGCTAATTCAAGAGCATAAGCTTTTGTATTAGTAGAAAGATAACCTTGTTTGTAAGCTTCACGAACATTGTCTAAAGCTTCTTTCTTAGCTTTCTTATCCTCAATTTTATTAGCTTCTTTAAATCTATTATCGAGAGTTTGTTTATTAATAAGAGTTTCATTAGCATATTTTGCAGTATTAGAAAGATAACCATAAAGTTGAGTAAGGTTATTACCAATATTTGGAGCTTTACCATCAACTTTTCCATTAAGTCTAGCAAACCTTTCAATAGCAGCTTTATCAAGAGAAGGATAGTATTGCTTTAAACGACTAGCAATAGCATTGATAATATCAGCACTTAAAGCTTGTCTATTTAAATCAAATCTACTATCAGCTGGAATTTTCTTGTAAGCTTTAATCTTTTCGTTAATTGCTCTAAGAATTTCATTAGTATCTTCGTTCATGATATTAAGAGCAGTTGACTTAATATCATTAAGATAATTAAGTCTTAAAGTTTCAAGCTTATCTGCACGACTATTACTTCTAGTAGGAGTAACATTATTATCATCAATACGAACTTGTTGTTTTCTAATAGTGCTTCTTTGATAAATTTGAAATACTTTATAAGCAAAGTCTGGTTTCTTTCTAAGGTCATTAGCTAAATAAGCAAGACCAGCATATTCTTTATTAGACTCTGCAATATCTTCAAGTTTCTTTAAAAAAGAATCAATATTAGTAACATCACGGTCTCCTTGAATAGCAGAATTTACAGCTTTAAAGTCCATATAATCTACCATTCCAAGAGGATTACTTTTATCATATTGATATTTACCATCAGCACTTACTTCTGCACTAGAAAGTTTAGGAATAGTTGAAAGATAACTACGAACAGCAAAACTAAAATCTTTTGTAAAGTCAGACTTAGTTCCATTATCTTCCCAACGAGCAGTAGTAGTATCTTTTTCATTATTACTTTCATTGTCAGCAGCAGCATCAATATTAGAATCTTCATTATCCTCAATAGAATAACTTTCATTCCAATTTACTTCTTGTTGACTTAAATCATCATCTTTCTTAAAACGAATCTCACCAAGTCTTGGGTCAATTTGAAGTACTTGAGTAAAATACTTAACTTTATCAGAAAGCATATCTTTAAGAGTAGCAAACTGATTTCTAAGTTGAGGAGTAGCTTTAGCAACTTCTTCTTCAATCTTAACGAAATCGTTTCCATTAATATTCATAAGTTGTTTACGAACATTATCTATTTCAGCAGGTGTAGGTTTGGTCTTTCTATTAATAAGAATACCTACAGCAACTCCTGACAACATACGATTAATAACTCTATCTGCAAGATTATTCTTTCTATCATTTGCATGTTCATCAAGACGACCTTTAATTAAATCATCATGATAAAACATCAACATTTGGTTGCCAGCCATTCTAATACCACAACTTTTAGCAGCAGTACTAGTATAACCTTTAGATATAACATCAGAAATGAAAGCAGAATTAGTTGTATGAGCGTTTACGTCAAAATTTGCATTAGCATAAAAATTTTGAATAGCAGTAACAACTTCTTTGTTTTCATCATTTACGTTAGGAATAGAACCATAATTATTAGCATAATATGTTTCAAATTCCTTATTAAAACCAGATGGTCTAGAACCATCAATTACGTTACTCATTAAGCTGTTAAATAAAACATCATTGTTTCCAACTTCAGCTTTAAGGTTAGTGCCAACCTTAGTTTCATTAAACTTTAAACTACAATTATTAGCCATAACTATCTATATTAAGTTATTTAATATTTTAAAAACTCGCTGAGAGGCTTATTTCTCAGCGAGTGATTAATCTTATTTGCACGTAATCGAAATGTCACCTGACGCAAGCAAAGTGGCAAATTGCGAATGTTGTTCCATTGGAAGACTTTCGATTGTTGAATAGAGGGACGGATATTCTGAACGTGATGAGAATGCATCATAATCAAAATCATCATCACTAGCAGCATCAAAATCAACATTACTACTTATTTCGCTATCTGTTCCAGGAGTAGGAGTTTCATCTTCGACAGTTTCATCTTCAACTTGTTCGTCTTGTGTCTCTTCCGTATTTGTTTCTGTCTCAGTTTGAATATTTGTGTCAGCATTTGTATCTATACTTAAAGCTCTAGCAAATGCGTTATATTCTTTTTCTCTGAGACTTCCTTCAACTACATCAAGATTAAAGAGTTTATTAATAAAGTTCATAATCTTTTGCCAAATAGTCTTTGACTTAGTTTTATCTCCAACATTATCTACTTTAACTTTATTAAGATACTCAATAAGTGCAGTATTAGTAAGAGATTCTACAATGAACTCTTCTTTAGCTCTATCTAACTGACCTTTATCAATATATTCTTTAAACAAGAAAGTATTAATATTATTAATCCAAGTTTTAAGAGAATCATCAGTAACATCAGAACCAATATTACGTCTTGAACGAACAGCATCAATATTACCATTTGCTATATCAGCAACATCTTGTGATATTTCACGACCAAAATCATCATAAATTTCAGTCATATTATTTAAGAACTTTCTATGTTGAGAAGGTCCATATTTATCAAGTCTTTTATGAAGACTTTCGTGAATAAGAACTCTTACTTGACGACCACTATCTAATTTAAGGAAATCATCACCAACGACAATATCTCCTTTTTCATACATAGCGTTAATCTTATCATTCTTTTCAGCAGCTCTAAACTTTTCGATTCTATCGTTTGCAAAGATAACATTTTCTGGTAAAATACTAGTTAAATCTCCAGCATTATTAAGAAGATTTACAGATTCTTCAGGAAGAATAGCTTTTGCAATATCAAGACCTTTAGTTTTACTATCACTTTCAATAATAGATTTAACTTGGTCAGTGGTATTACTATCTACATTCTCTTTACGGGGGGGCTGTACTGGCTTTTCTTCTTCTTGTTTCACCTCATCACCTACAGTAAATTCAAGCACACTATTAGCTTTCATATTAGATGAAAATCTTGAATAGTTACTTCCATCAACTTGAGCTAAATCTACTCTAAGTAAATCATTTTTAATCATAAAATCATTATATGAATCTTCAGTATGATTAAAACCATTTTTACCATTATACTCAGGTATATTAATCTCAAGTTTACCGTCAGCGTTTCTACTTACGAATCCTTTTAAAGGAAGAGCAGTATTATTATCGCTACTAAGAAGTTCGTGAGCAAAGTTTACTGTAGCATTTTCTCTAAGGAATTGAACAAGTGCTTTACCAGCTTCAGTTCCATTATCTAATAAACTATAACTACTAACTTCAACACCATTGTCCATAAAAACAAGTTTTGTAGGAGCACCAGTTCGTTTACTATCAGAACTATAAAGTTTTACAGATTTGGTTCCAGCATTAATAAAAGTAACTCCACTTCTAGTATGCCAAACTCCACTAGTTTTAAATAGAGTACTATTATTGTTATAATCAAGAAGAGTATCAAGAAAGTCTCTAAACTCATTCCAATTAGTTAGACTATCACCTTTCTGAAGATTAGTAAGTCTATCAATAATTTGACCTTCAATAGCTTTAGTTAAATCAGCAAGAACTTTACTATGTGGCATATCTACAAGTTTACCATCTTTTTCATAGTTAGTAACTCCCCAATTTACAGGATAAGCATTAGCATAATCAACAGTACCATTTCCATTATCAATAGCAATTAATGTTTGATTCATATTAAAACCAAGATTTTCATTAACTTGCTTACCACTAACTTCGATTTGAGATACACTTCTAGCTAAAGCTATTCTAGCATCAGATTCACTACTAATAGCAATACTTGCAGGTTGAGCAACTTTAAATGCTTCTCCAGGAGTTCCATGAGGAGCAAGTCTAATAAGGTTACCTTTGCTCATCTTACTAACAGTAAGTTCTTGATTATTATTAATCAAAGCTAAACTAGTTTGATAACTAGTTCTAAGATTGTCAAAGAACAATTCAATACTGTAAGGAATAGTATTAACTACACCTACGTTATTGTTGTATTTCCATAACTTAGCAAGACCTTGAAGTGCTCTATTGTAAGTAAATCCTTTCTCATCATTAATAACTATAAAATCATTCTTTACAGCTTCTTGAACTTTAGGATTATTCTTAAACTTATCGATATATGAAGCATTCCATTGTTTATCAAATGCTATTTTATAAAGAAGTTCATTAAGTTTCTTACTATCTTCATCTTTTGGGTCAGCTATAGAAAGAATCCAATCTTTAACAGCACCATCATATTCAGCAGACCTACCTACAGTATATTTAATACAATCGTTAATTTGAATATATCTTCCTGTTGTTACATCAAAAGTAGGAATACCCATCCAACCAACAGTAATTCCATTATGTTGAACTAAAAGAACGTCAGTACCAGTAGCAAGTTTATTTGCTTTCTTTACAGTAAGTTTATCACCTTCCTTAATTTTATCAAGTTCTGCCAAACTTGCATCAACTTTATCAGGTTCAACTACTTCACCAATATCATGAATATTAACCCTTTTAAGAGTACCAGCTTTAATGGCTTCAACTCTACGTTCACCAGCAGTCTTACGAACATTACGCATAAAATCAGCATCATCAACCGAATCAGCATCAAGCATTACAAACTGCTTTTTACCTTCGTCAGTTTTAAGATATTCTTTAAGACTATTATAAATGAAATCAGCAGTATTCTTACTAGGACTATGCTCATTTATATATCGAAGCAAATCTTCAAGATTACCATAATACTTTCCATTATGTTGTCTAAGTTTAACTTCAGAAGCATAATTTTTAAGCATATTATTAGCAGCATCTTTATATTCATTTCCGAAAGTTAAACTTGGTTTATACTCTTCGATTGCACTAGCAAGCATAACTTCTCCAACACTAGAAGCAAAAGCTGTTCCAAGAAGACTATTCATAACAGCTTTTACACTAGTTATAGCACCATCAATATCTTCTTGATTTGCTCCAAGAGCAATACCTTCATCTTGAAGAGACTTAACAAAATCTTCAGCAGTTAAATTACCTGCTTTAATTTCTTTACCGCTAGTTCTAAGTTTTCCCATAAAATTAGCAGTAAGTTCAGCTCTATCTACAACTTGAGGTTGAGTAACTGTTTGAGTTTGTTGTTGACTAGTGCTAGCATTACTTTGTGTAGATGTGCCAGCATTAGAACCAGAAGACCCCCCCGTAAAAGATGTAGAACCGTTTGATTGACCATTTCCTGTTTGAGTAGTTGATTGTACAATAAGTTTTCCTTTTTGAATATTAGTAGGATTACTATCATTATCGTATTCAAAACTTGGATTTCTTTCTACAGTAACACCAGGAGTGTTAGCAAGTTCAGGATTTTCAAATAAATCAGCATTGCTCATATAAGCGGTTTTATCTTCTTGATTAGCATTGTTATCAAGAACAAGTTCAGCAGCAATAGCTCCACTATTTCCAGCATTTATAAGACTTGGACTTGCAGCATTATTATTATTTAAAAATTCTGTGACCCGCTCACCCACTTCGTTACGTGCCATCGGCTGCCCACTTTGCAGTTGCAAATTGCCTGTAGGCGTGTTTCCTTGCGCTGTAGGCGATTGTGGGGTGCTTCCCGATTGATTGATAGGCTGCTGCGGTTGAGCCGCTTGTGGCGCAGGATTTGAGGTCGTTTGCGTGCTAGGAGGTGGAGTACTTGTAGTTTCAGGTTCAGCACCATTATTACTATCATCTGGATTATTAATATTATGACTTTCTTCTCTTTCTTGACTATCAAATATACTTTGACGAATACTAAGGAAATCTTGAAGTTGTTCTCCTAAACGATAATTCTTTCCTTTAGTAAGATTAAGAACATCAAGAGCATCGTTAAATGCAGATTTATCATCTTCGCTCATAAAATCAAGAATAGAATCAATATCATCTTTACTTCTTTGATAATAAGCTCCAACAGCATCACCTATTCTTGCAGCAAACTTATCATTATCATATTTATCTGATAATCTAGTAATAGTTTCATAAGCTGAATCAATAGCTTTCTTACGTCCTTCATTCATAGTATTATTCATGAATGAAATCTCTGTAGCAAGTTCATCAGCATTATTGACTATCTTACTTTCGTTATAAGCACGTCTCAATTCAAGAGCAGTCTTATTAACAAGCAAAGCTGAAAGAGTACCATTTGTTCCATTTACTCCAACATTATCAGTAGCTTGAAGCCTTTGATTAATTTTCCTAAGATAATTTCCGTGTTCTCTAACTTGATTAACTATATCAGTAGGATTTTCAAATTCAGCAATTCTAGGACTAACAGAAAACTTTTCAGCAAACTTCTTTAAACTTGAAATAATATTTTTATCATTAAGAAGAACTCCAGAATTTGATTTACCACTAAGTAAATTAGCAAGAGTAGTACTAGCTTGATTAGTAAAACTTTCAACTTTGCCTTCATCATTATAAGCACCTTGTAAAGCTTCGTGAAGAGAATACCTTAAAGTATTAGTATCAATCATATCTTGATACTTATTCATAAGTTTATTGATATTATCAACAGCAACTTTAGTACTAATACTATTCATCTTCTCTTTATCGCTAAGAAGACGACTTCTTTCAGCTTGAAGTGTACGAAGTTCATTAGTAAGCAAAGCAGTACTTGCAGCAATTTGATATTGTTCAGGAGTATAATCTTGACCTAAGATATTTTTAATATCTTCATTATCAAAAGCAGTACCAATTTGTTTATCAAGTTCATCAATTTGAGCATTAATCTTATCGTTGTATTGTTTATTAATAACATTGTTACTAGCAATACTTTGCAAGAACTCTATTGGAAGAATATCATCAGTATGTTTAGTTACTCTAACCGCTTCACTTAAATTGACAAGTTTCTTTAATTCAGCTTCATAACTAGCAGTAACTTCATCCATTTTATCTAAAGCTTTCTGTTGGTCAACTTTAGAATTAGTTTCATCGGTTACACCTTTATCTACCATAGCTTTACGAACTTCATCACTAGCCATATAACTTCTAAGCATATCAAGATTTCCATTATGAGCAGCATTTAAAGTCATACTAGTAAGAAGTTCATCATAAGCTCGTTGAGCAGCAGCTTCTTTGTCTAAATCGTTATTGAAAGTTTTATCTTCACTGCTAACGCTAAAAGGATTATTTCCGTCCTTAATTTGAGACATTTGATTCCAATAGTTTTCTATACTATTATTCCAAGATTCAATATTAGCTCTACGAGCTTTAATTTCAGCAGTTTCACTAATATCAAATATAGATTTTGGTTTACCTTCACCAGTTCTTTCGTCAGTTTTAGAATCAGCTCTATCTTTTAAAGTTTGACTAATTCTTCCAAAACCACTACCTAAATGATGAAACACAACACCACCCATTACTCCCCAGAATGCACTATCCCAAAGACCTCCACTTCTCATATATTTTTGAAGTCTATCGTCAAAAGATGAATCACTTTCAAGTCCAAGATAAACATTACCAAGATGAGTACCTTCCATTTGAGCAATATAGTTAACTGCTTCTTCAACACCTTCACTAAGTTCTCCAGCAATAACAGTCTTTTCATATAAAGCTTTATCAAGAATCTTTTGACCAGCTTTCTTTAAAAAAGATTGTTTAGCTTCCATTTCAGCTATTTCTTCAGGAGTTTTGCCAAGTGTTTGTCTAGCATTACGAGCAGCAGAAGTTAAAGTAGAAGAACTAACTCCATTCTTTAAACCTTTCCACATATTTCGTAAACCATATAATTGAAGAATATCAGAACCAATATTTACATAGTTAGTAAGAAAATCTTGATTAGCAGATTTTTGAGCAATAACTCTAGCAATATCTTCTTTACTAGCACTATCACCACCAGCTTCATCATAAATATCTTGGTTCTTATTAACAAATTCTGTAAACTCTTGTGGAGTCATTTTATTAAGTGTATTAGTAGCTGTATTAAGTACATCACTATATACTCCTTGTGCTTCTTGATAGTTCTCCATAGTTCTACTTAAAGCAGCATTTAAACCTGTTTCTACAAATCGTCCAGTTCTAGCACCAAGACCATTAATAGGAGCATCTACGAGAGTTTTAACTCCTTGTTGAAATTTACTTAAAGTACGACCTTCTACACTAAGTGTTTTATCAATCCCAGCAAGAGCTTTAATTCCATTACGAGTAGCAGTTCCAAGTTTACTTGCAGCAGAAGCTTTAGCTAACCATTGTAAACCTTTAGTTGCAGCCATACTAGGAAGCAATAAAGTAATAGAACTCATAATACTTGGCATATTGCTTGTCCACCAACCAAAATCAGTTAAACCTCCATTAGTTATATCTACATTTGGGTCAGCATAAATAGGAGCAACTTCGGTATTAAAGTAATCTTGCCATTCTTGAATCTTTGCACTAACTGGATTAGTATAATCATTATTAGCAATATTTCCAGTAATTGCGTTACCTATAAAATCAAAGAGGTCTGCGGCACCTCTTACAGTGCCGAGACCAATTTCACTAACTACTGCTTGACTAACAGCAGAACCTAATTTACGAAGATTACTTTGAGATTCAGCAAGAACCTTATCTACGTCAATAATACTAGCATTTGGAGTAACTCCATAATGACGAAGTTGATCTGCTTTATCAGCTTGATTAGTAAGAACTTTACCACTAGTAAGACCTTCATTGATTTCTCTATCAGCAAAACTAGTTGATAATTCAGCAATCTTCTTAGGGTCTATAGTACTAAGTATTTTAGGACTTGGATGTTTCTTACTTTTACTAGGACTAGGATTTATATAACTAGCACCATTAGTAGCCATATTTTTAATTTCTTCAAAATCCATATTAATAATTATCTTTAATAAATTTATACTCTTGTGCTACAGTAATATCATTAAATGGTTCTCCTGCTTCGGTTAACGATTTAGCAATAGCACTTGCTATAACATTATCACCTTCTCCTGTATATAAAGCATCAGCTATTTGTTGACGATTAAGTTCTCGTCTTAAAATATTTTCAGCTTGACTTCTAGTAATAACAGTTCTTTTACCATGAGCGTTAGTATAAAGAGCATTACTATTTGTAACGTTACTAATAGTAGCTCCATTGCCTAAAGTCTTAGAAGTACCACTAATATTTAATTGAGTAGCTTCATCTCTAGCTAAAGTGGAAGTATTTCTTTCATAACTTTGAAGAACCGTAGAACCATTAGCTCCAACCATTGTAATAGTTTGTGGAGTACTATTCTTGGCTTTACCAATATTAAATTCAGTAACAGTTTGAGCTAAACCATGATTTCTACCAACAGTTACATTAAGAACGTTCTCTTGTTTAGCTTGAGCTATAGCTTCAATATATTGAGCTTTTTCATCTTCAGGAATACGTTTACCATCAATATATAAAGCAGCGTTCATTAATAAACTTGGATTAGTAAGATTATCTTCATCATGCTTAATCTTTTCAAGACCTATATTATAAGTCTTTTCGTCAATTTGACCAGCTGTATATTTATCAAATAAAGCATTTCTATCTAAAGTAGAACTATACATCTTGGAGTTAACTGGAACTTTACCAAAACCTCTACGCTGATTAATACTATCAGCTTTCCAAGCAGCAGCTTGAGCTGGAGTATTAGAACCAGGATTTAATATATCAATACCTGCAACATTTAAAGTTCCAAGATTTTTAAATGTACCAGCAGCATTGCGAACTTTTGAACCATTACTCATATCTACAATTCCAGCTCCGCCTCCAGTAAAAGTATTACTAAAACTACTACCAATACCTTTCCAAAATCCCATAGAAGAATCTACGCTATCACTAAGTTTAGAAAGCCAAGTATTATTTTTATTAAAAGTAATAGTCTTTTGACCATTTATAGATGTAATTCTAAATCCTTTTCTTCTCCAATCTGATTCAGAATTACAACCCATTGCTTGAGAAATAGCATTATATTGTTCATCATCATAACACTTATAACCAAGTTCTTTAAATTTTCCATTACCAAATAAACTATTGATTTGTTTATTATAATCAATGGTGTATTTATTATCACTAGGTAATTTAGCACCAGCGCGTCTAGCTGCATCAAAAGCTACTGCGTCTCTTTGGTCTTTATCAAGACCTGTAACATAATGATTGTATTGATTACCATAAGTTCTCAAAGCAGTAATTGCTTGTCTAGCTTGATGTCGAATAACTGGGTCTTTACTAGTCATACTATGACGACAAAGATTAGCAAGTTCATTATATCTTCCTTGGTTAACTCCTCTTTGAAAAGCATTACTCTTAGAAAGTTTTGGGAATAATCTTCTAAGTTCATCAAGAGTTCCATCAAGACCAGCTTTAGTTGTACCAATAATATCTGGAACTTCTACATCAATAGCAGCGCCTTCGTTTGTAGCATCAAGATTCATATTTAATTCAGCAGCTTGTTGAGCCGCAGCCTGACGTGCAGCAACATCTTGTCTATATGCGGCTTGACCTCCACCAACTTCTATGTCAGAAGTACTGTTATAATAACTCATAGCATGAATACCTGGTTTAACTCTCTTTGCAAGATATTCTTCAGGACTAAGAAGAAGACCATTTTCAGTAATATCTGAATCAATATTCTTTTTCTTTTCTTCAGGAGTCATTTTATTATATTTCCAAAGAGCAACATCATAATCTTGTTGAATACTTGCTCTAGCACCAGGAGTTGTATCAATAGCAGAATTAAGAGCATCGTTTAAATCTTTCTCGCTAACATACTCCCAACTACCAGATTTCTTATATGCTAAACCATAAACATTTTGACCTGGGTCAGAAGTAAGATTACCATCTGCATCAACAAACTTAATATCATTAACTCCGCCACCTTTATGAACAGCAACCCATTGTTTTGCTTTAGTCATAAGATTACTCAAATCAACAGTACTAACTGGAGTTCTATTTGGTTCCCAATTTGTACCACCAATAATATGTCCTTCTTTATCTACTTGGTCTTGATAATGATAAGGATTATTATCTTTAGCCCAATTTTTAACATCTTGAGTAATATCTTGTCTCTTATCAAGATTATCCATAAAGGTTTTATAAGCAGCTTGTGCTCTAACTCTTCCAAGAACAGCAGGGTCAGAAGCTACTTGACCAGCAAGTTCTCTTGCTGTATTAAGACTACGAGAATAATCTCCATACATAGCAGCATCATCAAGTTGATTCTGAATATTTCTAACATATCCAGCTTTCCAACTATCTTCAGCAGCGTTAATATCTAAATTAGCTAAAGCCATTTTAATTTGATTCTGAGTTTGTAAACTCTCTTTAGATTTCTCATCAATTTTATTAAGAGCATTTGTAAATGCTTCTATATTTCTACGATGAGGATTTCTTAATGGAACAGGATTTCCATAATTTATTACGTTTGGCATATTTATTTTATTTAAATAATACCGTACTTAATAAGATTCTTTTTACTCATTCTACCTTTAATTAAATCAGCATAACTATTTCTTCTTTGGTATGCTTTATTCTGGTTCTCCCATCTAGTAAGAGCATAACTATATTCAGTATTATCTGAATAGTCTTCTCTCTTAGGTCTAGCACCTGGATTTGGAATATTCATAGCTGAACGATAAATACCTGCAAGAGCAGCATCATCGCCAACATCAACACCAAGTTCAAGTAATCTAGATGGAGTAGCATAATCAGAAGCAGCAACTCCCATAAGCATAGCTTGAGTATCATCATAATTTTGACGACCTTGATTAATAAGATTTTGGAAACTATTTCCAATACCTTGAAGAGTTCCGCTAAGAATTTGACCCTTAGCAAGTTCAGCTTCATTCTTAGCTTGAATAGCAGCATTCTTAATACTAGCAACAGTATTATAATACTGATTTCTAGCAGCAGCATTTCTAGCTCTAACTTGTTGTTCGTTCAAAAGATTCTGATTCATAAGTTCAGTTTCTTTATTAGTCTTTTCGTCAGCAAGTTGATTAAGTTGATATAAAGCATTAGTATCAACACTTTGCATACGACCAACAGCAGTACTACCACTCATAGTATTTCTAAGAATACTATTTCTACTATTCAAACGATTACGTTCAACATTAGATTTTTGAGCTTCATTATGATAAGTAGTATTAAGAGCAACTGGACTTTCTTCAACAAAGTTTGGAAGATTATAATTAAAATCCAAATTTTTATAAGCACCCAAACCAAGAATACCTCCTCCAATACTAGAAACTAAATCAGCTCCAAGACCATACCAATCAGCATCACGAAGTATCATACCTGATTTATTACCAACATAACTTGGAATAGCAGGAGTACTTACAACTTTAGAAGTTGGAGTACTAACTTGACTTGTATAAGGAATAGTAGGAGTACTCTTAGTAATTGCAAAAGGAGGTTTAACATCATATTTATTAGATGTTGTCCAAGGACTTATACCACCTTTATCGTTAGCTTTTTGTTCTTGGTCTATAATATCCCAATAATCAAAATTATTATTTCTACGATAAGGATAGACTACATCACCCCAAGCAAGTTTACTTCTCATACCTTTTACGGGGCGGCTTTCACCACCTAATGATTTACGCATTCTAGTGCTTCCACCACATCTTTGTCCTAATCTAAATTTATTTCCCATATTAATTAAATTATCTTTAATATTACCTTGCAATAAATTAGGGTCTGGATTATCTACTGGAACAACACCATGACCGACAGGAGCAGGAACTTCAATATACTCAGGTTGAATAACAACTTTAGTATTATCTGTAGGTTGAGCCATTCTAGCTTCAGCTTGTTGATTAAGAATAGCTTTGGTTTCATTACTATCCATTGGAATAGGATTACCAAACCAGTTTTGTTCCCAAGCTCTACGTTTAGCCAAACCACTCATACCTTTTCTATTCGCACCAACAGTCATACTTTGTCTAATACCAGCAAGACTATTATTAAATGCACGTTCATCTCCTCTATCTACTGCACTATTTAAATTTTTAAACCATTTACCAAAAGCGTTTTTAAAAGTATCAACTCGACTATTATAGTAAATACTATTAAGAGAATCTCTTTGATTATCATTAAGATAATTATAAGTTCTTCCCATTAATTGTCTAAGTTCTCTTTCTTTAGCACCAATAGCATCACCTTTGAATTTTCTATTTTGACCTGCAAAATCAGAACCTTCCCAAGTTGCTATTTGTCTTCTCATACGATTAGAAACTCTATATTTATTAGTATTATAAACTGGAGCTGTCCAACTGCCACCATTTCTAGCTTTAGGACGAAGTTCAGGATAACGAGAATATACTTTAGCTTTAACATCACTTCTTCCATGAAGACCAGCAAGTCTTAAAGCGTCAACAGCGTCAGCTTTAGTTGGAATAGGATAACTTCTACCACCACCTGCAAAATCTTTAGATGATACAGAAGGATATGGATGATTAGAAGAACCTCTGTCTTTAGAAGTTAAACCACCATTTTTAAGTTTACAACGACCACCAAGTTTAAATAATCTCTTATTAGGATAATGATTTATATATCTACTATATTCTTTATTAGAATTTATCATTCTATCATAAGAATTTGATTTATTTGTATCATTATATCCTCTAGTATATTGTTGTTTACCAGAAGTTTCCCAATAAGTTTTAAATTCTGGCGAGTTAATAATTAAATCTCCAGCAGTCTTAACATCATTAGTATGATTTTTATCTCCAGTATTATAAAGAGCTCTTCTAAACAAATCAAAACTCTGATATAAAGGAGAT
>ERZ1034768.83-NODE-83-length-38296-cov-93.863340_pt1 | contig 38296 bp, 59 predicted proteins | sample MGYA00520691_ERZ1034768 | MGnify/ENA primary metagenome ERZ1034768 (study PRJEB33766, sample SAMN09781704) | gut metagenome | biome: gut microbiome | host: Homo sapiens | place: Madagascar | study: EMG produced TPA metagenomics assembly of the PRJNA485056 data set...
GGAGATTTTTTCCCCACGGCGGATTTGCGGCGGAGCGGAGGTGAGCGATGGCAAGAAAGAAAGCAGCGGCGGAGCCGATACGCGTGGCGGTCAAGGGACTGCCGACGGTGCGGATTGACGAGCTCAAGCCGTATGAGAATAACGCGAAGATACACGGGGAGGAGCAGATCAAGCAGCTGCGCAGGAGCCTGCGCGAGTTTGGTTTTGTCTCTCCGGTGCTGATCGATGAGGACAACAACCTGATCGCCGGGCACGGCCGCGTGGAGGCGGCGAGGGCCGAGGGCATGAGCGAGGTGCCGTATGTGCTGGTGAGCGATCTTACCGAGGCGCAGCGGCGCGCATACATCATCGCCGACAACTGGCTTGCTGAGGCCGGCGAGTGGGACGCGGCACGGCTCAAGTTTGAGATGCAGGAGCTGCAGAACTTTGGCTTTGACACCGAGCTGACCGGTTTTGCCATGGATGAGATCGAGACGATCCCGGTCGAAGAGCGGACTGCCGAGCCGGAAGCGCATGAGGATGACTATGACGGCAGCGTGCCGGAGGAAACCACAGTGCGCGACGGAGACCTCTGGAGGCTCGGACGCCATCGGTTGATGGTCGGAAGCACGTCCAGCAAGAAGAGCATTGATCGGCTTATGAATGGCGTGAAAGCCAACATGGTCTTTACGGATCCGCCTTATGGAGTTGCGGTCGGATCGAAAAATAAAATGCTCGATGATGTGGCCGGCGGGAAAAGCGGTCGGTGCACGGAGGATATTTACGGCGATACGATGAGCGAGAGCGAGCTGCACGACATGCTGCTCGCGGCAATGCGAAACATCCGGGAAGCCTGTGCCGAGGACGCGAGTTATTACGTCACCAGCCCGCAGGGCGGAAGCCTTGGCCTGATGATGATGATGATGATGGAGGCAGGGCTCCAGGTCCGTCACATGCTGATCTGGCGCAAGTCATCCCCGACGTTTTCAATGGGGCGGCTCAACTATGACTATCAGCACGAGCCGATCTTCTACACCTGGACAAAGCGGCACAATTGGTACGGCAAAGGCAAATTCCACACCTCGGTATGGGACGTGGAGAAACCGCGAAAGTGCGACCTGCACCCGACGATGAAGCCGATCGCACTTGTGGAAAACGCGCTGTTAAATTCTTCAGCGGCTGGCGATGTCGTGCTTGATGGTTTTGGCGGCAGTGGAACGACGCTAATCGCATGCGAACAACTCGGACGCACCTGCTACATGATGGAAATCGACCCGCATTATGCGCAGGTCATTATTGACCGCTGGGAGAAGCTTACCGGCGAGAAAGCGGAGCTGATCGATGACGATCTCTGAAGCTGAAGCAATTATTGCGAAGACGAGCAGCCCACATCTCAAACGGGATATGGAGAAATTTATCCGTCGGCAGCGGAGAAAGGAGCGGAGCAATGGCGGGAGCAAGACAGCCGACCGATCTGGTCGTGGCCAAGGGGCGCAAGCATCTGACGCGGGCCGAGGAGGACGCGCGGCGCGACCGTGAGGTCGTTGTGCCGCCTCCGCAGCGGGCCAAGCCGCCCAAGTGGCTGCCCAAGCCACTGCACAAGGAGTTCCGCGCCTTGGGGCGTCAACTCCTTGACGTTGGGCTTTACACCGACCTCGACGCCGACAACCTGGGCCGCTACCTGATCGCGCATCACGAGTATATCAGTGCCACGGCAGAGGTACAGCGGGCGCTGGAGCCGGTCCCCGGACGCGGGCGCGACCTTGAGGCCGCGGAGAGCTGGGGGCGCGTGCAAGACCGATACTTTAAGCAGGCGCGCAACTGCGCCAACGACATGGGGCTCACCGTGTCGAGCCGGTGCCGCCTGGTGATCCCTTCTGCCATACCGGCCGCAGCCTTCACGCCGGGCGAGGACGAGGACGAGTTCTCGCAGCTTCTGCGCCGGCGGCAGGAGGCGGCGATGAGCCGCGCGGGCAATGGCTGAGCAGTTTGACCGGGACGCGGCGCAGTTTGTCTGCGACTTTATCAGCCGCCTGCCAACAACTGATACCGGGCAACTGTTTCGCCTGTACGACTGGCAGCGCAGCGCATTGATGGAATTCTACGGGACAATGGTGCCCGATCCGGACACCGAAAGCGCGTTGCTGCGCAAGTACTGGTACCTCTATCTGGAGATCCCCAAGAAAAACGGCAAGAGCGAGCTGGCGGCCGCGCTGGGGCTTTATCACCTGTTTGCTGACGGCGAGCTCAACGCCGAGGTCTATATCTGCGCAGCGGACAAGGACAACGCCTCGATCGTCTACAACGCGGCGGTCTTTATGGCGACCAGCGCGCCCTGGACGGCAAAGATGATCGCGCGCGGCGAGCTGAAGATCGTTGAAAGCCGCAGGAGGATGGAATACCGCAGAAGCGTTAGAACCGGCAACGGCGGGCGCAAGTGGGTGACGGTGGGCATCATGCAAGTGCTTTCGGCCGAAGCCTACAGCAAGCACGGCTACAAGCCGAGCTGCGTCATCTTTGATGAGCTTCACGCCCAGCCGAACCGCGACCTGTGGGATATCATGACCGGCGAAGCGGGCGCAAGCCGAAGCCAGCCGGCATGGATCGTGCTGACGACGGCCGGCGACGACCCAGACCGAAACTCTATCGGCTGGGAAATCCACGAAAAGGCGGTCGCCATCCGCGACGCGCGGCAGCTTCGCCGCGTCCGGGCGGAATGCGGCGACGTGCGCTCGATCCTCTCGCTCCGGCATGCAGCGGAGGAGGATCTTGTAAACGCCGAGGAGGCGCTGCTTGCGCGTGATGAGGAAAACTGGCTGCCGATCCTGTACGGCCTCACGGCAATGTTCGGCGACGATCCGGACGACCTTGCCAAGCTTGATATCTGGGATGAAAACCTGTGGTATCTCTGCAATCCCTCGCTTGGGAAGAATCTGAGGCTGCGCAATGTCCGCATGGAGGCGATGGCGGCTAAAAAGAATGAAGCAAATGAGCGCAAGTTCCGATGGCTGCGGCTTAACCAGTGGATCACGACGAAGGCGGTCGGCTGGATCTCGCTCAACCTCTATGACAAGACGCAATGGGGCCCGAGCAAAAAGCGCGAGCGCGAGGAATGGCTGCGGCAGCTGGACGGGAAGCTCTGCTACGGCGGCGTGGACCTTTCCACGAGCCGAGACCTGACGGCCTTCGTTCTGCTCTTCCCGCCCCAGCCGGGGCTGGACGCGGCGGTGCTGCTGCCCTATGGCATCTGGCGGCCCGAGGCGACGGTGGACGAGGCGGAAAAGCGCGACCACGCCCCCTATCGGGACTGGGCGCGCGCCGGATTCCTGACGCTGTGCCCCGGCGAGGTCAACGACTACGATGACATCGAGGCGCGCATCCGCGAGGCGGCGGAGCGTTACGACCTGCGCATGATCGGCTTTGACCCATACTTAAGCCGCACGATCACGCAGCGGATCTCCCCGATCGTGCCGACGATCGAGATCCCGCAGGACCTGAAGAATATGAGTCCGGCGATGAAGGAGATGGACGATATGATGCAGCGGCACACGCTGCTGCACGTGCATAACACCTGTTTCCGCTGGACCTTTGGTAACGTCCGCAACTATGAGGACGGCAACGGCAACATCAAGCCGCTGAAGAATAAGTCCGTGGGGCGCATCGATCCGACGGTCGCCAGCATCATTGTGATGGCGGTGTGGATGATCGCGCGGGCACAGGATGACTACGACAAGCGCAAGCTGAGTGAGGATTGGACATTATGAGACGCATTTTGCAGACGGTATCGCTCTACATCGACGACCTGCTGCTGCTGGGCGGCGGCGCATGCTTTATCCGGGCAGCATATCTCTGGCTCGGGGACGCAGCGGCTTATGCGGCCGCGGGTATGTGCCTGACGGCCTACGCGGTGGTCATCGCGCGGAGCAGACGGAGGTGAGCTGAGTGTTTTTGAGCAAGGCGGCAACGCCGCGCGCGGCATCGTATACGACGCACTCGTGGGACGAGATGCAGGAGCGATTCCGCGATCTCTTCTTTTCCGGCGCGGAGTACGACGCCGGGCGCGGGGGCGCGGAGCGGCTGAGCCCGGTCGCGGCGGCGCACCGCATCCTATGCAACGACTTTGGCATGATCCCCTTTTCGACCTACCGCAAGGACGGAGAGGAGCGCGTGCCGGTCAGCGTGCCGGAGCTGGACCAGGTCTTTAAGCTGCGGCCCAATGACAATATGACGCCCTACATGTGCGGGCGCACGCTGATGAGCAACGCCTTCTGGCACGGGTTCGGGGCGGTATGGAATCGCCGTGAGAACGGCCGGATCGTGGAGCGCATCCCGCTGCCGACGGACTGCTGCACGATCCGGCAGGACCAGGAGACTAAGCAGTATTTCTGGACTTACAGCGTGGACGGCGTGACGCGGACCTTCTCCGGGTACGAGCTGAGCTTTTTATTTTTTGAGAGCTACGACGGCGTCCGGGGGCGCGGCATGCTGGACATGGCGCGCGAGACCATCGGGGCTGAGGGCGCGGCGCAGCAGTATGGGCGCAAGTTTTATCAAAACGGCGCGATGATCTCCGGCATTGTGGAGGTCGATTCGGATCTTGCGCAGGAGTACAAGGACAAGATCCGTGACCAGTTCCGGCAGTTCACGCCGCTGAGCGACGACGCCTTCCGCGTAGCGGTGCTGGACCGCGGCTACAAGTATACGCCACTGGGGCTCAACCAAAAGGATTCGCAGTACATTGAGAGCCGGTCGTTCTCCGTTGAGGAGGTGGCGCGATTCTCGGGCATCCCCAAGGCGATGCTGCAGAGCGGATCGGAGGCCTACAACAGCAACCAGCAGCAGCGGCTGCTGTTTGTGACGGACACCCTGGTCCCCTACGTGACGCAGTGGGAGCAGGAGAATACGTACAAGGCGCTGCTGCCGCGGCAGCGAGACGAGGGCATCTACTTCCGGGGCAACGTGGCCGCGCTGATGCGCGGCGATGACGCGGCGCGGGCGGCGTTCTACGAGAAGATGATCTCGTACTCGATCATGTGCCCGGACGAGTGCCGCGCGCTGGAGGAGCGCAACGCGATCCCCGGCGGCGCAGGGCGGCGGTTTTTGATCACAAAAAATCTGGGCTCGCTGGAGTCCGTATTGGAGGGTAATGGATGATTGATATCCCGATCAGAGGGGAGCTGTGGGACAACGACAGCTCCGACGTGCTGCGCTGGTGGGGCTGGCGCGACATTACGGCCCCAATGGACATTGAGCAGGCCTTGCGCGACGCGGGCGGCGACGATGTGACGGTGCTGGTCAACTCGCCGGGCGGCGACATGGCGGTGGGCGGCGAGATCCGCTCCATGCTGCGCCGGTACAGCGGCAACGTGACCGCACTCATTCAGGGCCATGCGGCCAGCGCGGCGACGCTGGCGATCTCGGCGTGCAAGGTGATCCAGTGCGAGCCGGGGGCGCTGCTGTGCTACCACAACCCGAGCGGCGCGGCAGAGGGCGACTACCGCGAGATGCGCCACACGGCGGCCGGGCTGCTCAATGCGCGCGACTGCATCCTCGAGATGTACGAGGCGCGCGGCGGCACCAAGCCGCGCGACGAGCTCATCAAGCTCCTTGACCGCGACATGTGGATCACGCCGACCGAGGCCAAGGAGTACGGCCTGATCGACGAGATCGTCGCACTGGAGGACGCGGGCGGCGATCCGGCGGCTTTTGTAGCCGCGGCGGACGGCCGCATCCGGCTGACGGCGCATATGCGCAAGGAGTACCAGGCACACGTCGCGGCAGAGCGCGAGCGCGCTGCCGCGGATGACAAGGCAAGACGCGCCCGGGCGAGGCTCCGTGCGCTTGCAAATTTTTAAAAAAATGAAAGGACGAAGAAGAACATGGACTACATGGAGAAAATCGCGGAGCTGAGGGCGCAGAAGTCGCAGTTGGTGGCGGACGCGGAGACGCTTGTCAGCGAGGGTAAGTTTGACGAGGTGGACGCCAAGAGCGCGGAGATGGAGAAGATCAACGCGAATATCGCGCGCCTTGAGAGACTCCATGCGGAGGCGGCCAAGAGCGCTGAGCCGGTTGGCGGCTACGACGGCGTGCTGCACAGCGGCGACGGCAAGGGCAAGACCGAGGACAAGGGCGCCGTCAAGCCTTTTGCGTCGCTGGGCGAGCAGCTCAAGGCGATCTACGCCGCGAGCAAGGGCAAGCGCGACGAGAGACTGGACAAGGTCAACAACGCGGCGCTCGGCACCAACGGCGGCACCGGCGCGGACGGTGGATTCCTCCTTCAGACGGATTTTGCCGGCCAGATCCTCGAGAGCGCGGTCGCCAACAGCGAGCTGCTCAACCGTCTGGACCGCTATAGCTGCTCGAGCGCGGCCAATGCGATGCGCTGGCTCTATGCCGATGAGACGGACGTCTCCAAGAGCGTGTTTGGCGGCGTGCAGATGCACTGGGCGTCCGAGGCCGCGACGGTGGCGGCGAGCAAGCCGCAGTTCCGCGAGGTCAAGCTGGATCTGGAGAAGATGATGGGGTTTGCTTACTGCACCGACGAGATGCTGGAGGACGCGGCATTTATGTCCGGTTTCTTCGGCAACGCCTTCGCGCTGGCGGCGGACCGTCTGCTGGTTGACAGCATTATCTCCGGCGACGGCGTGGGCAAGCCGCTCGGTATCCTCAACTCCGGCGCGCTCATCAAGGTCGCCAAGGAGACGAGCCAGACGGCTGGGACCTTTACCGGCGACAACGCGATCAAGATGCAGGCGCGCAGCATGCCGCGCGGCCGCGAGCGCCTGGTGTGGGTGATGCACCCCGATCTCGAGGAGCAGCTTCCCTATCTTGCACTCAAGAGCGGCGACGCGGCCAAGTTCCTGTGGAACCCGGAGGGCGGTCTGGGCGGCTTTGACACGCAGCGCGTGCTCAACAAGCCCGTCCTCTTTGCGGATAGCTGCTCGGCGCTCGGCAAGGCCGGCGACGTGCTGCTGATCGACCCGCTGCAGTATATCCTGCTGACCAAGGGCACGGTCAAGCAGGATTGGAGCGTGCACGTGGAGTTTTTGACGGCGCAGAATTGCTTCAGGATGATTTTCCGGTGCAATGGCGCGCCCAAGGTCACGACGCCGCTGACCATCCGCAACAGCACCAAGACCCGCAGCCCGTTTGTCGGCCTGGCGGATCGCACCTGATAAGGAGGACAAGACACCATGATGAGACTTACGGACGCATACGAGATGAGCTGCGTGCTGGCCCCGGCCAGCGTTGCGGCAGCAACGGAGACGGCGAGCAGCTATGTGGACGCCAAGGACAAGAGCGAGGTCGCCTTCCAGGTTGCGGCCGCGTCGCTGGCAGATGGAAAAAAACTGACGGTGGGGATCTACGCGGGCAATGCGTCGGACGGCACGGGCGCGGTCAAGGTCGCCGAGAGGGTATTCACGGCGAGCGGCGCGATGACCAAGGTGCTGGCATGCGTGAGCTACAAGCCCAAGGCGGCGGACGGCCGCTATGTCGGCGTCAAGATTCAGCATGACTCCTCCGCGGCTGTGGTCTGCGCGGTGATGGCGGCTGCGGCCGGCGCGTATTGCCCGGCGAATAACAACTGGGTGCTGGAGGACTAAGGCATGCTGCCGACCGAGAGGCTGGCGGAGATCGCCGATTACTGCAAGGTCGAGACGGACGACGCGCAGCTGCCAGGCTTTGTGGCTGCGGCGAGCGGCTACCTGGCCGGGGCGGGCGTGAGCGAGCCGGAGGACGGGACGCTGCGCGCGGAGATCTATCTGCAGTGCATCAAGTACCAGGTGCTGTCGATGTATGACCGGCGCGAGGGTACGGTGGACGGTACGGCGAGCGACAACCCGGTGTATCGACAGATGATGAACCAACTCAAGCAGTCAGAGCCGGTGTCCAATGTGGGCACCGGCGACGGTGCGGAGGTGGGGACGTGATGCACGTTGACGCCGGCAAGCTGACCAAGCGCATCCAGTTTCTGCGCGAGAGCGCGGAGCGGGACGCGGACGGCTATCCCATCGCCGGAGAGCCGGAGATCGTGCGCGAGGTCTGGGCGCAGTACAGCCAGACGAGCGGCACGGAGCTGGTCCGCGCGGGCGCGGAGTTCGGCGAGGCCAAGGTCCGCTTCCTCGCGCGCTACTACCCGGACATCCAGGACCGGCGACTCCGGATCCGCTACGACGGCAGGGATTACGACATCCTGTACGTCAACACCTACGGCGACGACGGCAGGTACACGGAGTACTGGTGCGAGCGGCACTCGCAGGAGGGTACGGTATGACGCTTAACGAGAGGATCCTCGCAGTGGTCACGCCCATCGTGCCGGTGTGCGTGCCGGACCTGCTGGTGACTGAGGCGGGCGAGACGCCGCCGGAGCGCTACTGCACCTTCAATTTCTCCGAGCTCCCTGCGGGGCTCGGAGACAACAAGGCGGCGCTCACACGGGCGCTGGTGCAGCTGCACTACTTTGCGCCGCGCAGGAGCCCGACGCTGAGCGTGCGGCACGCGCTGCGCGATGCGATCGCGGCCGTGGATGAGTTCACGCCGCCGAGCATCGAGAACGCCTCGGACGAGGTGGGGCAGCACTATGTGCTGGAGTTTGACGCCGTAGGACGCTGGGAGGCGGAGGACGATGGCCAAGGTTGAGTTTAAGGGCGTCGACGATGTCGTGCAGTCCCTCCAGCAGCTCGCTGAGCTGCCGGACGAAGTGATCGACGAGATGCTCAATGCCCGCGCCGACGTGATCGCCGAGGCGCAGCGCGCCGAGGCGAGCAAGCTCGGCATGTACGCGACCAAGACCACGCACAACAACACCCGTAATACGTCAGCGACCAACATCCTGCGCGGCCAGACGCGGAACTACTCGCAGGGCACGACGGCCAAGTCCATTAAGAAGGGCAAGGTCAAGATCAAGGATGGGCAGAGGGTACTGTACGTGACGCCGACGGGGATCCGGAAGAGGGGAAAGAAGAACCCAAAGAAGACTAAGAACTCGGAGATCGCGTTTCTCAATGAGTACGGCACGCGGACGATCAATGCGCGCAATTTTATCCGGATCGCCAACGAGCGGAGCGCGGACGCCGCGGTAGCGGCGGAGTATGAGGTATACAGCCGGTGGCTCGAGAGCCGGGGGCTGTAGGAAAGGACAGACAGCAGATGTTATACGGAGCTAAGAAAATCCAGTGGGCGCCATTTGCGGAGACCAACCCGGAGACGGCGAGCGCGCTGCCCAAGTACGGCACGCCGGTCAATCTGGGCGCGCTCAACAAGGTGACGGAGACGATCAACTACAACCGCACGAGCGCCTACGGGGACAACGTCAAAAAGGTCGAGATCGTGGAGTTTAAGGACGGCACGCTTGCCGTCGAGACGCTCTACGTATCCAATGCCAACGCCTCGGCGCTGACCGGCGCGGAGCTGGGCACGAGCGACGGAGACAAGGACCTCAAGTTCGGCTCCACCGACCTCGCGCCCTATGGTGGTCTGGCGTTTTACACCAGCCACATGCGCGATGACGGCAGTAAGTACTACCAGGGGATCTATTATCCTAAGGTCAAGGCCAATATGGAGGGCGAGGAGTACGAGACCAAGGGCGAGAGCATTGTGCTGGGCAATGCCAAGCTCACGTTCACGGTCTTTGAGCCGCTCTATGGCAAGTACAAGATCAAGAGCGAGGAGTTTGACACCGAGGCCAAGGCCGATGCCTGGGTCGACGACAAGGTCAAGGCGTCTGCGTAAGCGCAGAGAGACGAGAGAGCCGCAGTTTTGCACTGCGGCTCTTTTGGAAGAGAGGAGGACAACAACCAAATGAAAACAATCCCGTATGAGGTGGACGGGCACACGTTTTACCTGTGCCTTAACGGTCAGGCGCTCTTCGACGCCTATGACAAGTTTGGTTACGAGGGGTTTATTACGCAACACATCGAGGGCGTGAGCAAGGAGAGCTACGAGGCGACCTGCTGGCTGCTCAGCAAGCTCGCCGAGCAGGGCGAGCTGGTGAGGAGATGGCAAGGGCTTGACCGCGGGCCGATCGCGCCGGAGCAGTACTTCCGCGCGCACCTGCGCCCGCTGGATGTGGCCGGGGCCAAGGACGCGATCCGCAAGGCGATCTCCCTCGGCTTCTCCCGCGAGGAGGACCGGGAGCGGCGCGACCGGGATCTGGGGCTGGAGGAGCTGCAAAAAAAAACGGCAAAAATGAGGTGACGCGATCGTGGTGGCTGGACGTGACGACACAGTTTTTGCATCTCAGCGTCCGCGAGGGGCTGCTGCTGACGCCGGGGCAGATGCTCGACCTGCAGGAGCTGGAGATCCGGCGGCGCGGCCTGCGCAGAGAGGAGGATGACGGCTGATGGCGACCAGGACCATTACCACAAGGCTTGCGGTCGAGGGCGAGACGGAGTTCAAGCGCTCGATGGGCGCGGCCAACAGCGAGCTCAAGACGCTCAAGAGCGAGATGGGCCTTGTGGACGCCGAGTTTAAGGGTCAGGCCAACACGATGAAGGCGCTGACCAAGAAAAACGAGATCCTCCGCAAGGAGCAGGAGCAGCAGACGGAGAAGGTCAAGGCGCTGAAGCGGGCTGTAGAGGATGCGGCCGACGCTTACGGCGAGAGTGACAAGCAGACGGACAGCTACCGACAGCAGCTCAACCGGGCGAAGAAAGAACTGATCGAGATGAATGATGCGCTGGACGAGAATGAGAAGTATCTTGATGAGGCGCGCAAGAGCACCGACAAGTGCGCCAAGTCAATCGACGAGTTTGGCAAGGAGACCGGGGGCGCGCAGAGCGGGCTGGATAAGTTTGTCGATGTGATGAAGGATGGTTTCTCAAGCGTCGGCGGCAAGGGCGGCGACCTGCTGGGGATGCTGACCAACCTCAAGGGCGCGCTGGTCGGCGGCGCGATCGTCGGCGGGCTGAAAGCTGTGAGCGACGCCATTATCGGCGTAGTCGATGATACGGCGGAGTACCGCAAGATCATGGGCACGCTGGAGGTCAGCTCGCAGCAGGCCGGTTATTCGACCGCCCAGACGGCGGAGGCCTATACCCGTCTCAACGGCGTACTCGGCAACTCGCAGACCGCAGCCACGACCGTAGCCAACCTGCAGGCCATCGGGCTGGAACAAAATGACCTGATGATGCTGATCGACGCGACGACCGGCGCGTGGGCAACCTACGGCGACAGCATCCCGATCGACGGCCTGTCCGAGGCTATCAACGAGACCATCCAGACCGGCAAGGTGACTGGCACCTTTGCGGACGTGCTCAACTGGGCGGGCGAGAGCGAGGACGATTTTAACGCCAAGCTCGAGGCGGCGAACAGCTCGTCGGAGAGGGCGCGGATCGTGCTCAGGCAGCTGTCTAAGCAGGACCTTCCGGAGGCGGGGCGCGCGTGGCGCGATGCCAACGGCGACCTGATCGAGTACAACGAGGCGCAGGGCGAGCTGGACGAGGCCATGGGGCGTCTCGGCGAGGCGCTCGCGCCGGTGGCCAGCGCACTCAAGACGGTATTCGCGGGCGCGATCAACGTTGCTGCCGACGCCGTGACCGGGCTTATCAGTGGCGTCAACAAGGCGATCGACGCGGTGAAGAAGCTGATCGGGGTGGAGGATAAGCAGCGCGAGGCGGCGTCTAAGATGGCCGGCAAGGCAGCGAGCAGCTACAGCAAGGGCGGCGCGACGGTGCGTCCCTACGCCAACGGCCTGGATTACGTCCCTTATGACGGCTTCCCGGCGATCCTGCACGAGGGCGAGCGCGTGCTGACGCGGCGCGAGGCGGACGATTACCACGACGGCAGCGGCAGCAGCAAGCCGGCAGACATTGTCATCAACCTGACGGCCACGCTGGACGGCAAGGCCGTCAGCAAGACGGTGACCAAGTACCAGCAGAGAGACAGGAGGGCGAGCGGATGAGACACATGACCTTTGCCATCAACGGCGTGGACCTGAGCGAGCTGTGCGACCAGTACGGCTTTTCGTCCGGCATGACCCCGGTCTACAGCGCCGAGGTCGAGACCATGGACCGCAAGCGGCACAGCACGCTCGTCCGCTGGCGCGGCTGGTGCAATGTTAAGCTCAATGACGTGAGCGACGACGAGGCGCGGCGCTTCTGCGCGGTCCTGATGTCGGCCACGCTTAACGTGTCGTATTACAACGCGCACCTCGGCGCGCAGGTGACGCACGAGATGACCGTGGACAGCCCGCAGCTCGGATATCTTTTGCAGGACGTGAGCGGCCGGTACTGGAGCGGCTCGACGCTGCAATTTGAGGAGAGGTGATGGCATGCACACGGTAAGCGACCTCTGGCGGCAGCTCCGCGAGGATCCCGCGCACAGGGTCGAGAGCAAACTGGTGATCGCCGGCATTGAGTACGGCGAGGACCGGATCGTGCTTGATTCCCTGCGCGTCTATGGCGCGCTCTACGAGGAGTTCGGCATCGGCAACTGCTGCGCCCGGCAGATTGATTTCTCAATTTACCCGCAGGGCGACATCCCGCGGCAGGCTAAGATTCAGGTGTTCGTCCGGCTCCGCACGGAGACACAGGCGAGCGAGTGGATCCCCAAGGGCGAGTTCTTTTTCTCCACGCGCTCCCCAGACCGCGTGACCGGCGTGCTGAGCGTGCACGGCTATGACGCGATGCTCAAGACCGAGGAGGTGTGGCTCGACGAGACTTATGCCAGCCGGTCATGGCCGATGGAGCCGTGGACCGCAGTCAACGACATTGCCTACCGCATCGGCGTGGCTGTAGACACGCGCACGGTGCTGGATCCGGCCTTCCTCGTCCAGTATCCGGCGGATGAGGAGGGCGACATGACGATGCGCGAGGTGCTTGGGCGGCTGGCGGTGGCCAACGCGGGCAACTGGGTCATCTCGGACGAGGGCAAGCTGCTGCTGGTCGATCTCTACTCGATCCCCCCAGAGACCAGCTACCTCATCACGGGCGACAACAGCACGATCACCTTCGGCGGTGCCCGGATCCTGGTATAAGGAGGACATATGGACAAGATCTATCTTGGGCGCAATATCGCCGATTTCGCGCCCGGCATCGTCTCGCAGCCGATCACCAGGGTCGAGCTGCTGGACGACAGCGGCAACGTGGTCGCGGAGTCCGGATTGGGCACCGGCCGGACGCTGACTGCCCTGCAGCCGGACGGCACGGACACGATGGCTGCATTCATCCTCGCCAAGGTCTCCGGCTATACGCACAGAGGCTACGAGGGGGAGAGCGCACTGCTCGACCCGGCGGCAGAGCTGGGCGACGGCATCTCCGTCAACGGCTACTATGTGCCGCTGGTGGCGCAGGACCTGACCTTTTCTCCGCTGCTGGCGTGCAATATCAGTGCACCAGACGCCGACGAGATCGACGACGAGTACCCGTACAAGTCGCAGACGCAGCGGCAGATCGAGCGGGTCTATGCGCGAGCGCAATCGCTGATCACCAAGACGAGCGACGAGATCGCGCTGACGATCCAGGGCATCAGCGGCGAGGTCGAGACGCTCAAGGTCACGCTGGACGGCGTGACGATCTCGGATGCGAGCGGCACGACCAGGATCAAGGGCAGCAGCATCGATACCACGACGCTTGCAGCCAAGTCGATCACGGCGGATAAGCTCAACCTGACCGGGCAGATCTCCTTCGGCGATCTCGACAGCGCGACGCAGGACGCGATCTCCGCGGCGCAGGACGCAGGAGATGTCATCTCCGCGTGGGAGTATCCCGGCTCGACGTACATCGACGGCAGCAAGATCATGGCCGGCACGGTGATGGCTTCCCAGCTGCTCGGCGGCACGGTCGGGCTGCTGGCGTCCAATCAGGACGTTGTCGGCGCGCTGACCATCGCCTACACGACGACGGGCATCGGTCTCGGGATCTCCACCAGCTACGGCGGCATTCAGATTCAGTCCGCCGGCAACGTGTACATTTCGAGCGCGCATAACACACGCCTTCAGCTCGATGAGGACGCCGCCAAGCTTGGCCCGACGGTCTGGGCGACGGACGGCACGGTGATCTACAGCTCAGACCGCAACGTCAAGCACGACATCGAGTACGACCTGAGCCGGTACCGGCAATTCCTGCTGGACCTCAAGCCCTGCCGGTTCAAATATGATAACGGGCAGAGCGGGCGCTTTCATGTCGGTCTGATCGCGCAGGACATGGAGCGGAGCCTTGTGGATAACGGGCTCACGGCAATGGATTTCTCCGGATGGTGCCAGATGCCCATCCGGGACGAGGAGGGGCGCATCGCCGGATACACCTACGGCATCCGGTATGACAGCCTCATCCCTCTTAATACGATGATGATCCAGGAGCTCGAGCGCCGGGTGACTGCGCTTGAGAGGAGGGAGTAAGGACAATGGATACAGATAAGATCAGGCAGCACATCGACAGCGCCTACCGGCTGATCTCCACGATCTACGTCAGGGACAGCGCCGTCAAGGTCATGGCGATGGCCATGCAGCACCTTGAGGAGGCTTCCGCGGCGCTGCAGGATGAGCACAAGGAGGACGCAGATGGCAGATAAGACAATCGGCGATCTGCCGCAGGCGGAGTCCATTTTGGATACCGACCTCTTTGTGCTCCAGCAGGGGGGCGCGGCGAAGAAGCTGCTCGGGAGCCTGCTGAAAGCGTTTGTGACGGTCAACGTTGTGAGTGTGACCGTCGAGACGCTGCCGGCGGGCAGTCAGGCGTCCTCGGTGTATAACGAGGCGACCAAGACACTGGTGCTCAAGATCCCGGCCGGCGCGACTGGCCCGGCGGGCCCGGCCAACACGCTGCAGATCGGCACGGTGACGACCGGCAGCGTGGCCAGCGCCGAGATCACGGGCACGGCTCCCAACCAGACGCTCAACCTTGTGCTGCAACGCGGCGACAAGGGCGATCCGGGCGCGGACGCGCCGACGATCACGGGCATTGCCGTCCGGCAGACGGACTATCACCTGATTGTCACGCTTTCGAGCGGCGCGAGCTATGACGCCGGCTACTGTCGGGGTGCGTCCGGAGACGGCACAGGCGACATGCTGGCCGCTACCTACGACCCACAGGGCAAGGCGCAGGATGTTTTTGCGTACGTGGACAGCGCCATCCAGACGGCGATCCAGGGCACATGGGAGGCGAGTTACTGATGAGCACGCAGGAAACTTATCTGACCGCGATCGCCAACGCGATCCGGGTCAAGACGGGCGCGACGGCCACGATCCAGGCGAGCCAGTTTGCCGCCGAGATCGCCAAGATCCAGAGCACACCCAAGCTGCAGGAGCTGAGTGCGTACCCGTCCAAGACAAAGCAGATCATTGCACCGGGCACGGGATATGATGGCTTATCCAAGGTGACGGTCTATCCGTACAACGAGACGACCGAGCGGCTCGTTGGCACAACGACTGCCGGGAGCTATCTGACCTTCGAGACGACTAATGGCAACTCACAGTTTTTTTCGATTTTTGGTATGATCCCCCTTGCGTCCCAGCCAACAGACGCCAGCGGCGCTGTCGTGGCATTTTTTCTGTTTTTTCCGGAGACGACGGACTGGAGCCAGGTGCCTACGCTCTGCCCTTACGGATTTTTTGTCAAGCGCACGGGCAGCGGCTTCTCCCTGACGACAATGACGGCACTCAAGTGGACAATTGGCTCCACGGGCGGTAACGGCGTCGGGATCGGCCCTAACAATACTGTGCTGTTCGCGCCGAGCGTCTCCAATTGGGACATCATCGTATCTTACAAGTAATAGAGAGGAGGACATTTATGCGGACTATTGTTGTGCGCGATAATATGCGCATCCCGCTTGGGCGGCAGGGAGAGAGCAATGCGGTGAAGGTCGTATGGCCCGGCATTGCAGACAAGTGCCGCGCGCTGTACGGCGACGGTATCTTCTCCCTGGTCGCCAAGCGGCCGGGAGAGATAGAGCCGTACCCGGTCGCCGTGGAGCTCGACGGCAGCGACCTTGTCTGGGTCGTCAGCGAGACGGACACGGCAAAGCACGGATACGGCAGCGCAGAGGTCGCCTATCTGGTCGGCGGCACGGCGGCCAAGTCGCAGACCTGGGCGACGATCATCTACCGTTCGATCAGCGCCGCCGGCTCGGAGCCCGGCGCCGATCCGGCGCGGGCGTGGTTTCTGGCCATCCAGACCGAGATCGGCGACCTGAGCAAGCTGACGACCAAGGCGAGAGATAACCTCGTCGCGGCAATCAACGAGGCGGCAAGGACTGGCTCGGGCGGGGCGGGCAGCATTGCCATGCAGGTGGCCGACGGGTACATCCAGTACAGCACCGACGACGGTGCGAGCTGGGATAACCTGATCGCGCTGTCGAAGCTGGAGGGCGCGCCGGGCAAGGACGGCGAAGACGGCGCTCCCGGTAAGGATGGTGCGCCGGGTGCAGACGGGCACTCGCCGGTCATTACCGCCAGCAAGTCCGGCAAGATTACAAGCATCCAGTCCGACGGCACGACCATCGCCGAGATCAAGGACGGCGAGGACGGTCATACTCCGAACAAGGGCGTGGATTACTGGACAGCATCCGACAAGGCGGACATTGTGCAAGATACGCTCGCGGCTTTGCCCAAGTGGACAGGAGGAGCATACTGATGGCATATGACAAAATTGTCGACTCTTCCGGGCTTGACGCAAATTTGACTTCGGTTGCCGACGCCATCCGGGCAAAAGGCGGGACAACCGCACAGCTCGCATTCCCGAGCGGCTTTGTGGCTGCCGTACAGTCGATCGACAGCGGCGGCGGGACTGACCTTGGTGACGTCGACGTTTACATCGCCGATTTTACGGATAGCACGGAGCTGTCCGTGTTGGCGGGCGCTGTGGATAAGTACGCGCGCGTCGTAGTGTCATGATCGACGGGGAGAAGAATTTTGCCCTCTGCGAGATGGTGGACGAACTGCTGAGCTTAACGCTTGAGTTGTGCGACCGGGATAGCAAACGACCGCGCACGCCGAAGCGGCTGCACCGCAGCCTCGTCGATCGGATTATCCTGACGGCCTGTGCCATCCAGGAAGAGACGATCCTTGCAAACGAGACTGAGCTTGTGCCGCAGACGCGGACGCAGCGCCTGAGTCGACAGAAAGAGGCGATGCGGCGCTGCGTCGTCCTCCGGCACCAAGCGCGTATCCTTGCCGAGAAAGGTTATATCAGCGACAAGCAGCGCGAGCGCTGGCAAAAGCTGACTGTAGCCGTCTACTGGAAGCTCTACGCATGGGCGAAGGCTGACAGCAAAAGATAATAGCAGGGGTGGCCTGAATCGTGCGGTGAACTGGTGGCTGCGCTCGGCGTTTTCTGCCGAGCAGTTCCGGAACGTGAACACCAACGGCAACGTCAACTCGAACAACGCGTCCAACAGGAATTCGCCGCGCCCCGCTCTCGCGGAAACTGAGAGCCCGGATGGGACGGAAGCCCGCGAAAGGAGGCCATCCCTTAAAACGAGGTGTTATATGACGCCGACTCTTGCACAGATCGAACGCGCTTGGAAAATTGTCCGGCGCGGGAAAACACAATACGAACGATACCAGAAATACGAATACTACCTTGAAGACAATCTCCTTGCAGTGCAGGAGCTGATGGAGACGGACCGGCTGCGGCCGGGGCGGATGAGCCTGAAGCGCATCACCGTGCCAAAGCCGAGGATCGTGCAGGTCCCGACTGTGCGCGATAAGCTGGTGATGCACGTCCTCTGCGACAACGTGATCTATGACGCGGTGGCGGCGCAGCTCGGAGAGGGCGTGAGCGCCTGCCTGATCGGGCGCGGCACAGAGTACGGCACGAAGCGTGTAAAAGCCCTCCTGTTGGACTACTGGCGGGAGCATCACAATGTCCCGTACATCCTCAAGGGCGACGTGCACGCCTATTTCGCGTCGGTCGATCGGGACCGGCTGGCGAAGCTGGCGGGCGAGGTCATTACCGACGAGGACGTGCTGTGCATCAGCCGCAGATACATCTACCACGACGACCAGCCCAAGGGCATGCCGCTGGGATTGCAGCAGAACCAATGCTACGGCAACCTCTACCTCACGGAGCTGGATCGGTTGATCGTGGACGAGCGCGGATACCGGCGCTATGGGCGGCACATGGATGACTTTTACGTCGTTGCGCCGACCCACGAGGAGTTGGAAGCTCTGCTTGCCGACATCACCGTGAAGCTCGCGGAGCTGGGGCTCGAGCTGAATCCGAAGACGACCATTGAACACGGAAGGCTCGACTATCTCGGTTTTACGCACCTTCTGACGGACGAGGGCAAATATGTCTTACGGCTCCAGAACAGCAAGAAGAAGGCCAAGAAGCGCGAGCTCAAGATGGTCGTGCGAAAGCTGCAATCGGGCGAGCTGACGCCCGAGAAGGTGCAGCAGCGCTATCAGGGATGGCGGCAGCGCGTGATGCGCGCAGGATGCCGCAACGTGGTCTTTGAGATGGACAGACACTTCATCCTGCTCCTACACAGAGCGGGATACAAAACGAGAACAACTCGGAAAGGAGTTGAGATCCTTGCCAAGACCGATTAGCGAGGTCGATTTAAGCGAAGTCCTCTACTACGAGGAAACAATCAACGGTGTGGCACAGACCGTTGCCTATTGGCCGCTGTGGAAGGAATCTGACGGCGTAGTGCTGCTGCGAGCGCCCGCTACGGATGAAACCCACAAAATGAACAATACCAACGTCTCGACGTATATTGACAGCCTGATGGATATCTGGCTCAACAATACGGAGAGCGGATATCTGTCCAGATTTGATGCCAAAATGCAGGCCTGCATCATCCCGACGACGATCAAGATCAAGCCTGCGGGTTCCGACACCGTGACGGAGATTGCTCGCCAGGCGTTTCTGCTCGCCGAGAGCAATGTAGTCGCAGCCGGAGGCGTGGAGGGCGACAGCATCCTGTCAGTACTTAAAACCCATACCGGCGAGACGAACGACAACGATGCCCGAAAGGCGTACAACAGCGCCGGAACTGCGGTCGTCTGGTGGCTGCGCTCGGCGTTTTCTGCCGAGCAGTTCGGGTACGTGGGCACCTTCGGCGACGTCTACTCGGTCAACGCGTCCAACAATTACTCCGCGCGCCCCGCTTTTAAGGTGGCGAATGCCACAATGGTGTCCGACGCTACGGAGGACACGATTTACATCCTGACTGATGCGAGCAAGCTCTACCGTGAGTTGAGCTTTGTGGCGTATTGCGGCGAGACCACAACCCGCCCCAAGAAGGCAAAGGTGCAGCTGGACATCACCAATGCGACGGAATACACGGTCCAGATCAGCAACAACGCCAAGGATGAGACACCCGCGTGGGTAGACTGCACGGTAGATCAGGTGGTGGAGCTTAGTAACACGACCAAGACGACGGGCAACTGGGTGCTGGGCGTCAAGGTCTGCGCCAAGAGCGAGGGCCGGGCCGTATGCGGCCAGCCGGTCGTGATCGCAGAGCTGGAAGAGGAGGCAGCATCGTGAGGATGACAGATTACCTCAAGGCGCGCGCCGAAGAGGGCGCACAGAACGCGAAGAGCGCCGAGGCGCTGGGTATCCTCGGCGTGGAGAGCGTACCGCAGGCGCAGGCCGTGCGCGCGGCAGTGGATATTGCCGTGACACGCGTGACGGATGATGACGACCGTCTACGCATCTCGGCGCTGTATCCCGAGTGGGCACCGGGCGAACACACAGTCGGTGACATCTACACCACGGACGAGCCGGACCAGGTGTGGGAGTGCTTTGCTGCTTACGACAATGCGGTATATCCCGATATTGTGCCCGGCAGCGCTGCATGGGGGACGTTCAACCGGCCCCTGCACGGCAAGACCGGAGAGACAGCGCGCGAATACGTCGCCCCGACCGGCGCGCACGACATGTACCACGCAGGCGAGTGGGCGATCTTCAGCGGTAACTATTGCCGCTGCAAGCAGGACACAGCCTACAGCCCGGCGGAGTATCCGGCGGCGTGGGAGGTTGACAATGGATAGCTGATACAGGCGCTGAATTTGTGAAGATGCCGCGAAGGCAACAAAAAAATGAAAGGAGATAGAGAAAATGGAGGACAATACGTTGATGGCGATCAAGGCGTGGATCACGGCGGTGGGGGCGCTGCTGACGGCGTTCTGGGGCTGGTTCGGCTGGCTCTTGTTTTTCTGGGCCATGCTGATGCTGACCGACTGGCTCGTCGGCTCGGCTGCGGCCGCCAAGCGCGGTGAGTGGTCGAGCGCCAAGCTGCGCGAGGGCGCATGGCGCAAGGGCGGCATGATTGTCATCGTCTGCGTGGCGATGGTGGCCGACTGGCTGATCGGCGCGATGCTCGGCGACCTGCCGGACGTCAAGCTGCCCTTTGACTACACGATTTTAATCAGCCCGCTCGTGGTCGTATGGTATATTATCGGCGAGCTGGGCTCGCTGTGCGAGCATGGTGTGAGCATGGGCGCTAATGTCCCGTCGTGGCTGGTCCGGCTGCTGGCTGCGGGCAAGAGCGCGGTGGACGCTGCCGGCGGCAAGCTGACCGGCGGCGATGATGAGAAGGAGGACAAGGACGAATGAGAGATGTGGTGGGCGCGACCTCTGAGGAGGTCCGCATGATTAAGGCCGTCCAGCGCGCGGTCGGCGCGTTGGATAACGGCTATATCGGCAACCAGACGATGAGTGACATCGCGGCGCGCGTGGACGCGGATTGCTTTCCCCTCAACGTGGAGCTGTACGGTCATCCTGCGATTATCGGCAGGGACATCGACCCGTACAACCCCAAGGGCTCGCTGCCGATGCCGGCTATCTCCGGCAGCTTCAGCTGGGCTGGGCAGCCGTGCAGCATCCTCGTGCGCAATGGGCGGGTTGTATGCAGCACCAGCTGCCACGCGCCGGCCAATCCGGAGAGCGTACTGTACAAGACCCGGGATGGCGTCATCCGTGCGGCGCGTGTGACCTCTGTCAACGCTCTGCCGCTCTCCAACGTCGTCTGGGCGGTGGGCGGTCTCGGTCTGCTGGGGCTGTACAATCCGACCGCTGAGGGTTTCGTGGGCGCATACAGCGACGTGCTGCGCAAGACCAATCACACCCTGCTCGGCTGCAAGTGCGACATGCTGTACGGGGTATACTGCAAGTCCATGACCGCGGCGCAGGTCAACGCCTACGCGCGCGACAAGCTTAAGCTCGAGATGGCGGTCATGCTGGACGGCGGGCATGTTGCGGCGATCAATGGCGCAGTCAACAAGATCAACGTCGGCCAGCGGCAGTACTATGCCATCAAGTTTATCTGACGGAGGGCGCGGCGTGAAGGATCTCATTAAGACGCTGACAGCATGGGACGGCGCGGTGCGCGGAGACGCCAGGCACAAACAGATCGTCGATGCCTACAACAGTTATCTCCCGCATCCGCGCGGCTACACGCTGACGGTCAAGGACGACTACTGCGCCGCCACGGTAAGCGCGGCCGCGATCCTCTGCGGTTTGACGGATGTGATCCCGGTCGAGTGCAGCTGCGGCGAGCAGATGCGCTGGTACCAGGCGCGTGGACAGTGGGTCGAGGCGGACAATCACGTGCCGCGGGTCGGAGAGCAGGTATTTTACTGCTGGACCGACGGTGCGGATTACGCCAAGACCGACAATACCGGCGCGCCCAACCATACCGGTATTGTGACTGCGGTGCGGGGCAATACGTTCGACATTTTTGAGGGCAATATGGGGACCGCACATAAGTGCGGCACCCGCAGGATGGCCGTCAACGGCAGGTATATTCGCGGCTTCGGCCGTCCGGCATATCCGACCGAGCGGGCCGCGCCGGGTGTGGTCGAATTGGGCGACAAGGGCGATGCCGTCGGCAAGCTGCAGGAGTTTCTCCGCGCCTGCGGGTATACGCTCGACGTGGACCAGTCTTTCGGCCCGGCAACGCAGCGCGCCTGGGGCGAGTATCTGGCGGCGTGGATCAGAGAGAGCACAAAATAACGGTGCCCAGATTGGGCACCGTGAGATGAAAGGAGTGCGGGCGGCGAAAGCCCATGCGCAAGCGCTCTGCAGGCCCCGACAGGGGGATGAACAAGCAGCACAGAGAGCTCCGGGCAAGGATCAGCACAATGGCCCCAAAGCGAGCTGTTGCGTACATTTTGTCCTTTGAGCTGCCGGACGACGAGGCGGCGTGCCTTATCGAGTGCGACGTGCGGCGCAGATCCTACGCACAGGTCTGCGCGCTGCTGCACCTGTCACCGGAGGCGGTCAACCGCTGCCGACGGCGGGCGTACCAAAAGATCATAGACGGACAAGGAGAGTACCGAGGTTGATCGGTGCTCTCCTTGTTTTGCGTTATAGCAGATCTTTGGCATCCACCCCCAGAGCATCGGCCAGTGCAAGCAGGTTTTTGACAGCCATGTTACCGGTCTCGATTTCGCCAGATTCGACTTTTTGGATCTGGCGAATGTAGACGCCGGACTTCCGCGCAAGCTCGGCCTGCGTCATGCCGCTCTTGAGGCGGTAATACAGCAGCCAGGTTGTTGTGGGATAGCTCTTGTATATCTCATCATCGCCCAGTTTCTTGGCGTCAGCGACCGGCATGCAGCCGATATTGCTGATCGTCCGCCCCTCTGTGATGCAGCCCGTGATACACTCGCGACCGCGCTCACAAGCCTCCTTGTAGCTGTCGGCTGCGACAATCGCTTTGACGCGGCCGAGGAAGATCTTCGCGCGAGGGACGCCGATTTCCTTCGCCTCCTGGGCAGTCGGTGCGCGATCAAGGTCCGCGGTTACGTAATAAGTCATCATTGTTCGTCCTCCTCTCTTATCCGTCGATCTGATAGGCGCTGCCGTTGCACAGGTCGACGCGATACTCGATCTCGCTCAGGCAAACCTCGGGGGGGGGCTTCTTCGCTACCGTCCCAGCCGTCCTCGATCGGATCGCCACCGTCCTCGAGTGCATCGATGGTGTCGTTGATCAGCTTGCGGTCTGCGCTGACCAGATAGTAGACGCAGCGGTCATCGTCGTCAAGAATGGCGAGGTGCAGGGAGCCGGCGTTGTCCTCGTAGGTGCGATAGGTGTAAGCCATTTTTTATATCCTCCTGTATTAGCAAAAATACTCGGCGACCTTGCGGTCGGTGGTGTACCAGTTGGAGCAATCGGGGTCCCACTCAAAGCCGGCACGCTTGAGTTCCTTGCGGGCGGGGTAGGTCTTGCCGGTCACGATCCAGCCCATCGTGCGGTCGTCAACGATGGAGCGGATGAGACCGAGGCGGGAGCCATTGACAATCTTCATGCAGTTGTTGGAGAAAAGCTTCTTGGTGTTCTCGATGGACTGCTTGGCGGCTTCCCATGCGCGATGGAGGCATTCGGAAAAAGAAAGCTTGAAGGACTCGGCCCATTTCTGGGACATCTTAAAAAGGTTCCACGCGGCCTTCATGATCTCGCTCTTGTTGTACTTCATTTTCGTTTTCCTCCTGGGCTGTTGCCCTCTTGCTTTATGTGCTTAGTATACGCCAATATTGGCGTATTGTCAAGGGTTTTTTAAAACATTTTTTGACCAAAAGCTGACCATTTGGCGGGGCTTATCCGAGATACCATAGAGACAAGACAAGGAGGTGCGCGATGGCTTACTTTGGCAATCCTTATCAGCCGATGGGCTACAACCCGTATGGCGGATATGCCCCTGCGGGCCCTCAGAGCGGCGCAGGAGCGATGCAGGGCTTTGCGGGTCAAATTACCCGCGTGAATGGCAGAAACGGTGCAGAGGCCTTCCGGCTCGCGCCAAACAGCTCCATCTTGCTGATGGACGAGAATGACCCTATCGTCTGGCTTAAGCAAACGGACGGTGCAGGATACGCTACCGTCACGCCGTACACGGTCGCGCCATATCAGGCCGTGGCCCCTGTAGACGTCAACAGCTTGGAGAACCGCGTGAAGAGATTGGAGGAAATGCTCAATGCCAAATCCGATGATGCAGATGCTACAGGGAAGCAGCAGAAGACCAAATAACCCCCTTGCAATGTTGGGAGAATTCCGCAAATTTGCCCGCGGCATGACGCCTCAGAAAGCGCAGCAGGAGATTGAACGCCTTTTGCAGTCCGGGCAGATGTCTCAGGAGCAGTTTCAGCAGCTTCAAGGGCAGGCGAAGGAGTTCGCACAATTTCTGCGATAAGCCGGGTCGACACGGTTTATTGATAAATTTTTATGGAAGGAGAACCCAACATGGATAACGGCATGTCTCTCAGCGATATTGCCGCGGTCACCCGCGACAATGACGGCTGGGGCAACGGTGGCGCATGGTGGATCATTATTCTCTTCCTGTTCGCCTTCATGGGGAACGGTTGGGGTATGAACCGCAATGGCGACTACGGCCAGTACGCCACTGCGGCCTCTCAGCAGGAGATCCTCTTTGGCCAGCAGTTCGGCCAGCTGAACGACCGCCTGACCAACATCGGCAACGGCATTTGCAGTCTCGGCTACGAGATGCAGGGCAATATCGGCCAGCTGGGCAAGGAGGTCGCGCTCGCGCAGAACGGCACCAATATGACCGTGATGCAGACGGGCAACGACATCCAGCGCCAGATGGCGGAGTGCTGCTGCACTACCCAGCGCGGTATCGACGCGATCAACGCCAACATCGACGCCAAGTTCGCGGCGCTCGAAAAGAGCCATCTGGAGAGCCGCATTGCTCAGCTCGAGCAGGCCAACAGTCAGATGTATATCCGCGAGCAGATGTGCGGTGTCGTGCGCTATCCCAGCGGCTACACCTACAACGCGGGCGCGTCCCCGTTCTGTGGCTGCGGCTGCGGCAACGGCAACATCTGACCATCTCGGCGACTTCTCGAAATGGTAACGCCCTAATTGGCGAGGCAAACGGGGCGGCAATAGTCGCTCCGTTTTTTAATTTTTAGGAGGGTAAAAATATGAGTAAGTCTGCAATTTATACAACTAACGTCAGCAATCCCACTGTCGCAGTCGGAGGCATCGTTCCGGTCGGCTCGACGACGCGCCGATATGGCTGCAACATCCGCCAGGACGGCAACGCGATTACGCTGTGTGGGCAGGGCTATTACCTTGTCAATGTCAGCGCGACGGTCGCGCCCACGGCTGCCGGTACGGTCAGCCTGGCCGCGCAGAAGGACGGCGTCGCCATCATCGGTGCGACGGCAGCTCAGACGGTCGCGGCGAACGGCGTGGCAAACCTCAATATTACGGCTATCGTGCGTAACGCCTGCGGCTGTGACGGCTCCCTGCTGTCGCTGGTGCTTGACGGCGTGGCATCGGTCGTCAATAACCTTGCGGTCACGGTCGAAAAACTGTGAGGTGCGCCATGAAGCTCATTGAAAAACTGTCGGCGATGGTCGACGAAGAGATCGAGGACGCGAAGAAATACGCCAAGTGCGCCGTCAAGTACAAGAGCGAGCGCCCAGCGCTGGCGAAGACATTTTACGACCTCTCGACGGACGAGATGCGGCACATGACGCTGCTGCACAACGAGGTCTCTGCCGTGATCCAGACATACCGACAGGAGCACGGCGAGCCTCCCGAAGGGATGCGCGCGCTGTACGACTACCTCCATGGCCAGCAGATCGACAGAGCCACCGAGGTCAAGCACCTGCAGGAGCTGTATAGGGGCGCATAAGATGAGAGTAACGGAGAGAGTAATAGAGCGGGATTTTTAAGTTTCGTAAAATATTTTACAGTCGCCGACAAAGCAAAAAACCTCGAAACCACAATGGTTTCGAGGTTTTTTGGTCCGAGTGGCGAGACTTGAACTCACGGCCTCTTGACCCCCAGTCACGAAAATAGCACGGAAAATCAAGGGAAAATCGCAAAATGAGAGTAATAAGAGAGTAACCGGAGAAATAGGCAAATATCAGATTGCATCGGTGATTTTGCGCAGATCCTCGACGCTGACATCCTGGTAATACCGGAGCATTTCGGCGCTGGTGTGGCCGATCAACTCCAGCTTGTCCTTGTCTGCGGCCTGAACAGATTTGAGCAGTGTCGCAAAGGTATGGCGGCAGGTATGAGGGGAGTACTTGTGCCGCCCATCCTCGACGGGATTTGCGATCCCGATCCTGTCCAACGTCGGGTAAAAGATGGCGTCGCGGTAATAGTCATAATTGATGGCTTGACCGGTCTCGCGGCTGCAAAAGAGTGCGCCCCGCGTGCGGCCCGCGACGATGCCATCGATCATCGGCTGGATCTTTGGCGAGATCGTGACCACGCGGTTTTTGCCCGCCTCTGTTTTTGCGCCGCCGGTCAGGGTCTTTGCCCTGGTGTCATAGTCCTCAATTTTGAGGGCAAGAAACTCGGAGGGGCGAAAGCCCAGGTAGCACATGCAATAGATATAATCTGCATACGGGACTGTGCCGATAGCCTTGCGGATGGTCTCCAGCTGCTCCGGCGCAAAGCTGACGCGCGAGGCGCCGCTCTCGCCGGTGACAACGAGGTAACTGGCCATATTTAGGCCCGTGTATCCGCGCGGGATCGCGTACTTGTACATCAGACCGCAGAGCGTCCGCATATTCTGCCGGGTGCGTTTGCCCTTGGGGCAGTCGTCAAGGCATTCCTGCAGGTCGTCAATCTCGATATCCTCGAGCCGGAGGAAATCGACTGCGGCAAAATGTTTCTCTGCAGATCTGTAACAGTCGATTGTTGACTTGCTCGCGCGGTGCGTTGGGAGCCACAGCTCATAGAGCTTGCGCCATGTGATCTGCTTCTCGCGCTTTTTCTGCCCCCTGAGCTGCGGCAGATACTCCAGCGCCTCCTTTTTGGTTTTAAATCCGCCCTTTTTGGCGGCGACGCGCCGCTCCACGCTGTCCTCCATCTTGTAACCTTTGGTGATCTCTGCGACCCACGTGCTGCCGCGGCGATAGACGGTGCCCAGCCCGTTACCGCGCCTGGTGCGCTTGCGGGTATCCGCCACTTGCTTTTTGCCGCAGAGGTGGCAAAAAACGGCGCCGGGGGCAAGCTCCGCGCCGCATTTTACACATTTTGCCATTTTAGCCGCCTGCGCACTTTTTGCACGGCGTCAGGCCGGCGTTTTGAGCATCGGAGAGCGTGACCTCGTAATAGTCGCCGCCGTTGCAATGCGAGTCGTAGTGATAACGCTTTCCTGTCTTGGTGCGGTAGACCTTGCGCTCGGTCTGCTTGGCAGGCTCCTGCGCCGGCTGCTCTGTCTTCGCGGGCTCCTGTGCGGGCGTTTCCGTTTTGGCTGGTTCCTGCGCGGGCTGGGCCGCGGGGGTCTCCGTCTTGGTCGGCGTTTCGGTCTGCGTCGGGGTTTCGGTCTTGGTCTCGGTCTTGGTGGTCGCATTGCTGGAGGTCGAGGGCCGGACCGTCTGCGTCTGGGTTTGCTCGGAGTGATAAGCCGTACTGCGCTGGGGCGTTGAGTCATGCCCGCTGGCAACGGCGCCAATCAGCACCAGCAGCGCCGCAACGCCGCCGATGATGCCGGGAACCTTCTTCTTTTTTCTCTTCGCCATTTTGGCTGCCTCCTCTACCTGATCTTTGCTGTACTCTTTTACGTCGCTGATACCCGTGCCCGGCAGCGTCGCGGTCGTGCGCATGCCGCCGTTGGCCTTTTTGGTCACGCGGTAGTATTTGTTCCCAACGCTGTAACCGACGCCGGATCCCGACAGATTGATGCGCAGCGGACCCAGCTTGATACTCTTACGATACCGTCTACCCACGATGCTCTCCTTCCGGTGCCCAGATTGGGCACCGTTTTTGCTTATTCTTTGTGAATTTTTATAAATCTCTCTGATATGACATAATCCGACTGCGCGGGGCTGGTACACTGGGGATGCAGCGAGGGGAGACATCCCTCTATCCTGCCGCCCTCTCCGGTGCTGCAGAGACGGGGAGGGCGTCCTTTTTGGCTTTTGCGGATGTTGCTATCCAGCGTGCAACAATAACGGTCCAGGAGTAAGATGGTGAGAAAAAGAACGGAGGACAGATCATGCACGAGCAGCTACATACCAGCGCAGCAGACCTGCAGCGGATGCAGGACAAGATCCGGCGGCTGACGCCGGAGCACAAGGCCCTCTTTACGGCTTATCTTGCCGAGATAGCAAAAAGTCCAGATATTCCTCAGCCCGCTGCCGAGACTCCGGCTCGAGCGCGGTGATCTTCCGGAGCAGCTCGTCGTCCTCGGACGGCGGGCTGCTCTGCGTCCCGGCCTGCTCGCCGAGCAGATCGGAGACGGTGCAGCCGAGGTACTGCGCGAGGAGCTGGACTTTTGCGACGGATGGGGTTTGCCCTCTGTTCACGTCGGGGATAAAACTTGTCCCCACCCCACTATCACGACAAGCGGTTGTTGGCTTGATGCCTTTTTGCGCACAATATTTTTTAATATTTTGCACAAAGATTTCTTTGTCCAATGGGGCCACATCCTTAATAAAAATTTGGCACAAACGTCAAAAATGCGGAATTACGCATTTTTGGCTTGACTTTGCGTAATTACGGATTTAAACTATAGCCACAGTCAAACAAGGAACGACATTACGACGCGCGCCTATGCCCATCATTTGCAGTGCTTCGGTGTTGACGCCTTGACTGACTGGGACCTCCCGTTCAGCAAAAAAGAGTGGCCGAGGCCGGGACGATCTCTTCACTTTCGGATTTGTCTTTGGATTTCTCTCCTGTTCTTATCCGGCCGGAGGGTGCCGCACACCCTCCCGCTCTTTTTTGCGAGGTTGACTATAGTTAAAATCAGGATATCACGGCAAAAAGAAAAAATCAAGAGGAAAGGCGGTAAGAAGATGGCAAGAATGCGGATCAAGGAGCTGCTGAAGGACCGGGGGATCCCGCGCCACTACATTGCGACGCTCTTTGACGTGACCGATGGGGCGGTCGAGAAGTGGTGCTCGGGGGAGACGGTGCCGAGCGCGCGGATCCTGCCGGAGTTGGCGCGCACGCTCAACTGCACGATCGACGAGCTGTACGACAAGGAGGGATAAGAGATGACATTAGCAGAGATGATGACCTCGGACAAGGTGTTTCTCACGCCGGCAGAGGTCGCGCCCGTGATGGGCTGCAACCCCCAGCGCATCCGCGTGATGGCGGCGCAAGCCCCGGAGCTGCTGCCCTTTCCGGTCGTCAAGATCGGCTCGCGTGTCAAGATTCCGCGTGTGCTGGCGCTGCGGGCGCTGGGGTACGATCCGGCGACCGCCGGATGAATCAAACATAACACAGAAAGGAGAAAATATCCATGTACGATGGATACCCGAATTTGTACCAAAGGGCAAGAAAGGCTACCCGATTATCGCAGGAAGAGGCAGCCGAGCGGCTTGGACTTTCGGCGGAAAGTCTGAAACAATACGAGGGCGGACGGCGCGTGCCGCCGGACGACGTGGTCGCACGGATGGTGGAGGTCTACGACCTGCCGTGGCTTGCGCTGGAGCACAGCCAGGCGACCGACCGGCTCGGCGTCCTGCCGGAGGTGAAGCAGAGACCGCTGCCGCAGGCGAGTATCGCGCTGGCCCGACGCGTCAGGCAGATGACCGGGCAGCTCAACGAGATGCTTGACATTGCCGAGGACGGCCGCATCGACGAGGACGAGCGGCCGGTGTATGAGGGGATCATCACGGAGCTGCGGGACCTTCAGGCGGCGATCTACCAGTACATTTACGCCGATGACGGCGCAAAAAATGACCGCCCCGACGTTGGCGCGTCGAAGCGGTCCAGGTCTCAGGGGGGTGGCCCCGAAAACGATTGCAAAGAAATTATATCACAATCGCGCCAGATTGCAAGAGGGACTTTTGCGAAGGGGGCGTGCGCACGATGACCGGCTGGCCGTTGGTATTTACGCTGATCGGCGTGAGCGTGTGCGCGACCAAGTTTGTGGACCTGGTGGAGAGCATCGGGACCACGGGGCGCAGAAGAAAGAGACTGAATTGATCGGGAGGTTAAGAGATGGAAGACAGCATCATCAAGTCCGGGCGCAAAAAGGGCTTTACGGTGCTCTACAAGTCGGCGATCGAGGACCGGCGGCTGCCGCTGGACGCCCGCGGCCTGCTGGCCGTGATGGTCGGCCTGCCGGAGGACTGGAGCTACACGATTACCGGGCTCGCGGAGCACGTGGGCGTCGGGCGAGATACGATCCGGCGGCTGCTCAAAATCCTTGAGAAGGTCGGCTACCTTGTGCGCGATCAGGCGCACGACGAGAGCGGCCGTTTTGCGGGCAACGTCTACATCCTGCAGGATGAGGCTCCACCGTCGTCGGCAAATACCGATGACGGTGAAAACCGACAACGGGGAACACCGTCGTCGGGAAAACCGACACAACCAAAGACCCAGTTAACTAAAGACCCAGTTAACCAACCCCCTATAATCCCCCGTGAGATCGCGGACCGGGTCGCGGCATACTGCGGCGAGGACACCGAGCTGCGGGACGCGCTGACGGGATTGCTCGTCAACCGGGCCAAGGTCAACCGGCAGAAGGCGGTCAAGACGGAGAGGGCGCTGAGCGGGATCCTGCGCAAGCTGGACGAGCTGTCCGGCGGCAGGCGCGAGGTCAAGATCGCGCTGCTCGATAAGGCAACGGTCAACAACTGGCTGACGGTGTACGAGCTCAAGCCGGACGAGCTGCCGCCAACGGAGACGGCGCCGAGCGCAGACATGCCGCTCGGCTGGGGGGTGTGAGCATGGCCAACAAGGCAACTGCCTCGCAGCCGGGGCTCGAGGCCGAGACCGCGGTCATCGGCTCGCTGCTGATCGCGCCGGAGATCGTCAAGGACGTGCTCTTCGCTGTCCGCGAGCAGGATTTTGGCGTCGAGCTCAACCGGCAGATCTACCGGGCGGCGCGGGACCTGTATCTCCGGGCCAAGCCGGTGACGCCGGTGACCATCCGCGATAAGGTCGGCAAGGACTCGAGCGCGTACATCGCGCAGCTGCTGGAGATCACGACCACCAGCGCCAACTGGCGAGAGTACGCGGCGATCATGGCTGAGCAGGCCGGCATGCGGCGCATGCAGGACCTTGCGGTACAGATCGCGTCCTCCAGCACGACGCAGGAGTGCCGCGAGCTCGCTGCAAGGATGCAGCAGACGCTGCACGACGGACGCCAGATCGCGGCATACACGATGGAGGACATGATCCAGGACTTTGCGGCGCGCCAGACGGCCAAGGAGCCGGTGCGGTACGTCCGCTATGGTCTCGCCGAGGTGGACGAGGGGACTTACACCCAGCCGGGCGACGTGGTCGTCATCGGCGGGTACCCGAGCGACGGCAAGACGGCGCTCGCCCTGCAGATGGCGCTCCGGATGGCACGGGAGTGGCGCGTTGGCTTTTTCTCGCTGGAGACCGACCGGTGCAAGGTGACGGACCGCGTGGTCGCGGCACTCAACGACATCAGCTTCACGGCCATCAAGCGCCGCGAGCTGACGGACAAGGACTGGGAGCGCTTTGTGGCCAGGAGCGCCGCAGCTGCCGCCCTCAAGTTTACGCTGGTCGAGGCCGCGGGCTGGAGCGTCAGCGACATCACCGGCGCGGCCGAGGCTTACGACTTTGACGTGATCTTTGTGGACTACGTCCAGCTGATCCGGCCCAGCTCGGCACGCATTATGCGCAGCGAGCAGGTGGCGGAGATCTCCCGCGAGCTGCACGCCTTTGCGCAGAGCCGCAAAAAGCTCGTGGTGGAGCTGGCGCAGCTGACGCGCGAGGAGCGCACCCAGGCGCCAAAAAAAGGCAAGCCGCAGCAGAGCGAGCCGCGCATGAGCGACCTCAAGGAGAGCAGCCAGCTGGAGCAGGACGCGGACATGATCTTCATGGTCTACCGCCCGGTCGCGGGCGGGGATTACGACCCCACAAAGTCGCGATTTTTGCGGATCGTGAAGAACAAAGAGGGGTTACTGCTGCGGACGCTGCTGTGGTTTGATGGCGACAAGCAGACATTCACACCGATGACGCTCGAGTCTGCGCGGGAGCGCGAGGAGGACCAGCGCATCATTGAGCGCAACGCCCGTAATGAGCGGATGAGCGGCGGCAAGAGACGATAGAGAGGAGACAGGCAATGCCAAGAGTGGGAGAGCCCTGCAGCTGGGTCCCGGCGAGCTGCGAGGGTGCGAGTGGGATCGTGCAGCACCGGGGGGGGCGCGCCAATGTGGCCGTGCACGGCAAGATCACCTATGTCAACGAGGCGCACGGCTTTTTCCTGGCCGAGGCGGAGGTCTACGGCTACACGCTCCGCGAGTGCTTTAAGTTTGCGGGAGGTGCGGCAAGATGCGACAGGTGATGTGCTGCTATTACTGCAAGACGGAGCGCCATCCAGGCTGCCACGCGACATGCGAGCGGTACAAGGCCGAGAAGGCCGCGCGGGAGGCAGAGCAGGAGAGCATCCGGCGGAAGAAATCGCAGGAGAGAAGCTTGGAGAGCTACCAACGCGCAGCGGCAGACCGGCTGCGGCGCGCAAAATAGACAGGAGGATGAGAAATGAAAACGATTGCGATCATGAACAACAAGGGAGGGGTCGGCAAGACGGTCACTGCCATCAACCTTGCGGAGATCCTTGTGCGGGATTATGGCAAGCGGGTGCTGCTGATCGACTGCGACGGACAGTGCAACCTGACCCGGTTTTACAAGCCCGGCTTTGACTCGGACGAGGCGAGCAACACCGCGACGCTGCTGCTCGGTCAGGCCGAGCCGGTCTGGTGCGAGAGCACGCTGACGATCAACCCGTCGCTGCTGCTGGTACCCGCGTCCTCGGAGCTCTACGAGCTCGACCGCGCGGCGCTGCAGGACGGTGTGCAGAGACTGCGTGTCTTTTACGACTTCGTCCGCGCCGCGGAGGAGGACGACGGTGCAGATTACTGCATCCTAGACTGCCCGCCGGGCTACACGGTGGCGAGCATCAACGCGCTGCTTGCCTGCGACGAGGTCGTCATCCCGATGCTGGTGGACGGGTTCTCCTTCGCGGGCATGGCGGATATGCGCAGCCAGATCAACGGTCTTCGCCGCACCCGCGGCGGCGTGCGGATTGCGGGCGTGCTTGTGACGCAGTGGCACAACTGCGAGGTCGTGCGCGAGGGCGAGGCGCTGCTGCGGCGCATGTCCGTCCCGGTATTCGCGACGACGATCCGGCGCACGGACAAGGTGCCCGAGAGCACCTTTGAGGGCCAGCCGGTCATGGTACACAGCCCGACCAGCGCGGCGACGCAGGACTATCGCCGCTGGGTGGCGGAGTATCTGGGGGAGGAGCTTGGACATGGCAAGATTTGATATTTCCAAATTTGCAAGCACACTGCCGGCGGTGTCCAATCCGGACACCGAGCGCGAGCAGATCGAGTATCTGCCGCTCGATAAGCTTCAGGCCGACAGCAATAATTTTTACTCGCTCGACGGCATTGAGGAGCTGGCCGGCAACATCGAGATGATCGGCCTGCAGCAGCCGATCCGCGTGAGAGCGGACGGCGACCACTACACAATCGTCAGCGGGCACCGGCGCTGTGCGGCTCTGCGGACGCTGGTCAAGGGCGGACAGGACCGTTTCTTGTCCGTCCCCTGCATTATCGAGCGCGACAACGGCGAGAGCCCGGCCATGCGCGAGATGCGCCTGATCTGCGCCAACAGCGATACGCGCAAGATGTCCTCTGCGGACATCGCCAAGCAGCTGGCCCGCATGCGCGAGCTCTTTTACCAGCTGAGCCAGGAGGGCTACGAGTTCAGGGGCAAAAACCGCGATATGGCGGCCGAGGCGATCGGCATCAGCAAGACTAAGGCCGCGCGTCTGGAGTTCATTCGATCGCATCTCGCCCCGGATTTTGCCTACCTGTGGGAAAAGGGCAAGGTCAACGAGAGCGCGGCCTACGAGCTGGCACACTTTGATCCGGATTTCCAGCAGCGCCTTGCGCGGATCTACAAGGGCGGGAAGAGCCTGCCGGTGGCGGAGAATCTTGCGGCGCTGTGCAAGATCGTCAGCAGCGGCGCAACCTACGAGCCGACGATGACCTGTCCCGGCGGCAAGGCCTGCACGCACGGCGACGCGGCCCTGCGGCATGACGCAAGTGTGAGCTCGTGGGAGCGCAAGTGCAAGGGCGAGATCTGCTGTCTCGAGTGCGACAAGGCGACACGGAGCTGGAGCCCCTGCGAGCGGATGTGTGCTGCGGCACAAAAGCGCCGGAGCGAGGTGAACGCAGAGGAAAAGGCCAAGGGCGAAAAAATGGTGGAGAAGGAGATGCAGAAGAGCTATGCAAGGCTTCGGGCCACGTGCGAGCGCATGGTGCGGGCCGCTGACGCCGCCGGATTGGACGATGAGGTCATGGCAAATGACGGTTACGCCGGTAATGGCGGGCATGAGATCGGCCTGCTGCGCCGGTACGCGAGGGGCGAGTGGGAAGAGGGCAAAAAGCCGTATTTTTATGATTTTGAGCTCAAAAAGTGCGCGACACTTGCCAAGTGCGCGCAGACGCTGCACTGCACGACCGACTACCTGCTCGGCCTGACGGAGGAGCTGACACCGCAGCCGTCCGCGGCCTTTGTGGACGGGAATAAGTTACCGCCGCGCAGCGGCGAGTATTATTGCCGTTATGACTGCCAGGGGGCGACGATCTACTCGGTGGCACACTGGGACAGTGTGCTCAAGCGGTGGGCGTTTGGCAGCGACGGAGCTGAGATCGAGGCGAGGTGCCTTGGCTGGTACCCGCTGCCGGAAAAAGTTGAAAAGGAGGACAAGAGATGATCCGCTACAAGATCGAGGGGGGGGGCAGATCCGCGAGCTGGACTGTCGAGGGACGATGATGGAGAATTGTGCTGACGTGTCGATGCTGGTCAACGGCATCTACAGTATGATGGCCAAGACGCAGCCGGCTGCCGCGAGGATGTTTAAGTGGATGCTCCAGACCGGCCTGTCGGACGATAACGGGCCGATCTGGCAGCCAGAGGACTATGACGGGATCTCAATTGTGACAAGGAGGCCGCGGGATGGGCATGTGGATCGACCTGCTGAGGATACTCAACCCGACAGAGGCGCTGATGAGGAGGGAAAGAAAAATGACAGACGCTGAGATTTTGGAGGCGCTGAGCCGCCTGAAGGTGCAGACGGGCTCGCTGGCCTGTCTTGGATGCGGATATGAGCATAACTGCGGGGTCCATGGATGCCGAATCATGCGGGAGGCCGCGGATATGATCGAGAAGCTGACTGACCGCTGCGCGCGCTACGACGAGGAGATTGCGGTGCTGCAGGAGCGGGAGAAGTGGGTGCCGGTGACGGAGAGGCTGCCGGACACCGAAAAACAGGACTACGTCCTCGTTTGTGTGACTGAGAAGTGCTCGAAGATTGAGTACCAGAACGCCGTGGTGATGGCCTTTGTCAGCGAGGAAGGTTTTGTCGACGTGGAGATGGATTACCTGCTGCAAGGCGTTACACATTGGAGGCCGCTGCCGGACGGGCCGGAGGAGACGCATGAGTAAGGCTGTGCTTATCAGCATTCGTCCAGAGTGGTGCGAAAAAATCATCAACGGCGAGAAAACGATCGAAGTCCGCAAGACGCGACCAAAACTGCAAACGCCATATAAATGCTATATTTACTGCACGGCGGGGAATTTGTCATACAAGACCCCAAACGGAATGATTTGCCACTGTTGCGGGTGCCGAGAGGTCATCGGCGAGTTTACCTGCGACCGGATTTATGAGCTTGCTCCGCTCAATCATGCGCCGGACGACGTGGAGCGGCAAGCCTGCTTGACGCGAGAAGAGATTGTGCAATATCTCAAGGGCATCGGCTACGGCTGGCACATTACCGATCTGCGCATCTACGACGCGCCGCGCGAACTGAGTGAGTTCCGCCGAGCGTGCCCGAATAGTTGGTATTGCGAGAGTTGCGCCATGTACTGGGAAAACAACGGAACCTGCGGAAACGAGAGCTTGCAGCTCAAGCGCCCGCCCCAGAGCTGGTGCTATGTGGAGGAGACTTTGTGAATGGACTTGCAAGATATGTTTTGCATTTGCGATCAATGTGTGTTCGCACCCTGTCTTTGCGGCAATGAGCCGGAGAATTGCGTTGCCTATGTGCAGCGGAACGGCGGAAGAATGGACAGCGAAAGACAAGACTGCTGATAACACTGGAGGTTGATGCGCCGGACGGGACCGACGCGCAGGGGATCAAGGAAAAAATTGCTATGGACTTTGAGCGGTACGGCGATGTGCGGGTCGTGGAGGTCAAGCGCGTTGCCGGGTACCAGCAGATGACAATGGAGGGCGGAAATGGGGATTGACCTGAAAGAAGAAATCCGGGCGAAAATTGCCGCGATGATTGGAGCAAGCCCACAGGGTAAGTCGGCGCTGGAGTGGCAGATCAACAACCTTTGCAAGCGGATCGATGGCCAAAACGACCTTTTGGGTGAATACGCGAACGAGAAAGCTGCCTTAAAGGCGGAATGCTATGACTTGCGCGGTAAACTTGCTGACGCAGAGGAGGCATTGGGGCGGACAAACTCAGTCGTAGCGTCTATGCAAGACAGGCTTATTTGCGCTAACAACGAGATTGTAAGGCTTAAAGAGAGTCTTGACAGGTCTGAGAGCCGCGCAAACTGGGTCGTAAGCCACCCGTGGAGCAACTTGTGGGCATGGATCAAGCGGAAATTGTTTTGGTGATGGAGGAAAAACGATGAAACGTAAACGGATGATTAAGCTGCTGATGGCTATGGGCTGTGACAGAAACGACGCAGTGAGGACTGCGGACATGTGCGATGGCAACAGCTCGCACGTCCGCGTGCTGCTCCGGCTGATTCTGGACTTCCGCAAGGCTGTGCGCGAGGCGATGATCCAAGAGGTCCTTTATGGCTCGGGTGACGGCGAGCCGGTCGGCCTTGCAGCTGACGCGCGCCATGCCTGAGTATTGCGTGGTCACGCAGCGGAGCGGGCCGCTGGTCAAGACCTACACCACCGATCGACGATCCCGCGTACAGTGGGCGGCGCGGCAGCAATGCCGCGGCTCGCCCTTTCCTGCCCCGCTGATGTGGGGCAGCAGCGAGGAGAAGCTGGAACTCTACCTTGCGCTCTTTGGTTACACCGGCGCGCATTACGTGCTGACCTACCGCGACGAGGATCTCCCGGCGGACTTCGGCGGCGTGCGATCCACGCTCGATGCCTTCCGCAAGCGCGTGCAGCGATGGAGCCCGCAGATCCGACGTTACGTCTACACGGTCGAGGCCGGGCATGAGCACGGTCGCTGGCACATCCATTTTGTTGCGGATGAGCGGGAGCTGCCGATGGTCGCCGTGCAGGCGCTGTGGCGATATGGCTTTGTCAATCCCGGATACCTCGAGTACCCGGCACTGTGCAAGACGGGCGGGTATCGGCGGCTGGCGCATTACTTTTGCAAGCGGGACACGATGATCCCGCTGGGGCGGCATCCATGGGGCGTCGCCAAGGGGATGCGCCAGCTCATCCCGCAGCCAACCGTACGCGTGCAGGGACGGCGACCAGCCGTCCCGCGCGACACGTTCTGGCTCGAGGAGCGCGCTGGTCCGGAGATCAAGCTCAACCGGCAATCCGGCGGGCGGTTTGATTATATCGACTGGGTCGCCGCGCCGAAGGCCGGGACGTACACATTTCTTGCCAACCGGATGTGCGAGGAATAGCGCTTTTATTTTAGATCAAAGTTATTATAGATTATACTCCTACAGATAGTCTCTACTTGTAACGCTGTGACTTATTTACGGACAGGAGGCGCAAAAGCATTGCAAACAAGGCCAAAAGGTGATAAACTGGCAGCAAAGAACGGATGGCTGCTTTGTCCATGCTGCGGCAAGGGGAAGGTCCTCCGGCTGAATCCCGAGACCAGGGCACGATCGTTGACGGTCTACTGCAAGGTCTGCGGGCGAGAATCCATCGTGAATATCGACGAGTGCCTGTGCCTGAGTGCCTGCGCCACATGATCCGCGAGAGCGGTTTGTGTCGGCGCAGGTTTTTTGTTTTGCCCGGAGGTGATAGCCCGTGAGTCAAAAGCCGTTAAGACCGTGCCGGCACCCAGGCTGCTGCGTGCTGGTGAGCGACGGCTACTGCGACGCCCACCAGCCGCACGGCGACCGGCGCAGCACCGAGGCACAGTCCTGGCGCTGGATGTACAGCACTGACCTTTGGCGCAAGGACCTGCGGCCGACGCAGCTCTTGCGGGAGCCCTTCTGCCGCGAGTGCGCCAGGCATGGGCGCAGAGTCCGGGCAACGGATGTGGACCACGTCGTCGACCACAAGGGAGACTGGCAGCGGTTCTGCGATCGCGACAACCTGGAGAGCCTGTGCCACAGCTGCCACAGCCGCAAGACGGCGCGGGAGCTGTACGAAAATCGCAAAAATAATTTGCGCGAAAGCAAGGCGCGGAGGCGGTAGGCTTGGGCGCTCGGGCGCGGCGCGGGAGCATCGCGCGGGGTTCCTTGCGGACCTCCCCCCCGCCAAAAAAGTTTCAGACTC
>ERZ1034768.84-NODE-84-length-37946-cov-235.272862_pt1 | contig 37946 bp, 59 predicted proteins | sample MGYA00520691_ERZ1034768 | MGnify/ENA primary metagenome ERZ1034768 (study PRJEB33766, sample SAMN09781704) | gut metagenome | biome: gut microbiome | host: Homo sapiens | place: Madagascar | study: EMG produced TPA metagenomics assembly of the PRJNA485056 data set...
ACGGATTTTTCCGTGTGGGCGCTTTTCTTTTTTGTCCTTCGTTGTACCTTCGTTGCCTCTCGTTTTCTCCCGGTGCGGTACACTGGGTGCAATAGGAGGGATGTATTATGAGCTATTACCAGACACCCGGAGCGTCCTACGTTCCGCAGCAGCCTGTCAATCCTTACGGCGGCATGGGCACGGTAGGGCTTGCCACTCCCCTGCCCAACACGCAGATGCAACAGGCACAGCCGCAGCGTCCGCAGCCGATGAATGGGCAACAGCCTGTTCAGCAGTCGGCACAAGACGGCGGTTGGCTTCTGGGCAGACCTGTTTCCAGCAGAGAAGAGTTTCTGGCGATACCGTCTGACCTGTACGGCAGACCAACCTACTGCCCCGACCTGCGGAGCGGCGTGATCTACTGCAAGCGGCTCAACCCTGACACCTGCGAATCCTATGTGCAGGAGTTTTACAGCCCGGAAGCGTGGCGGCAAATACAGGCACAGCAGACCGCTGCACCGACACAGCAGTATGTGCCCATTGAAGAGTATAACGCCCTCGTCCGCAGGCTGGATGAACTGGAAAAGTGGCAAAAGAGCTTTTCTAAGCCCACTGCCACCGCAAAGAAAGGAGAATAAGCGATGACCTCTCCGTTTGACATGATTACTCACAGCCCTATCATGCAGCTTGCAAACCTGGCTCGCGCCGGGCAGAACCCGATGGGGCTTATCCAGCAGTTGGGTGGGCAGAGCGCACCCATCATGCAGGGCTTAAATCTGATTCAGGGCAAAAACGAAGCGCAGCTCCGGACGATGGCGCAGAACCTCGCCAAAGAGCGGGGAATCGACCTGAACCAGCTGGCAAGCGTCCTGAATTTGACGCTGCCCCGATAACGCATCCCTCTAAGCGAAATGCTTCTCAGTTTTGCGGACTTGACAAAAACCGCTTTTGTTTGGCTTCGCCCATCGCACACGGCGGTGGGATAGCATACGCAAAACTGAGAAAGGAGTTTTGTTATGGACGATTTTGCAACTGGCTATCTGGCTGGGCAGGACGGCGGCAATAACAACGGCGGATTCTTCGGCAACGAAGGTCTGTGGGCGGTTATCATCCTCGCCATCATCTTCGGCTGGGGCAACTACGGCAACGGGCGAAACGGTGGTGACAACGGCATGAACAGTTACATCCCCTATCTGGTCGGCACTGGCGCAACTGGTCAGGGCGGTGCAGACACCCGCGCGGCTCTGTCTGAGGGCTTCTACCAGCAGGATACCTCCCGCTCTCTGGCTGGCATCCAGAGCGGTATCTGCTCTCTGGGCTATGACCAGCTGGCGCAGATCAACGGCCTCAACGCCAACATTGCGAACGGCTTTGCTGGCGTGAACAGCGCCATCTGTCAGCTTGGCTACCAGAACGCACAGCTCGTGAACGGCCTGGAACGCAGCGTGTCCAACGGCGACAACGCTATCAACCTTGCCATCATGCAGGAGGGCAACGCACGGCAGGCGGGTCAGACCGCACTTGCCACGCAGCTGGCATCTTGCTGCTGCGAGAACAAGCAGCTGATCGGCGACCTGAAGTATACCATCGCAACGGAGGACTGCGCTACCCGTCAGGCTATCGCAGACAATGCCCGTGCAGTTATCGACAACTGCAACGCAAACTACCGCGCCATGATGGACTACTTCACGCAGGATAAGATCGCCACCCTGACCGCTGAGAACCAGAGCCTGAAGTTCGCGGCTTCTCAGGATCGTCAGAATGCGCTTCTGACCACCGTGATGTCCCAGCAGACCGATACCATCCTGAACCGGGTCAACCCTCGTCCGATTCCCGCTTATCAGGTGGCAAACCCCAACGTGGGCGTGAACTGCTGCGGCTGCTGCTAACCTACACACTCCCCGATAACACCGGGTGAACCATCGGGGCAGGGGTAAGACACCTCTGCCCCTGATTTTATAGGAGGAAAACACTATGGCTTGCAAAACAAGCTGCAAACTCTGCCCGCACTTGGTTATCAGTCAGGCGGTCACGTTCGCAAACGACACGCTGACCATCAACATCCCTGCTGGCGCATACCAGAACGGAGAGAAGTATTGCATCGTGGTTGCTCAGAGCTTGCCGGACACGACTACCATCAACGCACCTGTGGTCATTACCATTGGCGCTGGCACGACCGCATACCCTCTGACCGACTGCAACTGCGCTCAGGCGACTGCCGAGAGCATCCACACTCGCACCCGCTACGCCACCCGTGTGGCAACGTCTGCAACCGGCAACGGCACGTTCAAGTATCTGGGCTGCTTCTGCCGCTCTCACGCTGGTGCGCCTGCGTCCATTTCCTGAGGAGGTATAGATTATGGGCAAGACTAATTTTCGCCGCATGATGATGCTCCGTGAACACGACAAAAACCGTGAGCCGGAACGTGACCGCCTTGAGGAAGAGCGTGACCGCAGGGAACGTGAGATGGAACGCCGTCTGCGTAAGCTGGAAGGCGGCAACGACCGCTATCCCTATTATCCGCAGGAGGAGAACCGATACATCGACCCCTACCCTATCCCCCGCTACCCTGACGTAGAGTATGGGCGCAAGATGCCACAGATTGGCTTCTCGCAGAACGGTGACTGGGACAAACGGTCTGGGCAGTATGAGCATGGCGGTGCGGACAGCCGCTCGATCAGGATGCCCCGTCCTCACCTCTCTTATGATGAGGCCGAGGAATGGTGCGACAACATGGTCAACGCTGACGGAACGAAGGGCTGTCATTGGACGCTGGAGCAGACGCAGGACGTGGCCAAGCAGCGCAATATCAACTGCGACCCGAACGATTTCTGGGCAGCAATGAATATGATGTACTCGGACTATTGCACGGTCGCTCGGTCGTACAGTGCGGACAATCAAAACTTTTATGCCGATATGGCCGCAGCTTTTCTGCGCGACAAAGACGCCGTTCCCGGAAAAATCGTGAAATATCTGGACGTCATTGTGGACGGCTAAAATCTACTACCAACATTTTACCAATCTAGGGTGGCAAAAATGCGTTAATATCTGTTAGTATTCGTTAGTATTTGCGAAACAGAAAAAACCAAAAACCCGCATGAGCGCTTGATTTTCAAGCATTCATGCGGGTTTCTCATCTGGTGCGAAGGAGGGGATTTGAACCCCTCTATGTTTTTCGATTTTACGTCTATTTCTTAGCGTTTACCAACTTTTTACCAATCTGGTCACTTTTTTTATCTTTTTTGGCAAGATATTCGTTAAGCATATCTGTATACTGGAGATCTTCTTCGTCGCGGAGTTGCTGATAGATTTGGCGGGTGGTCCTAATGTCGGCGTGACCCATCAGCTTTTGAGCTACCTTGTCAGGAACGCCAGCATAAAAAAGATTGGAAGCATACAGATGCCGGAATTGATGGGCAGTCACTTTGGCCGTCCATTTGTAGTAGGTACGTATCTTTCCGGGCTGGTCTTTTATTTTAGAATGCTTTTCGCGCTTTTCACTCAAGCCCAGCGAGCGGCAATATATTGCCCAACGCCATTCATACTGCGATTTTGTGAGCGGCTTTTTTTCACCGGACATGACATAATCCTCTGGAGAATGTTTTTTCGACTCTTCCTCAAGGGCGGGGCGAAATTTGTTCAAGATGGGGATGGAGCGGTAAGCCTTGGCCGTTTTCAGCTCTTCCTGATAAGACTGATTTCCATCCCACGGCTGTGCTTCTTTTGGTGTGATCTTTCCGGCGGCTAAATCGACGTCTTTCCATTGCAGGCCGTTTGCTTCGCCCAGACGCATACCGGTGTACTCAAAGAGCTGCGCCCAGAATCCGCACCCTTCCGGATGCGCTTCTATCAGCTCGCGCTGCTCTTTGGTCGGTTCTTTCCGTTCAGTTACGCGCATTCGCTTTGGAATTTTTGCATCCCGCACGGGATTGTGCGTCCCGTGTAAGTAGTTGCACCAGTGCGTAAAAATGCAGCTTATCACGGAGCGGGCATTTTCAGCGGTCTTTTTGGCTTTTCCTTCAGCGTTTAGCTTGTCAAGATAGCTTTTTATCTGCTGAGCATCTATGTCCTGCATGGGCGTGTCACCAAAATATTCCTTTGTCAGCCTTATATGTTTTATATAAGATTTTGCTGTTCCACGCCGAATTGGTGCATTCGGCGAAGTAATATAGGCTTGAAATTTTTCTGCTACTTCTGCGTAGCTGAGACCACCTTTTTTCTTGATTTTTTCATTTTCCTCATTCCACGTTTGGATCGCATTTTTATATTTTATTTCCGCTTCCGTTTTGGTATGCCCATAATATGACTTCATTTTTCCGTCTGGCATTGTTCGCCTGACTTGAAAAAGTCCATCTTTGCGCTGGGCTTTTTTACTTTTTGGCATCTCGTGTATCCTCCATGTTTTTTACGGAATAAGCATCCACGCCCTGGAGGGCTGCTTCCTGGCCGCAATCGCGGGCCTGGTACATGATGGGCATGTGTGGCTGGGTGCCGTTGGGGTCTGGATCGCGGTTGTTTGCCCTGTCTAGCTCATAGTTGGTTCCAATTGTGGAGCATACCGCCACCCGGTTGGAAAGGGTCGTGTGTAAGTTTGCCAGCACCTCCGTCAGCACCCCCATCGGGTCGGAGCCGTGGTCGCCATAGTAGAGGTATAGCCAGCCGTCCACCTCGTAGTTAGACATCTCGTCCACGGCGGCGTGAAGGATCTGGCGCTTCTCCGTGGTGGAGATGTCCTCTTGTAGGTAATCAAGCAGACCGGGATAGATACAGGCGTCCATGCAGCGCCGGGCCGGGATGCTGCACGCTACGCACCAATTGATAATGTCGGCCAGCGTCACAGGGGATGTTCCCCGCTCCCTGCTGGCCACGGTCGGCTTGCTGATTCCAAGCCGTTTTGCCAGCTTTTCCTGGCTGAGCCCGGCTTTTGCTCTTGCCATTTCGAGCGCCTTTGCCACTTGCAAGTCATATTCGTTCATAATTGCCTCCTTTTTACCGATTCGACACAATATTTCTTATAGATTCTTTCCCATCTTCTATGATATAACAATTATGTAAAAAATTTCCATCGCAGGAGGTAAAAAATTATGGCTGTTATTATGTATGTACCCGACGATATGGAGATCATCGACGGGATGCCCGCATCAAAACCAAAAGACCCGGATCGCGTCCGGGCCCCGTGGGAGGAATGACCATGCCAACCGATACCATGCTGCTGGACTACGTCCGAAACCGCACACTCAATCTTGTGTACACGCTCTCCAATTATGCCGCTGATCCGGACGTCTACGACGAGCTGCTGCGCATTGCCCAGCAGGCCAAAGACGACGCTGACTCCGGCATTGACCCCGGCGACCGGCTGGATTGTATCAATGGCCGTGTCGTCGAGCTGTGACCCTGTTTTCCAGGCGGGTTTCGCCTTGGAACATAATTTTATAGGAGGATTATTTTATGAAAGATGATGAAACGATGAAAATGGAGTGTATTGAGGATGTTCGCGGCTGGCTTACCGATTTGGAAACCCGTGGGATAACGACCAAGGAACTTGACCTTCGCGTTGATCTTCTTCGTGCAGTCTGCCGCCATCTTACAGAATCCGCTCCTGTCACCACAAAAGGTTACGACCTGGAAAGCCTTTATCCCTTTCCGATTTTTCCGCTGTTCAAACCGCCTTTTGGCGGCCAGCCCGGAACTTTCCCTGGCTCAGGGACCTGATTGGACGGCGTTTCTTGTCGGCTTGATTTTTGGTTATGGCGCTGGTTCATCCCACGATTTTCCGGAAGCACCGTAATCCTCACGTTCCCCGTCGTCAGCCCGGCGGCGGGGAATGATTTTGTGTCCACTGTGGACACCTTCAAAAGCCTTTTTCTAGGAGTTGCGACTTTTTCGCGTTATATTCTTCTTCCGTAATCGCGCCCATATCCAAGAGCTGCTTAAACTTCAAAAGTTCATCTGCAACGCTTTGGACACGTCCGTATGCAGATTGCGTCTTCGATTTCTTTTCCATGCAGGCCTTCAGCAGAGCGGTCATCCCGGCGGGATACGTCTGCGCTGACAGAGTCTTTTTGCCAAAAGGAAGCTCAAAAGAAATCGTTATATTTTCCTTGCCCTTACCTTTTCGAGTCTCCGTTTTTGCTGTAGATGCTCCCACGATCGCACCGACTGGGCCGGCAATGGCTGCGCCCACTACGGCACGGCCGATTCCGCCTCTGGTCTGCGTGACGGTGAAATCTTCCGAATCTGACTCGTAACCGGATACTTCGTCAAAGGCGTAGATCATGCGAGGGCCTTTGTCTCCGCTTCGACGACCAAAATAAAAGAGTCCGTTTTCCTCGTCCACCGAAACATAAAGTGAATCTGCATCATAAAGAGAATCTGTTTCCTTAAACTGTTTCCGGCGTTTTTCCTGGACTGCCCAAAAATCAGCCAATTCCTTTGTCGAAAATTTGGACGCCTGAAATCCGACCTTTGAATAGAAAAAGTTCATGCAGCTGGCACAGATCAATCCGTCCGCGCTTCTTTCCCGATTCAACAGGCCCATTTTTCCACCGCAAACAGGGCACGAATTTGCCATAACTTGTCCTCTTCTCTTTTTTAATATGCGATTTTTATAAATCTGATTCCCGATTTATACCCGGCTGGGCTGAGTGCCATTGTAAGCAGGGCAGCTCCGGCCAGAGTTGCCGCAATGCACAAACTGGCAACCATAGTTTTGCCAATTTTCACAAGTTTTATGATTCTTTCTCCGTTCTCTTGATTTTTTATTATCATGGTTGTAATATAGAGCCATGAAATACAACCTAAAGGAGTGTTATGAATGTCTGACAACGAATTTTTAGCCCTTTTGCGGGAACATCCGGAACTTTGGGAACTCGTACTGCGCACCCTTCAGGGGTTTGAAAAGGCCGCTGTCTGACATACTTAAGTTGCCTTTCTTCCTTCGGCTTTTCCGGAAGCAATATAGTGCTCATAATAGCTTTGATTATTATCGCCAAGTGCACCGACCAAATCAGGGTTACTTGCTTTGTAAGCTTCAAGATTAAATTCTTCGCTGGCCTGTCGCCCTTCTTTCATACCTGAATTTACAAAGTGCTCCAGATACTTCCACTCATTGTCTCCATACAATGCAGCAAGATCGGGATTGTTCGATTTATAAAACGCATAATTGTAAACTGGCTTATATTTTTGAATCATAACGAAGTACGGTTGATAAGTTGCATTCGTTTGGAAATGACCAGAATAAAGAGCACTCTGTGAAATATTTTCGCTTGTTCCATTGGTATATTCCACTTTGGCATTTGTAACGATAAAATGGTCAATTGTGGAGTTGTACCACATGCAGTCCCATTCGTAGACATCGGAATAAACAGCGTTCTGAATTTCATCTGCGGAAAGGTAAGTCAGCGGATCAACCTTTTTTTCATCAGATTTGAAGAGATAATCTCCATTCCAGTAATACGGATTCCCATACATATCCAACAGAATTTTATTGTTTCTGCGGCTTCGTGTTCCGACGTAAAAATCCATTGAAATTTGCTGTTGTGTTGCAAACGGTGTCCTGCTCTGTGTCGGATTTTCTGCGGTGTAATAGACTCTTGCATTATCAAGAGATGTTGGAGAAATCGGCCCTGTTACTTTTCCCACACTTGCAGACGCCCCACGAACCTCGCAAGATACACGGTCGTTGACTGCGTTGAATGGAACCATCGTGAAATAGATATATTTAATTGTTTTTCCTGAATTGTTTCTGAAGCATACAGTTGGAGATACGCCTCCTACTGAATTCATCGAAAAATATGTGTCTGTCAACTCAATTGATGGTTTTGCAGCTGCTGCTTCGCACGCAAAAGATGCAATTGTTACAAAAACAAAAGCAAAAACTAAAAGTTTCTTCAGTCTTTTCATGATTTTCCTCCAAATATAAAATTTTATAGATTATTCTGTGGAATTATTTCATCCTTCTTTCTTGCTGCTCTCCAACACGGCCAGCGCGGCGGCCTTGGCTGCTGCACGTGCTTCCGGTGTTGCACTCTTGTAGGCCACTTCAATGTCGGCCCATTCTCTTTCGAGCTCGCCTTGCCCGGCGGGCTCTTTTTTTGTGCCCATCAGCTCCTCGACCGAGATGCCAAAATAGTCGGCAATCTTCTTGCGGTTTTTTACTTGCGGTAAAGCGCCGTTTTTCCAACTTGTCACAGCGGAACGCTTAAAGCCCAAATCCTCAACAACAACTGTCGGTGATTTTTCGATTTTCTCGCACTGATTTACAAAATTATCCCAAAACAAAAATACCACCTCCTTTTTGTTCAACTTGCCAAATATCGAACTTTGCGTTACTTTTTGAGTCAAAGTTCTTGAAAGTCCGTTAAAGTTCGATTATAATAATACTGTACTCAAGAGCGAGACCCCATCTCAGACCGCTTGAGTGCTCATGGGTTCCTCCTGAATGCTGCTTTGCGCTTCAGATGCCCCTACCGCGCGACGGGCCTCAGCCATAGACCCGAAACGACCGCAAAAACGCCGTACCTCGTTTTTGCGTATACCGCCCCCATCTTGACCGTGGGGGACGGTCACACATTGCCGAGATTTTGGGCGCATGTGATCGAGTGTAATTGATTCCGCAAATCTATTATAACCCGATTGCACCCGCTTGGCAATGTTTTTTGTGGTCAAAATGCGAACAATTATTCACAGGTGAGGTGGAAAAAAATGCAGACAACCGTTACGCCGGAATGGGAATGCGAGGTCCGGAAGCGGATGAAGATTCTCGGCGTGAAGAATTACACCGTGTTGGCCGAGAAGACCGGATACAGCGAGAGCACCGTCCGGAAATACATGTGCGGCTGTTATACCAACGACAACCCCCGCGTGGGAATCGAGCAGGCGCTTGGGATGAGGTGACAAAATGACAAGGAGTGCAATATTTGCCTGTTTTATGTGTTTTGTCGTGGGCGGATGCCTCGGAATATTTGTGATCGTGGGTGCTTCTCGCCCCCAGAAGAAGGTCCTGCTGGGCTGGGTCGCCTATCTGCTTGTGGTTCTGGCCCTGGCTTATCGAATCGGAGGTGCATTGCTGTTATGACCTGCTACATTTTTGCGGACCTGTTGGTCCTGCTGGGGCGCGATGCTTATCACGCCCAGATGACCGAAATGTTGTTCCTGCTGTTCCTGCTGGCACCGATCGTGGCCGGTGCGCCGTATCTGCTGGCCCGGTGGGACGCATACAAGCGCGCTGACAACGCCCGGCGGCGGGCGGCGCAGCGGCGGCGGATGGAAAGGATGGCGAAGTGATATGGGAGCTCCAGGGAGATACACCCGCATCTGCGAGGACTGCGGGGTCGTGATGGAGAATGTCGGTGCAACGCGTCGGTTCTGCCCGGCGTGTCTGGCCAAACGCAGCGCGGAGAAGGCGCGCAATGCTGAACGCGCCAAGCGGGCCGAATGGAAGGAATGGGAGGCTCAGAGGAGAGTTGAGCAGGAACTGCGGAAGGCATTCCCGCACCCGCCGAAGCCGACCGCAGAGAACAGCATCCAGGCCGTCAATGCCCGCGCGGAAGCGGCTGGCCGCACCTACGGCCAGCAGGTGCTATTTGAACGCAGACAGAAGGAGTTGAGAGACCGTGGCGAAATCTAGCCGACCCGAAGCGTGGCACGAGAGCTATGCTGCTATTTTTGGCCGATATGGCTGCATCCGGCTGACGCTGGAACAAGTCAGCGTGTGCATGGGCATCCCGGCGCGGTACGTCCGCAAACGCTACCCGGATGGGTGGTCCAATATGTCCGGTGCCGATGGCAAAGGCAAGGGAAACACCATCCGGCTGGATACCCTTCTGGATCAGGAATTTAGGACGTACTAAAGGAGGACGCGCGAGATGAAAGAGGACACGATTGATAAAATTGCTTATTTGACCGGGAGATACCAGTTTAGAGCGGAGTCCTGCACCTCTCCTGAGAAAAAGGAGGCATACAGCAAGATTTATAACGACCTGCGTGAGCTGCTGGAGTTGGCACGGGACAACGAAAGTGACCGGTAGAGCAGAAAGTGCAATGCACGAAAATCGGTTGTCGAAGACTGACTACTCCAATGGCGGCAGGAGGTAAAACAAGAGCCGCTGCCAGCGCGAAAGCGCAAAATATTTTTCAGAAACGAGGTATTGAAAATGAGCTGTGAAAAATGCAGATCGAACGAACCCCACACGTTCCGGCGCGAGTATAGCCGCGACGCCAAGCAGATGGGCCGGGCCATGTACAACATGCTGCTGAACGGTCCGCTGGACAAGTCGCGGGCGGTTCTCACCGTGCAGGAAACGCGGGACGCCTGCTCCTATTGCCGCTCTCTGGTCGAGAAGGACATCCGGTTGTTGGTGTACTCTTACAACCCGGATGCCCCTGATGACGCGGAGGACGTTGTGCACGAACCCACGGTCGGCGAAGTGACGCTCTGAAAGGACGGTCAAAATGCCAACGAAAAACAACTCCCGGCGGCGTGGGCCGTCTGCGGGCGTTTCTGGCGGGGTTTTGTCTGAGCTTATCAGTTTCCCGGTCAAGGGCCCGAAACCCCGCGAGATCAAGCCGGAGGAGTGCGTGGTGCGCGTTATTGCTGCCTGCGAGGATGGAGTCCGCGTTGTGGTGCTCCCGAAGGAGTCTGCCGTGCGGGACATCCTCAACGAGACATACGGCCCGCTGGGCTGGGGCGACTCGTACTACTACACCAAAAATTGGTGGAGATGCCAGCTCGAAGTGCTCTCCCCTGTCAATGGTCTTCCGGTGCGGAAGGACGCCGGGCCGATGTGCCTGCCCTCCGCCGACGTGGACCGGATGCAGGAAAACACCAGCTTCCTCCGCGCGGCGGCACTGTTCGGCGTCGCGGAGGACGTGATGGACCTGAAGCCCATCGCCCTGAAGAGCGAGCAGGTCCCGGTGGTGAAGGACCAGCACGGCGTATGGCGCGCGGCGGAAAAGCTCACGGTTGACCGCTTCGCCCGCGCTGAAGACGGACACATCCACATGGTGCAGTTTGCACTGGCCAGCGGGAAGAAAGCCTTATGGGACGAGGCGACGTTGTAGGAAGCCTCCCGGTCGTCTATGACCCAGCCCGGAAGAAGATCGTTGTGGAAAACTCGGCGGAATTTGTGAAAACACAGATCCGCCAAAAGCTGGACGATCTGGCACATGGCGCTCCGCTGCGGCTGACGCTCACCGTGGAGCGGCAGCGGAAAAAACGCTCGCTGGAACAGAACCGCATGATGTGGGCACTGCTCACCATCATGGCTGACACGTACAACGCAGGGAAAGCGGGCGGCACCACACCGGAAGCCTGTTATATTGAGATGCTCGAAGAATACGGCCTCGAATATGACTTTCTGGAGCTTCCGGTGGCCGCTGTGCCCATTCTGCGCAAGGCATACCGGCTGGTATACGTGGTAGAGCTGCTGGACAACGAGCGCTGCACTGTCAAGGCGTCGATGGGTTCCAGCAGCTTTTCCACCGCTCAGATGACGGCCTTTATCGACGGCATTTTTGACCGTCTGGCCGAGATGGGCGTCAACGACCCGAATGTGACACGATATTGGCAAGAATGGCAGGAGGTGCCGAAAAGATGACACGGAAACGCTTTCAAAAGCTCTTGATGTCGCGGGGCATATCGTGCAAAAAAGCACGAAGAATTGTGGAAACAATGAAGTCAACCTATCTTGCGATGAACGCACACACAGCTTATACCTATGACTATGCACAAGACAATAGGTATTGGTATGACAATACCGCGACGGAAACAGTCAAACTGAAACCTTACACAATACTATCTTATGCCGAAACTTATCGAGCACTTATTGAGAGGAAGAAGATCTATATCTAATTCTATTATGCAGACCCGGCGGGAGTGTTACGTCTGCCGGATGAAGTACAACGTGTCCACTGTGGACATGCTGGAAGAGCATCATGTGCTCAATGGCCCGCTGCGGCCGGTGGCCGAAAAGTATGGCCTGAAGGTCTGGCTGTGCCACCGGCACCACAACGAGCCTGGATACAGTGCGCATTTTGACCACCATCTTCGGCTCGACCTCAAAAAGCAGGCCCAGCAGGATTTTGAGGACCTCTATGGGCACGACCGCTGGATGGCGGAAATCGGAAAGGACTATCTGAAATGCTCAACATTGTAGCGATCATGGGGCGGCTTGTCGCAGATCCTGAACTGCGCACCACCGCCAACGGCACCAACGTGTGCAGCTTCCGTATCGCCTGCGACCGGAACTTTGCCTCTCAGGGGAAGGAACGGCAGGCGGATTTTATTGACATCGTGGTCTGGCGGCAGGGGGCTGATTTTGTCTGCAAGTATTTCCAGAAGGGCAGCATGATCGCCGTGGACGGCTCATTGCAGAGCCGGAATTACAAGGACAAGCAGGGCAACAGCCGCACGGATGTGGAGGTCGTGGCAAACCATATCAGCTTTGCCGGACCCAGCAAAAAGCCCGGCGGGAAGGCCGTGGATGACGGCGGCGAAGCACCGCCCAAAGACTACCGGGAGCCCGCACCGGCATATTCCCAGGGCTCCGCTGACGATTTCGCGGTGATCGACGACAACGACGACCTGCCGTTCTGACCCTCTTGGGGGGGGGGTAACTTGTGAAAAACACTACCAAAAAACAGAGCTATATTATGATTCTCGACTGGATGGTCGATAAGTACAAGCTCAAGGGCAATGAGCTGCTGGCCTACGCGCTGATCTATGGATTCAGCCAGGATGGCGAGAGCGAGTACAAGGGCAGCTTCAGCTATCTTTCCCGGTGGCTGGGAGCCGACCGTGCAACAATAATCCGGGTGCTCAAGCGACTGGAAAGCAAAGGCCTGCTCACAAAACGGCAGGAACTGGTGGCCGGTCAGATGGTCAACCGGTACGTTGCCGAGGTTCCCGAAGAGGTCTGGAAGACGGTCGAAAGCAAGGACGATGCACCCGAAAATCCGGCGGAATCTCACCCGCCTGACCAGTGGCAAAACGCCACTAGTCGCAAAATGCCACTAGTGGCAAAATGCGACGGGGACCAGTGGCAAAACGCCACGGGGGGTAGTGGCAAAACGCCACCCAGTAATACTACTGGGTATACTACTGGGTATACTACTCCTTCGTGCGCGCGAGGCGCACAAGGGGGCGGACCTACCCCGAAGGATGTTTTCGCGGAATATGCCGGAACGGACAAGCCTCTGCTGAAGGCTCTGACCCGGTTCGACGCATACCGGGCATCCCGGCGGGGCAAGGTATGGGACGCTCAGGCTGCACGAGCTGTGTGCGACAAGCTCACCAAGCTGGCGGATGAATCAAAAACAACAAAACGCACAGAGTACATGATCGCCAGCATCATGCAGAGCATCGAGGCTGGATGGAGTGTCCTGGACCACCCGAAGAGCTGGGGCGGCGCACCGAAGCTGAGAAAGACAGTGGACCGGCCCGAACCCAGCGGAAACGATTTTTTGAAAAACGCTGCACACCGGCGGTCACTCGCCCGGAAGTGCGGATAGAACCAAAACGGAGGAACCCACAATGAGAAATATGGCTAAGATCGCGATCATCAATCTCAAGGGCGGCGTCGGAAAGTCCGTCACCGCCTGCAACCTGTCCTGCATCCTGGCGGGCATCCATTCCCGGCGGGTGCTGGTCATGGATCTGGACAAGCAGGCCAACACGAGCAAATTTTTCAAGCGGTTTTCGGACACGGCAGACACGATGGGCGACGTGCTGGAACTCAGAGTCAAGCTGCCCGATGTGATCCAGCAGACCGATTTTGACGGCGTTGACATTGCACCCAGCAACATGAGCATGCTGCTGGCCAACAAAAACGTGATGTTCGACGTCCGGCGTCCGCAGGCCGACCGGCTGAAGAACGCCCTCGAACCGCTGCGAAACGATTACGATTACTGCATTTTTGACTGCCCGCCCGACATCGACATGGCCACCATCAACGCTCTGGTTGCTGCGGATTACGTCATCATCCCGGTGGATTGCGACGAGTGGGCGCTGGATGGGCTGGCCGAGATCATGGATCAGGTGCGGGACATCCAGCACGGATACAACCACGAGCTTGCCGTGATGGGTGTGCTGGCCACCAAGTATTACCGGTGCCTATATTCGACGCAGGCCATCAATCAGATTGCCCATCTCGACATTCCGGCTTTCCGAAACGAGGACGGAACCGTGATGCGCATCAACAACAGCGTCCGGGTCAAGGAGGCAAAATCGGCACATGAGCCGCTATACAAGTTCGCACCCAAGTGCAAGCCTGCCGAACAGTACAAAAATCTGGCAGTACGCGTGATCGAGATCGTGGAGGGAAAGTGATATGAGCACTGGATTAGTGGGCGGGCTTCTGAGTGTTCAGCCGAATGACCCGGCGGGGGAGCCGCCGCTGAAAGTGGTCATGATCGACCGCAAAAACATCATTATCAACCCGGACAACCGGAAGATCTATCGCATCGGGGACGTGTCCCGGCTCAAAGAGGATATCAAGACCAACGGCATCCGTCAGCCGCTGGAAGTGGTGGAGCTGGATGGTGACAATTACAAGCTGATCGGCGGAGAGCGGCGGTTGACCGCCTGCGAGGAGCTGGCCAAAGAGGGCGATACACGGTTTGGGGCTCTTCCCTGCGTCATTCTCAAGCTCAAGTATGACGATGACGAGAAGATCGCGCTCATCACGGCCAACGCCACCGTACGTGAACTGACGGACGGTGAACGACTGGCGCAGTATGAGACGCTCAAAGAGATTTTGACGCGGCGAAAAAGCCTCGGCGGGCTGAGCGGAAAGGTCCGTGATGAGCTGTGCAGGATACTGGGCTTGAGCACTGGTGCAGCGGCCCGGCTGAACGCGATTTCGGAAAACTGCGGCGATAATACCAAGCGGGAGCTTCAGGCCGGGGAGATCACCCTGATGGGCGCATACCGGAGGGCACAAGAGATCATTGCAGAGCGGATGGCGCAGCAGGAAGCCGCAAAAGCCCCGAAACCGGAGGAACCGGTGTACGAAAAGCCGGTCGTGTTCGACTGCAAACCAGAGTCTTCGGTAACGGTACCGAAACGGGCTCCAGAAAGTCATTGTCCGCCTCAAAACATCCCGGCGGGGCATGGGCCGAAAGCCAACGAAAGCCATGGCTTGCCAGAGAAACCCGCAGAATCCCGTGGAAAGGACACGCTGCGAAAGCTGGCGGAAAAAGAATTGAGCCAAAAAGCCTTATGGACCTTTGACCGCAATCTGTTTATCTATCAGCTGGATTTTTACAAGCATTCTCTCCCCGGCGGGGCGGAACTGTACCGCATGGAAGATAGGCAAAAGGATGAGTATAAACGATATGCGATCATACTGCAAGATTACGAGTTTTTCACATCCGGCTGGGAAACTTACGAGGAAGCAGTCGAAAGCCTTGTCCGATATTTGAACCTGAAATAAACAAGGAGGAACCACAATGGAGCCGCTGACGCCACGAGAATTTCGGAAACTGTATGCTATCCCTTACGACATCGAGAAGCGTCAGCGGCGCATTGAACAGCTCGAAGCAATCCAGGCCGAAGGCCCGCAGAGCGCCTCCGATGTGGTCAAGTCTTCCAGCGGTGAGGGAAACGCCTGCATCTTGAGTCACGCGACCGTGACCGGGACGGACATTTCCTTCACCCGGCGGGAAGATGAGATCAAGCGGCTCAAGCGGACCAACGTCCAGCAGCGGAAAAAGTACATGTATGGTCTGAGCCTTATTGAGAGCTGCGATGACTGCGAGCTGCGGGCGCTGCTCACGGCAGTCTGCACGGAGGGAAAAAAGCCGCAGATCGTAGCGGTCGAGCTTATGGAGCAAGGCGTGGACATTGGGCCGGAAGCGATTCGGCGTCGGGTCGAACGGTGGATCAATCAGAATGTGAGGTAAAAATGAAAGAATGTCCATTTAGTTACAGCCGGGCAGGATATAAAACTTGCCAGACCAGCAGTTGTGCATTGTGGCACAGCGACAGTGGAAAATGTTCTATAACGGAAATTGCTGACATTTTGTATAGCAAAAAGCAGTCGTGTACAAACTGTGTGCATAAAAAAGCAAAGTACAACTACCAAGATTCGTCATACACGGTAGAATGTGAATGCGGACATTTTTTGAATAATCCTAATATCAAATGCAAGGATTTTGAAAAAAAGGAATAGCCGTTTTATAGCGCAAACGCCTTGTCCGATTTGTCCGGAATGTCCGGAATGTCCGGAATGTCCGGTTTGTCCGGAATGTCCGTTTTTGATGTGCTATAATCAAAATGCGGTTATTGGGTGAGAACCCAAGCGGCCGCTCATTGTGAATTCAGACTTCCCGGCGGGAATCATAGTGCGGTCGAACCTTACCACACTCAATGGGGCCAGCGCCGTCCGCTCCAAAACCCAGCGGCGCATGACCAACAAGATATCACATCCACCCGGCGGGGTGCACACAGCGGACACTTTGGAAAGGAGTACAATCCATGCTTGGACTTTTCGGCAAACTGTTTCAGTCTCTCGTGAAAAGCTGTGTGCTTGCACCTGTGTTCCGGAAAATGTTTCAAGGAGCATTCAAAAGTAATTTTGTGCGCATCGCTTGGAGTATCGGTTTTCAGGCGAGCCGCACAAAGCGTGAGCCGAGGGCAGAGATCGGAGGAACCGGCTGTATCTAAGGCGCGCCCGACCTGCTATTCGGCGAACACCTGCTGCTGATACCATCGGGTGAAAGATCGCTTAAAAATTTACGGCGGCTTTTCAAGCAGCTGCAAAAAGCCGCCGTTTTTATGTCGCTTTAGCTTAATCGGAAGAGCTGACGGCTCATAACCGTTTGGTTGCAGGTTCAAACCCTGCAAGCGGCATTCTATATATTCCCGTAGCTCAATCGGTAGAGCGTCGGTCTCCAAAACCGAAGGCTGAAGGCTCAGTCCCTTCCGGGAATGCCAGGCGCGCACCCTTTGAGGGGGCGGCGCGAATAGCGGGGCATCCAGCCGCGAAAGTTCTGGATGCAGCGGAACCTTATCTCTTGAGCCTCCTGGCGAAATTGATATGCGGTGGAATGCAAGGTTCCGCTTATTTTTATGTGTCTGTAGCGCAGTTGGTAGCGCGCCTGCTTTGGGAGCAGGAGGCCGCGAGTTCGAACCTCGCCGGACGCATTGAGGAAAAGTATATGACCGAACGATTATTGAATTGGCTCAAGAGTCTGATTGCATCCGGCGATGTGCATTCGTTCTACTGCTCTTCGCAGTGGGTGCGGCTGTCGCATGAGGTGCTGAACATGGACAAGCACGAGTGCCAGATCTGCAAGCAGCGCGGGCGATACCGGCGCGCCGACCTGGTCCATCATGTCAACCATGTCAAGGACGCACCGGAAAAGGCACTGGACATCTGGTATACAGATGCAGAAGGCAACCGGCAGCGCAACCTTATCAGTGTATGCAAGGACTGCCACGAGACGGTCTGCCATCCGGAGCGGATGCGCAGATGCAAAAGCGTTCCGCCGTTGACTCGCGAGCGCTGGGACTGACCGGCTGCGTGAGTCTTTCTCCCCTGCCCGGTGTCCACGGTGGACACCCCCCTCCCGAAAAAACGGGGTGAGCGGGTCGGGGTCTTACTCGTGGTGTCCCTCGACTTTCCAGCTTTCCTCTCGCGCACACGTGCGCGCGAGAATCGTTGTGATGTTGCACAAAATTCGATGAAAGGATGATTCCATGGCGAAAACGGCAAAACCGCCCTCTTTTACTGCGGCTTGCAAAAAGTACAGCAAAGAATTGAAGGAAATCGAGGATGCGGCGAAAGCGGCGAACTGCGATACAAACTTTTTGTACCGCTCGACGCTCGACCGCTACGTCACCCAGCTGGATCTGTTGACGCAGGCGCAGACGGACATGAACAAAAATGGCCTGACCGTCACAAAAGTCACACCAAAGGGTGCCGAAATGGAAATCGCCAATCCTGCTATCCAGATCTATAACCAGACAGCCAGCGCGGCAAACTCCACCGTTTCAACCCTGCTGCGCGTCATCCAGCAGTTCAAATTTATGGTGGCGAATGCCGGTGAGGACGATGACCTCTAACATTCCCCCGGAGATTTTGGAGTACATCGAGCAGGTGGAGGCCGATAATCCTCGCGCCTGCCGGGAGCAGCATGCGCTTGTTGCGCTTGTGCGGCGCATTTTTGAAACAGAAGATGTTCATGTGGATACCGAGCGAATGCGGAAATATTTCCGCCTCGCCCGGTATTTTCCGTATGACAGGCTTTTTCCGTGGCAGACCTTTGCGCTGGGGCTGTGGTTGTGCACCTACCGCGCAGACAATACCCCCCGCTTCAAAACGCTGTTTGCAATGGTGGGCCGTGGTGCGGGCAAAGACGGCGTGATTGCCATTTCTTCGGCGGCACTCATCAGCCCATACAACCCGGTCCCGCATTACAATGTGGACATCTGTGCCAACAACGAGGAACAGGCCGTCACCCCCGTCAAAGATATCGTGGAAGCGCTGGAGAATCCGACGTGGGAAGCCAAATTGTCAAAATATTACTACCACACGAAAGAGATCCTTCGGGGCCGCAAAAACCTGGGCGAGGTCAAAGGCCGAACCAACAACCCGAAGGGCCGTGACGGTATGCGTTCCGGCGCGGTCATCTTCAATGAGGTCCACCAATACCAAAATTACGACAACATCAAAGTCTTCGTCACCGGCCAGGGCAAAGTTGCCGAACCGCGCGTGGGCTTTTTTACTTCCAACGGCGACGTCAGCGACGGCCCGCTGGACGACTATCTTGCACGAGGCCGGAGAATCCTGTTTGAGGGCGAGGCGGATGAGGGCTTTTTGCCGTTCATCTGCTGCCTGGACTCGAAAGACCAGGTGCACGATGAAAACAATTGGTGCATGGCAAACCCATCACTCCCCTACCTGCCCCACCTGATGCAGGAAATTCGGGACGAGTACCGCGACTGGCGGGAGCGCCCGGAACAAAACGGTGATTTCATGACGAAACGCATGGGCATCCGGGACGGTGCCAAAGAGATCGACGTCACCGACTACGAAAAGGTCAGGGCCACCAACACCCCCCTGCCCGACCTGGCCGGGTGGAGCTGCACGGTGGGTATCGACTATGCCGAGCTGAGCGACTGGGCGGCGGTCAACCTCCACTTCCGGCGCGGGGACAAGCGCTTCGACATCAATCACGCCTGGATCTGCGCACAGAGCAAAACGCTGACCCGCATCAAGGCCCCGTGGAAAACGTGGTGTGATATGGGCGTGTGCACCTATGTGGACGATGTGAGCATTTCTCCGTATCTTCTCACGGATTACATCCGGGATTCTGGGCGCATCTACAACATCAAAAAACTGGCGCTGGATAACTTCCGTTACACCATGATGGCCGAAGCGTTGCAGAGCATCGGCTTTGATGCGAAGGACAAGACCCGCGTGAAGCTGATCCGTCCCAGCGACATCATGCAGGTGGACCCGGTGATCCAAGACTGTTTCGACCGGGGCCTTTTTACCTGGGGAGACTTGCCTCACCTGCGCTGGGCAGTCAACAACACCAAGCGTGTGCGCAGCAGCCGCAGTCAGGGCGTGGATACCGGAAACTTCGTCTATGCGAAGATCGAGGCAAAATCCAGAAAAACAGACCCCTTCATGGCCTTGGTAGCTTCCATGGTCATCGAAACCGAGCTGGGCACTGGACAAGTTCAGCTCCCCAAAATCGGAGCAATATGCTGGTAAGGAGTTCAAACCATGTCATTTTCCGAAAAAGTAAAAGAGTTCTTTGGATTTCAGAAATCCGATGGGCTCAAGCTCCCCGCGCAGCATGTGGATAAGACCAATGTGCCCATCAACGCCTCGGCTGTAAAATCCTCCCTTGCCGACTGGATGACCTGTTGGGAGGAATACCGCCTGCGGGATCTTGCGTTCAACTGCTGCGTGAACCTCATTGCAAAAGCCATTGCAAACTGCGAGTTCAAAACGTTCGAGCGCGGACAGGCCGTCAAAAAAGATTACTATTACATGCTCAACGTGGAGCCGAACGTCAACGAAAACAGCACGGCGTTCTGGCAAAAGGTCGTCTACCGGCTCTATAAAAACAATGAGGCGCTGATCCTCGCCACCCAGCGCGGCGGCATGCTGAATCTGGTCGTGGCAGACAGCTGGACGAAGCCGGAATACTTTCCGACAGCGGAAAACATCTACCGGCAGATCCAGGTGGGCGATGAGCCGTACACCCGCGACCTGAAGGAAAGCGAGGTCATCCACCTTGTGCTCAACAGCGCCGATGCAAAGGCGGTGGTGGATGCGCTCTATACCAGTTACAACAAGCTGCTGGAAGCAAGCATGAAAAATCACAGCTGGAATGCTGGCAAGCACATGAAAGTGCATATTTCGCAGGTCAATTCCGGACAGGACAATTTCGAGGAGCTGTTTGCGCAGCGGTTGAACAAGCTGTACGAGTCGTTCCTGCAAAGTGATTTTGGCATTCTGCCGGAATTTGATGGTTACGACTTCCAGCAGTTCTCGGAATCAGGCAAGACCGGCGACACGCGAGACATCCGGGCGCTTGTGGACGACATTTTTTCTTTCACGGCGCGGGGGTTCGGCATCCCGCCTGTCCTGGTGCAGGGCGAAGTTGCCGGGATCAGCGACGTGGTCACGCATTGGCTCACCACCTGCATCGACCCGCTGGCGGCACAGATCAGCGAGGAGCTGAACCGCAAGCTGTATGGACGCCGGGTCTGGCAGCGCGGCGACCGTGTGAACGTGGATACCTCGACCATCCAGCATTTCGACATCCTGAGCAATGCGGACAAGATCGAAAAAATCGTGGAAAGCGCGGCATGGAGCATCAACGAACTGCGAGAAAAGGTCGGAGATTCCACCATTACAGAGGACTGGGCAAACATCCATTGGATGACCAAAAACATTGCAACGGTCGAAGCTATTGCCCGCAATGCCGCGACCGAAGCCAACAAAAAGGAGGACAAGAACAGTGCCTAAACCGTATTTTGATATGCAGCAGAGCGGCGAGGAAGCCAACATCTATATTTTTGGCGATATTACCAGTTTCCGGTGCATCGAAAATGATGTCAGCGCCTATCACCTGGCCAACCAGCTGGAGCAAGCTGGGAATCTTGCCGAGATCAACGTCCATGTGGACAGCTATGGCGGCGAGGTCTCGGAAGGCTTTGCAATCTACAACGCCCTGCGGGCCAAAAACGCACAGATCACGACCTACGCCGACGGATTTGTGGCCAGCGCGGCCATCTACCCGTATCTGGCCGGTACGCAGCGCATTGCCAACAATGTGAGCGCATTTTATTTTCACCCCGTCATTGGCGGCACCTACGGATATTCCGAAGACCTCCGCGAGGCTGCGGATGAGCTGGACAAGCTTACGGAGATCGGCCTGGGTGCGTTTACCAACGCGGGCATGAAGGAGCAGGCGGCGCGGGACCTCATCAACAGTAAAACGTGGTACAGCCCCGAAGCTGTGCTGGAAATGGGCCTTGCCACCAGCATCCAGAAGGGTGTGCGCGGCGACGAGGCCACCCAGAGTGTGCACGACATGCTCATCCGTCAAACGCTGGCCGTTCCCTCCCCGGCTCCCAAAAATCCGCCCCAGGAACCGCCCGCTCCGCCCCAGAACAACCTGCTGAGCTTGTTTTCGAAGCTCTGACCAAACCGTAAAGGCGTGTCCAAACTGGACACGCCTTTTTGAATACCAAAAAGGAGACAACAACATGAATCTGAAAGACATGTACCAGAAGAATCAGAAACTGTCTGATCTGCGCCAGCGGCTGGCCGGTGCCATCAAGGACAACAAGCCCGACGAACTGTCTGACGTCTTTTCGGAGATGTGCCAGACCATCGGCGACATCAATGCGGAGGAGTACGAGGCCAAGCTGAACGGTATGAAGCAGGAACTCGACAACTCTGCTCTGTATGCGCGCGGCATCCGGCAGCTGACCACGGAAGAGAAGGAATACTACCAGAAGATCAGCGACGCCATGCGCAGCGAGAACCCGAAGCAGGCCCTCGAAAACGTGAGTGTCGTTTTCCCGCAGACCATCATCTCCCGCGTCATGGAAGACCTGACCGAGAGCCATCCTCTGTTGAGCAAGATCCAGTTCACCCCGACCGGCGGCGCCATCCGGATGATGCTGAACACCGACGGCCGCCACAAGGCCGCATGGGGTAAGCTGTGCGCGAAGATCATCGAGGAGCTGACCTCCGGCTTCAAGGAAGTGGACGTCGGTCTGTACAAGCTCTCTGCGTTCATCCCGATCTGCAAAGCTCAGCTGGACCTCGGCCCCGAATGGCTGGACCGCTATATCCGCGCCATTCTGGCCGAAGCACTCGCCAACGGCCTGGAAGACGGCATCGTGATGGGCGACGGCAACGACAAGCCCATCGGCATGATCCGCGATGTGAGCGAGAGCGCTTCTGTTGTCGGCGGCGCATACCCCGAAAAAGCTAAGATCAAGGTCTCGGATTTTGAGCCCACCACCATGGGCAAGCTGGTCGCTCTGCTGGCCGTCACCCCGAACGGCAAGGACCGCAACCCGGATGACCTCATTCTGCTGGTCAATCCGCAGGACTACTACGAAAAGGTCATGCCCGCCACCACGATCCGCACCCCGGACGGCACCTATCGCAACAACGTCCTGCCCTACCCTGCCACCATCATCCCGGTTTCCGCTCTGCCGCGCGGCCAGGCTGTGTTCGGCGTGGGCCGGCTGTACTTTGCAGCCGTCGGCATGAACAAGGGCGGTCGGCTGGAGTACGACGACTCCTATCGTTTCCTGGAGGACGAGCGCGTTTACCTCATCAAGCTGTATGCCAACGGTTTCCCGGTTGACAACAATGCTTTCCTAAACCTCGACATTTCCGGCCTGCGCCCGCTGCATTACAAGGTCGAGACCGTCACCTCTCCTACCCCGTCCGCTGACGCCAACCTGGCCTCCCTGAAACTGGGCAACCTGACTCTGACCCCGGCCTTCAGCGCGACCACTGCCAGCTACACTGCAACGACCGATACGGCCTCCAATGTCATCACTGCCACCCCCGCAAACGCCGGTGCGACCGTGCAGGTCAAGGTCGGCAGCAAAATTATCGAGAACGGCAAGTCTGCCACCTGGGCCGAAGGCTCCAACACGGTGACCATCAACGTGACGGCGGAAGACGGCACGACCACCAAGGCCTACACCGTCACCGTCACCAAGTCCTGACCTTATGACGACCGTATGGGATGGCATCCGGGCCAAGCTGCTCCCGGATGTCAAGACCTATCTCGACATCACATGGGATGACGACGCCGTGGACACGAAGGTCTGGAACCTCACCGTGGGCGGTATGTCCTATCTGGACGGCAAGATCGGCGAGCCACAGGACTACACCACGCCCGGTCTGCACCGGGACCTGCTCATGGATTACGTCCGCTACGCCCGCGACGGCGCGGCGGATATCTTTGAGAACAACTATCGTCATCTCATTTTGGCAGCACAGAACGAAAGGCGGGTGAGCGTTTATGCCGCGCAAAATGCCGACCAGACCAACGAATGACATCTCGCAGAACTTCAACGCAGGCGTTCTGGCCGTCTTTTCGACCGAGGACGTTGCCGATGTCGGCCACCAACCCAAAATCAAGCTGAAAAGAAAGCTCTCGGCCTGCTACGAAGAGCAGCGGCTCGGCATCAACCGGCTGTATCTCAGCCGCCAAAACCTCGCGGAGATCGTCCGCGTGGTGCGGGTGCCGCGCGCACCGGTTCAGATCAGCAGCCAGGACGTGGCCCGGACTGAGGACGGCCAGTATTATCGCATCGACACGGTGCAGGTGGTGGAAAACTGCCACCCGCCCTCGATGGATATCAGCTTGCGGGCCGTCGAAGAAGATTTTGACAAACGCCTGAAGGAGGATGGCAAATGACGTGGAGCGAGTGCATCATCGCAGCCCATACCGCCGTCACCGACCAGGTGAGCCATGGCGGGCGGATGAAATCCAAGCGGTATTTCGTCTGGCAGGAAGACGGAGCCTCCGATTTTGAGGCGGAAGGAAAGCACGTCGAGGGCTGCGTCACAGGCACGACCGACCTTTTCACCCAGAACGAGTTCGACCCCTGGCGCGAGGCGCTGGAGCAGTCGTTCGACTCGTTCGATTCCATTGCCTGGCGGCTGAACAGCATCCAGTTCGAGGCCGACCGGGGCATCTGGCACTACGAGTGGAGTTGGGAGGTGGCCGGTTGTGGCTAAGATCACCTCCAAAAAGGCCAACGACTATCTTGCCCAGTTGGAAAAACTGACCAACGAGACGGACAGCATCTGCAAACACGCGGTCTATGAGGGCGCAAAAGTCGTGGCCGATGCGATCAAACAGTCCATCGACGCGCTTCCGGTCCAGGCACCACCGGCAAAACAGTCCTATTTCTACTTGTCGCAAGAATCCAGAGATGCGGGAGAAAAACTGCATGGAATTTCTGAGGCACAGAAAAAAGGCTTGCAAGAGGGCTTTGGCATCACCAACATGCGCCACGAAAACGGTGCCTGGAACGTCAAAATCGGTTTTGAGGGTTACAACCAAGTCCAGACAAAGACCTATCCGAACGGACAGCCGAACGCGCTCATTGCCCGCAGCGTTGAAAGCGGGAGCAGTGTGCGAGACAAAACGCCTTTTATCGCCCCGGCTGTCAACGCCTGCCGGAAAAATGCGCAAAACACCATGGAAGTGGTGATCCAGAAGCAAATCGAAGCCATCACAAAGAAATAAACCCAAAGAAGGTGTCCACCGTGGACACCTTCTTCTTTTTTTATTTGGAGGAAAAAACATGCCTGAGAATCCGAAAAGCATTGTGACGACCGGTTTTTCTAACATCCATGTCGCGCTGTATGCAGCCGACGGTGGGAACGTCACTTACACCGGCGTCCACAAGCTGGGCCGCTCGGTGAGTATGAGCACCGATATCTCGACCAGCGACGATAACAACTTCTACGCCGACGACCGGCTGGCCGAGACCGAGACCGGCTCCGCTTTCACAGACGGTTCCGGCACCATGACCATTGACGGCTTGAGCCCGGACGATGAAGCCTTCCTCATGGGCCTGAAGGCGGGCAACCCGGTGCAGATGGACGGCAGCAACAGCGTTGAGACTCTGGAGTATGGTGCGGAGATGGAACCGCCCTACATCGGCATCGGTGCCACGAAAAAGGGCCAGCGGGACGGCAAGAGCTACTGGGGCGCCATTATTCTGTCAAAATGCCGCTGCAAGGTTCCCAGTGACGACGCCACCACGCAGGAGGATCAGATCGACTGGCAGACCCAGGACATCGACTTCACCATCATGCGGGACGACAGCGCGAAGAACCGCTGGAAGATTATCCCGAAGACACTGTTCACGACCGAAAGCGAGGCAGTGGCCTTCATCAAGAAAGCTCTGGGAGGCGAATAACGAATGAACGACAAGTATGTTGTGTGGACAAACATCAAGGGTAAGAAATTTCCGCTCTGCCTGACCATCGGAGCGGCGGATGTGCTGGAAAAAGCGTTCGGCAATGTCAATGCGGTCGTGGAGAGCGTCACCGCTCACGCCGACAAGCAGGAACTGGCCGAAATGATGCGCGTGATCCTGACCGTGCTTCGCCCGCTGGCGGAAGCTGGCAAGGCGTATCTCGCCGCAAGCGCTTTGTTTTCCGGCGAAGATCCGGAAAATACCGAAGACCTTCCGGCAGATGATGTTCTTCAGGCGATTTTGTCCGGCACTGAGATCGTCGAGATCTGGGCCGACGTTGCCATGGCTTTGCGCGGCGGGTCCTCCCGCGATGTGGAGGTCGCAACGGATAACAACCCAAAAAACGGCGAAACCGCCATGTGATCCGGCTGAATACCACATGGTATCTGTATTACGGCCGAAAGCTCGGCATGACAGAACGCGAAGTTCTCGCCTGCCCGCTGGGCCGAATGCTGGATTATATGGCGTGTATGCAAATTGAGAACGGTGCAGACCAGAAAGTCTATGCCGACCTCGATGCGCTGGCGGCGATACGATGAGGAGGTGGTAGCGCTTGGCAAAAACGGACATTGGCCCACGAATCAGCGTTGAGGGCGAAAGCGAATACCGCAAACAGATGCAAAACATCATCCAGCAGCAGAAGGAGTATTCCTCTGAGCTGAATCTTGTCACTGCACAGCTTGGAAAAAACGCCACCGCACAGCAAAAGGCCTCCTCCATCGCCTCTGTGTTGAAAAAGCAGATCCAGAATCAGGAATCTGCCCTTTCAGCACAAAACACGATGCTTCAAAAGGCAGTCACCAAATGGGGCGACGCCAGCAAAGAGGCATCCGGATTCCGCACTGCGATCAACAAGACCAGCGCCGAACTGGCAACCCTCAAAAGTCGTTTGTCTGACGCGGAAAACGGTCTGGGTGAATTTTCGGACCAAACAAAAACGGCCGGCGATGACCTTGCTGCCTCTGTGACAGCGGGCACGCTGGCCGCAAAAGCCTATGCGACCATCGGCAGCACTCTGCTGTCGGCAGGCAAAAAGGTCGTTGAGGCGGGCGTCAGCTATAACGCCCAGCTGGAGCAGTATCAAACGGCACTGACCAACATGCTTGGCAGCGCATCCGCTGCGGAAAACGCACTGGAGCAGATCAAGCAGGACGCGGCCCGGACCCCCTTCGACACGGCGGGCCTTGTCAAGGCCAACGAGCTGCTGATCTCGACCGGCGTTGATGCAGATTCTTCCCGCAAGGTCATCCTTGCGCTGGGCGATGCGGTCTCTGCAACCGGCGGCGGCAACGAGGAGCTGAGCCGGATGGCCCAGAACCTCCAACAGATCAAAAATGCCGGAAAGGCCACGGCAGCAGACATCAAACAATTTGCCTATGCGGGCATTGATGTCTATGGCATTCTGGCCGACTACACCGGCAAATCGACCGCCGAAGTGCAGAAAATGACCGTCACCTATGACGTGCTGACCGCTGCACTGGAAAAGGCCTCAGACGAGGGCGGACGGTACTACAACTCCATGTCCACCCAGAGCGAGACGCTCAACGGCCAGATGTCCACGCTGACGGATAACGCCACCCAGCTGGCGGGCCTTATGACTGCTGATCTGACCGACGGCATCAAAATGGTCGTCGGCAACCTCAATGATATGACCGTTGCGGCGGCTGAAGCATACAAAACGGACGGCTGGGTCGGTCTGGCAAAGGAGATCGCGTCGCTGAATCCCCTGGTCTCAGGCGTAATCAGCGAGATGTCTGCTTTGGGCGATGGACTGTCTACCATTGCCCAAAATGCGATCAGTGTCCTCGATCAGTGGAGCTACAAGCTCAACAAGGCGCTGGGCAAGGACGCCTATGCAGGGTATGACAGCTACGAGGACTACCGCTCACAGACGGACAGCCAGAAAAACAAAAACCGCCGAAGGCAGGAAGCCCTGGCCGGAAAAGGTATCTCAAACCAAAAGCAATACGACCGGCTGCATCCGACCGTAAAGCCCCCGACAAGCAGCGGAAGTGATACGCCGACCGGGAGCACGACCCAAAAAACCCAAAAGGCCGCTGCCGACCAGAAGAAGCTCGCCAACAGCGTGACCGAAACCAACACACAGCTGTTGGAGGGCACCGGCAACATCGTCGGGGCCATCAAGCAGGTGACGGAAACCGCCGATAACACTTACAACGTCTACGACGGAACGACCAAGCAGCTCAAAGGCACGACGCAGGAAACCGCCCAGACCGTCACCCGGACATGGACCGAGATGGTGGACGGCATCCAGAAAAACTACAAACAGGTCGTCACCCTGCTGGACGGCGTGGAGCAGAGCAGCAAGACGACCGTTGAAAACGTCACGACTGCCGGAAAGACCGCAGTTGCCTCGAAGTCAGAGAAGATCTATGGTGTGGACGGCGTTGTCGGCGCTCTGGATCGGACGACCCAGACCACCAAGAAGATCGAGCAGGTCATTGACCAGACGACCGGCGAGGTAAAAGAGAACGTTGTCTCTACGACCGATGTAGTGACGGACTCGTATACCGCCATTGTGGACGGCGTCGCCCAGGCAGTCACTCGCACGACAACTTATGTCAACGGCATTGTGACCGACGTGCAGGAAAAGACAAACGGCCTGAAGACCGAGATCAAGGGCGTGCAGGGCACGGTTGGAAGCTTCTCGCAGTTCATCCTCGACCTCGATACGAAACTGGGCGGTCTGGAACAGGCGGCTTCCAATCTGAGCAAGAGCCCGCTCGGAAGCTGGTTTTCGGACTTGGCGAAAGGATACCGCGCAAGCGACAGCTTTTTTGACAACATCGACGTGCCAGGCCTGATCGTAGGAGGGCTTGTTTCAGCGGCTACGGGTTACATGAAGGGCGGCATACCGGGAGCAATCGCAAGCGCGGGCCTGTCCATTGTGGGCAACCTGATCGGGACAAATCTTTCCGGCCTGGCCAATGAGTCGAACAACTGGGGCGCAGACCTTGTCACCGGCATGGCGAACGGCATGAAAGACGCTGGCGGATTTTTGGCCACTGCTGCAAAAGGGCTGGCCGAGACCGTGAAAAGTTTCCTGCATTTCTCCCGCCCGGACGTTGGCCCGCTGCGGGAATATGAGCAGTGGATGCCGGACATGGTCAAAGGCATGGCCAAAGGGATCACCGATAATGCCTATGTGCTGCGCGACGCAGTGCGCGGGCTGAGCGGCCAGATGGAAACTCAGCTCACCTATGACGTGGGCCGGGCCAGCTCTGCGCTCACCACAGCTTACAACACCCGGCGCATCAGCATGGGGGGCGTCAGCATCAGCATCTACCCGCAGGAAGGGCAGGACGCTGAGGAGATCGCCCAGTACACCATCGACAAACTGCAAATGATGATCAATTCGGAGGCCTCCGCCAATGGAGAAATACCTGTATTTTAACGGCCACAGCTCGGACGAGTATTTCTGCCACATCGAGCACAAGCCGGAGATCCCGGTCCCGGAAGCCAAATACGAGGAGTATGAGGTGCCGGGCCGAAACGGAAAGCTCCATGCTGACCTGGGCTATTACGACAATATCACCGTGACGTATCAGCTGTATTTCCACGGCAAAAACCCGACGGCGGAAGACGCCCGCACCGTCAAGAAATGGCTGGCCGGAACGCCGGGAGCGCATCAGCTCTCCGATGGATACGACCCGTCGTTTTTTTATTTTGCCACGGCCAAGCCGGGCAGCATCTCGAACATCCTCAACAAGTACGGCCGGCTGTCGGTTGATTTTGACTGCGATCCGCGCCACTTTCTCGTGTCAGGCTATCAGGCTGTGGCGCTGGAAAACGGACAGACCCTCCTCAACCCGCTGGATCAGGTGGCACTCCCCTATCTGGAGATCACCGGAAACGGCGCAGAGGGAAAAGTCGTCGTCAACGGCGTGGAATTTGCCGCCATGCCCCCGGCAGACCGGGTACTCTATGCCGACTGCGAAAACTGGGACGCCTACGTCACCGGCGGCACCAATGCAAACGCACTTGTCGGCGGCACCTGGCCCACGCTGCGGCCGGGCGAAAATACGATCAGCTGGAGCGGCGGCGTGACCGGCGTGACCCTGACTCCAAGGTGGTGGACATTATGACGCCGATCTTACACGAGGCCGATGTAACCTCCATCGGCAATTACGGTCTGGGCGCGCTGAAAGACGCTCTAAGCTGCACCGTCAGCTGCGAAGAGAACGGTGCGTATGATCTGACCCTCATCTATCCAATGACCGGTCTCCATGCGGAGCTGCTGGCCGAACGCAGGCTCATCAGCGCGGCCCCGTCCCGGTACGAAAACCGGCAGCTGTTCCGCATCTACCGGATGACGCGGCCCATCGACGGCAAGATCCAAGCCTATGCGCATCACATCTCGTATGACCTCAACAACTGCATCGTCAAGCCTTTCACGGCTGGGTCGCTGAGCGAAGCCATCACAAAACTCAAGGCTGGGATTGTAGGAGACTGCCCGTTCGACATTTCGGCCAGTTACGATACTGCGGGCACGTTTTCGGTCTCGAAGCCGATGACCGTCCGTGCGGCGCTGCTGTCCAGCAACAGCGACAACCTCGCCTCGGCCTACGACGGCGTCTGGACGTTCGACGGCCTGAGCTGTGTGCTGCGCAAAAAAGAGACCGTTGACCGCGGAGTCAAGATCGCCTACGGCCTGAACCTGCTGGACGTCACCCAGGAAAAAAATATCGAGGACGTCTACACCCACGTCTATCCCTTCTGGATGAGCACCGAGAAGAACAAGTATTATGACCTGGAGCCCATCGCGGCTTCCAGCATCACCGGCTACCGGAAGATCTACCCGCTCGATCTCACCAGCTACTACCAAAAAGCGCCTTCGGACGCCAGTATGAAAAAGACGGCCGACGAGTTCATCCAGAAAAATGAGATTGGCAAGATCAGCGTCAGCCTGACGGTCTCTTATGTGCAGCTGGAAAAGTGTGTGGAGTACACAGGCTCCGGCCAGAGCGGGATTATCCTGCGCGGTGATACGGTCGAGGTGCGGTATCTGCGTTTGGGCGTGAGCGCTACGGCGCGGATCACCAAGACGGATTACAATGCACTGCTGGAACGCTATGACTCTCTGCAAGTGGGCGACGCCAAAGAGCGCCTGGCCCGCACGACCATCCGGGAGCGCAGCCGCGTGACCACCACCAACGACCGGGCGGTGGATGCCAGCCGCGTGGCCACCGATTATATCGAGGAGAGCGAAACAGGCAGCATCAATTTTGGCGTCGGCGATCACTCGTATACTATCAACCAGGACGGCCTGGAATTTCGCGGGGTGCGAAATTCCAGCGTCATCTGGGACAACTCCGCCAATGCGCCGGGTGGTCTGGACGGAAATGTTTTTGTCCCGATGGATTTGGCAAGCTATGCGGTCGTTGCCGTTGGCTTCATCGACAACCTGGGCAGTATTTTTGACAGCAGCGTCATCGACAACAACAGTATCCAATGGGCAATCGCGCCGGTCAACGGAAAAAGTGTCCGCGCAACGTACACCTGGGACTATCCGCGCATCCGGGAATTTTCGGTCAGTAAAACCGGTGTCCAGTTTGGACCCGGTGGATGGCTGGAATCCAAAAAAGTAAATAATATCCCGGTCGGCGTGACGATGAACAAAAACAAAAAATGCTGCATCCCATATGTTGTGATGGGCTTTTTGTGATGGAGGAGTCTATGTATCTTATCACGTTCCGGCCTGACACGCGCCGGATTACATCGGCGGGCGTTATCAACCCGACTTACGCGCTGACCACCCTGCCCGATGGGGCCGCATACTCTGACACACTTCCGGACGGAAATGTGACGGACTATCTGCTTTCCGAATCAGGCGATTTTATTTTGAGCAAGGAGGACAATGATGAGAGAGATCAAAATTGACTTCGACAATCCCGGCTTTCCGCAGCGTCTGGACGTTGTGGAAAACGACGCGCAGAGCCGATTTTTCAAGGCCGTTTTGTACAAGGACGGCAAAGCATACGTTGCGCCGTCCGGTGCAACGTACAGCATCATGTACCGAGGATTCGGCCCTCAAAATGAGGGCTGGTATGATACCATCAACGACGGCGCTGGCAAGCGGGCGGCCTGCTCGGTATCCAGCAACGTCGTCACCTGCGAGATTGCACGTCAGGCCCTCCGCGTCCCCGGCCATGTCAGCGTCGTGCTCTGCGTGACCGGCAGCAATGGCTATATGCTCCATGGCTGGCCCATTGATTGCAACTGCCGCAATGACAATTATACCGGCGGAACGTCGGTGGAGAGCTTTTTCTATATCACTCAGGTCACCAACGCAGACTGGACCTCGGCGATCCGGACCTGGGAAGAGCTCAAGAACATGATCGACCCCACCCTCTCCCTCTCCGGCAAGGCTGCGGATGCGGCAAAGGTGGGAGAGGCAGTCAATGCGGAGGCAACCAGAGCAAAGGCAGCGGAGGAGGAAAACGCGAAGGGGGTTAGTCAGCTAAAGGAAGATTTAGTCAATATAACCAACGGTGTAAAGCCTGTATACAAAGATATAGTATGGCAGGATGGGTATATTGATAAAAATGGAATTGTAATAGAATCCACGCTTTCAAAATATGCTGTAATTTCGTTAAAATCTAATGAAACTGTCTATATAGGAACTACTAATACAAACATCACAATGCTGGGAAAAACAAATAGTGATACTGTATCAGTAGGAGATGATGTAAAACCGATTAAAACAACAAGTGCTTACGAACGTTTTGAAGATTACACATATTACACACTTGAAGATGTCAATATTGTTGTTTGTGTATTGGCATCAAATTATGAATTGAAGTTTTATGAAAAGCCATTTTTCTTAAATGAGGATACAAAGGTTTTCCATGTAACCGATTATGTCAATGGCACCTATTATAATACAGGAATTTTGGGTAAGTCAACTAACAGAGTAAGGACAAGTGATTTTTTAATCCTAAACAAAGGCGAGGCGGTTGATGTAAAAAATATTCCTTATGGATACGAAGCACTTATTTCATTTTTTGATTTTAACACAAAAAAATTAAAATACGGAGATGAATGGGGCGGTATATATCCTTATGTGGCACAAGAGAAGATATTGATGTTGCCATTATGGAGAAGAACAGATAATGCTGATTTGTTACCAAGCGAAATAACGGGAGATGTTGTCATTTATGGTACTTGTCTATCAGATATTAAATATAATGATAGTGTTATTGCAATTAATTTAGGAATACAAGACAAAATAAACCAAGCAAATCATTATCGAAGAAATAATACTAAACCATTATGTTTGGCACATATTTCAGATTTGCATCTTGATAAAATTAGATTGCAGAGATTTACAAATTTTATTAGCAATATAAAAAACGTTGATGATGCGATTTGCACAGGGGATATGGTAGACAAGTATGCCGACGGAATGGCATATTGGGATAGTGTTAATGGTTCTAAAAGAGTATTGACTTGCATTGGTAATCACGATGGTTTATTTGATTATAGTGGCACTTATGATTGGTATACAAGTCAAAGCACTATGGCACAAGCATACGAAATATTTTTTGAACCATACATTAGTAATTGGGGCGTGACTTCTCAAAAAGGAAAAACATATTATTACAAAGATTATGATACTGAAAAAATAAGACTAATAGTTTTAGATAGTATGAGAAGCGGAACAGATTTAACCAATCAGAATACTTGGCTTGAAAGTGTTTTGTCAGGTGCTAAATCAAAAGGTTATTCGGTGATATGTGCAGCTCATTGTGTACCTGAAACATCTAAAGTGAATTATATTGATTGCACTTTCAATTCTATCAATCTGAAATATGAAGATGAATATGATACTTGTGTTACAGATGCAATCTATCAGCAAACCGTGCAGAATTTTATTGATGATGGAGGTAAATTCATAACTTGGATTTGTGGCCATACTCATGTTGATTTTGTATATACAACATCAGAATTTCCTAATCAGTTATGGATAGTAGTTGCTTGTGGATGTCTTTCAAACAATCTTGACATTGATAGGACTGATGGTACAAAAAATCAAGATACATTCAATGTATTAACTTTCGATACTAATACAGAATTAGTAAAGGTTATTAGAGTTGGAGCTGATAGAGATAGAAGTATGCGACATTTGGGAACAATGAGCATCGATTATAACACTCATAATGTTATTTATAATGATTAGATTGACCAATAGAAAGCAACCTAATTAACTAAAGAGGGCTTTAGCCAACTAACCCTACCAACAAAATAGAAAGGACTGATATCATGCTCCCCATTATGGACGTTTCCCGCTGGCAGGGCGACATCGACTGGGATGCGGTCAAGGCAAGCGGCCTTATCTCCGGCGTGATGCTCAAGACGGTATCCACCAACAGCAAGCTGAGCAAACGCAAGGACGGGCTGTACATCGACCCGACGTTTGAGCGCAACTACGCCGAGTGCAAGCGTGTCGGCTTGCCGGTGGGCGTGTACTACTACACCTATGCCGTCTCGCATACCAGTGCCGATGCAGAGCTGGCTCTGCTCAAGACTGCGCTGACTGGGAAAACCTTCGAGCTGCCGATCTGCGTGGATGTGGAGGACAACAAGCTCCGCAAGCTTGGCAAGCAGGCGTTGACCGACCTGACCGCGTATGCGCTGGCGACCATCGAGCAGTGGGGCTTCTACGCCATGCTGTACACCGGGCTGTATTTTGGGCGTGATAACCTGTACATGACCGGGGATGCGCTCAAGCCGTATGACGTATGGCTGGCGGCCTACCGCAGCAAGAAGCCCGCACCGGAATGGAGCTTCGGGCTGTGGCAGTACACAAGAAAGGGCAAGATTCCGGGCGTGTCCAGTGATGTGGATTTGTCGGTGCCTTACAAAGACTATGCCAAAATCATCGCAAAAAAGGGGCTGGACCGGCTCCGGGAGGGGTAAGCCGAATGGAGAGTATCGCAGCCGCCCTTATTACCGGTGCAATCACGCTGATCGGCGTTTTAATTGCAAACAGCAAAAGCCAAGCCGTGACCGAAACCAAGCTGGAAGAACTGACCAGGGAAGTCCGGGCACACAACAATTTCGCCCAGCGCATCCCCGTGCTGGAAGAGAAGATGAAGGTCGCCGATCACCGAATTGCCGACCTCGAAGAAAAGGAAAGGAACTGATACCATGACCAACAACAAGATTTCCGCCGGAACCATCGCCCGCACCGCCGTCCTCGCGCTGGCACTGACCAATCAGATTTTGAGCGCAACCGGCCACTCCCCGCTCCCCATCGAGTCGGCGCAGCTGGAGCAGATCATCACCACCGGCATCACCGTCGTCGCTTCCCTCGTGGCGTGGTGGGAGAACAATTCCTTTACGTCTGCCGCCATCCACGCCGATCACGTCCTCAATCAGATGCAGGGAAAGGAATAAGGAGAAAACACATTATGATTATTACCGGCATGGCAAAATATGAAAGCGTGTGCAAAAATGCACTGGTTGAGTGGTACAACGCGCACCGCGAGACCAAAATCACCATCGAAAACGTCTTTGTGGTCTGGTCTTGCAAGACGCTCCAGAACTACAAGGCTCTACTGTCTACCACCGTGAACGGTGACGGCATCTATGCTGAGTACACCTACAACGGCGATAAGCAGGAGTTGTACGAGGATGTGTACAGCAAGCTGACCAATCGCTGCATCAAGCAGCTGTAAGGAGGATATCATGGCAAGCACTACATACCACCATATCGGTGACGTTACCGGTATGTTCGCCGCACAAGAGCAATTTCGGCACGTCACGAAAATGGTCTGCGCACGTTTTCGCGGCCTTACGAAATCATACCATTTTGCCGTGCTTGGCAATATGGTGCGCAACGCGGGACAGCTGCCGCAGCCTTTCTGGCTCGGTGCTGCCCGTGGCGGCGGCTCGTGTAGTGCTGCCCGCTGCGCTGCAAGGACTTGACCGACAGAGGATGATCGCCGCCATCAAAACCGCACCGCTTGGGAGGGTAGACCGAAAGATAGCTCTTTTGCGGTACGTTGAGCGGCTCCCGCTGCCGGACATTGCAGCACAGACGCATTACAGCCGGACGGCGATAGGCTACCGGCTGAAAGTTATTGATGAAAAGCTAGACGAAAGGAGCTCACCGTGAACCTCGAAAATGTTCCGACCGCAAATCTTATTACAGAGCTTCGCAAACGCGAGGGCGTGAAAACGACCGTTTTTGAGCCCTATCAGGACGCAGCGGTAAGCGTCAACGGCCCTGCGCTGGTTCTTGTCGTGACGGATTGATTGTGGTATAATTATCTCAACAAATCCACCCGGCCTCTCGAAGAAGCGCATTAGGGCGGATATTTGAAAAACCCCCGGTGTCCACAGTGGACACCGGGGGTTTTGTTGTTTCAGTCACATTTCTTCGACGGTGTAAGACACGCTGCAGCCGTCCAGCAGGTTGCCGTCCTCGTCGTACTGGTACTCAAAATCGGTATTGGTGCCGTTCGCATAGGTCACGGCCTGGTCGATCAGATAATCGACATCATCCACCTTGAACGCATCCAGCTCCATGTTGTAATCATGGAGCTGACCAATCTCAAAGAACTCGTTCTCAAAGTCGATTCCCGTCCGGTCGTCCATCATGGTGATTCTCAGGATCTTCTTGCCGTCATAAAACTTCGTCATTGTTTGTTCCTCCTATTTTGTGTTCCTTACCGTGATTTAATTATAGCACAAAAGAATCATTTCTGCAAGATGAAAACGCAAAAAAGATTCAGATTTGCAAAAATATTTTTGAAGAAAGCCCCTGGCACCGATATCGTGCCAGGGGCCTGTCTTATTTCAGATATTCCCGGATCGCGGCAAGGATCAGGTCGTTTCTGTTGCACTTTTCTTTTTCCATCCGCTCCGTGAGCTTTTGCGCAACTGCGGCAGGAATGCGGACCGTCGCCTGGACATCCTCGGCTGCACCAGGCTCTCCGAAGATCATCTCATATTCGTTCCCGTCCAGATGCGCTTCTGCCCACCTGCGGGCGTCTTCTTCCTCCAACGGAAGAATTGATTCTCCACTTGACCATTCATTGGCCCCGATCTGTTGGCTGTACTTGCTCCCGGCTCCGCCGTAGCCGTACAAAAAATAGTTTCCGGCCTTGTTCCGATAGAGGATCTCCTCCTCGTGGTAGAGGCCGCGGTAGTCCTGATCGGACTCCCAGTATCCCAATTTCTTTGCGGTCTCCGTGTTGTAGCGGCGATTATTGATTACTTTGTACATTGTTTTTCTCCTATTCTTTTGCTTTTTGCTTTCCTCGTTTTATATCTGCTCTTTTTTGAAATTCGCGATTTCGTATCTTTTTGCATTCCGGCGAACAAACGTTCGTACACGTTTTAGAATCAAACGCCTTTCCGCATATAACGCATATCCGGCGCATACTTCGCCTTTCTTTTTTTTGCTCCCCCTTTTCGGCTCGATTTTCCCACATGTATTCTCGTTTGTGATTTCGGATATTGTCCTGAACAACAATTTTGGCACATTCTGGGCAATAACGCTGCAACCCAGAAACAACAGTGTAAGTAGCTCCACAGCTCTGGCAGATATCTGTACTTCCAAGTTTTCGAGTCGTTCCGTTTTTTTGCCTTTCGTTGCTCCGACGATGAGCCTCCAACATCGCTGCTCTTTTGCAAGTAGGGCAATATTTGGAATGCGGATAGCCCAAAAACATGCTTCCACAAGTAGCGCAGACCCTTTCTCTCAATACAGTTTCCCGCTTGATATCCCTGGAGCATTCGCTGCAATAAGAGCGGTCGCATCCTGGTTTTGCAAAAAAAACAACACCGCAGCGCTTGCATTTCCTCTGTACTTGGTTCTTTTCCATTTTTCACCATTAGGCGGCATAAAAGGCGCCAGCTTACAAATACTTATGAAAATACCGATCGTTGCGATATGCTGCGTTGAAGTAGATTGCGCAATTGTGAGCGATTTCGTCATAGTTTTCTGCGCCGTTTTCAATCGCGCTCAAGCTCTCTTCATAAAATGCGAAGAGACCTTCACGGTTGTCTCCAACAAGACAGCAGTTCTTTTTCAGGTCTTCGTACTTTTCCTTCAGCTTGAGATAGGTATAAGCGCGAGGGAAGTTCCATGTTGCTTGTTCGTAGATCCAAAACGGAGGGTCTGCTATATCATCTTCTTCATCAGTATCAAGGGATGCGGCTCTCTTTTCCATCTCTGCCTTTGCAGCTTCCAGGCCCATGATCTCGTTCTTCAGCTCGTTCGTCATTGTTCGTTCCTCCGTTTATTTTGTGTTTCTTACCGTGATTTAATTATAGCACAAAAGAATCATTTTTGCAAGATGAGAACGCAAAAAAGATTCAGATTTGCAAAAATATTTTTGAAAATCAATCCCAGAACGGAACGAAACAATAAACTTTTTGTGCTATTTGCACTGGTTTTGTCGAAAGGCTTGTCTTACAAGTCAAAACGTGATATTTTAGGCT
>ERZ1034768.85-NODE-85-length-37792-cov-116.296817_pt1 | contig 37792 bp, 48 predicted proteins | sample MGYA00520691_ERZ1034768 | MGnify/ENA primary metagenome ERZ1034768 (study PRJEB33766, sample SAMN09781704) | gut metagenome | biome: gut microbiome | host: Homo sapiens | place: Madagascar | study: EMG produced TPA metagenomics assembly of the PRJNA485056 data set...
GCGGGTTCCGGTGCGGGTTCCTGTTCGGACGCATCCACAGGCGCGGGTTCCGGTGCGGGTTCCGGTTCCGGTTCCGGTGCAGGTTCCGGTGCGGGTTCCTGTTCGGACGCATCCACAGGAATAACGGTCTCGTCACCTTCCCAACTCAACGTCACGTAACGTATTTCGGTCTTGCCCGTTCGCATGCCTTCTACAATCGTCTGCTCCGACGCGAGTACGTTGTTATCATCCAACGCGGCGCATTCGATGTTTGCGGGGAACGCTACAAGTGATACCTCACGGATCATGTACTTGTCGCAGATGAATACACCCTCCGAGTTCTCCTCACCACGCGCATAGCCACCCACGGATACGTGAGGCAGTACGCCTTGTTCGTACTTTTCGAACGCAATGTCCGCGTCCTCGTTCCGCTCCATGAAAGCAAGGTTTGCAACGATTGCATCCCCTACACGTTCGCGGTTCAGAACTTTGCCGACCACCACACCTTTGTGGCCCTCGCTTGCGCGATTGTACAAAAGTACGGGGTTCTTGTCGTAGATGCTCCAATCGATACAGTCGGTCGGAATCTGAACCCCGTTCAGATTGACCGCACTGGTAGTGAGAATCTGTTTCTTTTCTGATACCCTCATTATTGTTCAATATTAATGTTTACCTTTTCCAAAACCGCAGTATCGTTGTACTGTAATTTCGGGTCGAATTCAACCGAACCTTTATACACGATCTTATGGACGTCAACAACCACAGACATGGCGCCCTGCGTTCCGTACGTTTGGTCCGTGTCCATACGGTCAAACTGTATGCTGAAATCGTGCCTTTGTTTGATATAATCCAAATCTTTGGACTGCTCCATACAACGTATTACGTCGTCTGAAATATCCAACTGCTGCGCCTGTGTTCCTCCGTCCGGAGAGAAGGTGTAGTTTGTAATTGGCAACAAAACGTACAGTACAAGTTCGAAGTACTGACGAATACCACCACCAAAAAACGTGTTACCCTCCCCATCGTCACCGATAACATGCAAACCTATGGACGGTAGCGGGATGTTCTCCAGTACCGTAGTGCCGCCCGTTGCGCGGATCGGTATAATGCCTGCGTTGGCCAAAGGTTTCCAGTTTTTCAACGCTTTGGCAACGGCTTCACTTACGTATCCTACCATACCTTGTTATTGTCTCCACCCAAACTCCCGCATTTTCATTGTCAGCAGGCGATAGGGCGCTTTTAATACTTGCTTGCTCGGCTCCATAAACGGACGCGGTTCGATGTTTCCTCCTACTCTTACAGACGTTTTCGCTGGAGTGTCGGGAAACCTTAACACACGAAACGTATCGCTTCCTCCTTTTTCGTGCACCTCTGCGTAAGGGACCTTATTGTAAAGTTCGATAAACGCTTTTCCGGTCGCAAACGTAGAGTACCGTACTTTCAAACCTTTTAACAGCCGTCCGGTACGATGCAACTTACTGTACGAAAGGTACGGCTCCGCGTTACCGAAATGTTGTCCACGAGAATCACGTATGAAGCCGTGACGATCCGCCCACTTTTTCCCCGTCGCCGGGTCGGTTTCTGTTAAAAAAGCGTTTTGCGCGGTCCATAACCATACTTGCGAAACCTCTTTTACCATCCCCCTTTTTGCGTACGTCGCCAGTTGCTTGGCTTCTCTCGCTAACGTTTTTATTGTTTTCATAGCCTGTTACGTCTTCCACGCTCAAACCTGTTTTCTCAATGAAACCTTCCGTGGGAAGCAACGTTAGGTCTTTGAGCATCTTCGTATACGCTTCGATGTCTCCGATGTCAATATAGTTCGATGGCTTCACTTCGAAACGAGCTTTTTCCAAAGCGGGTTCGTTGAACAGATATGCGAGTTTCGTACGCACCTCGGGGATATTAAACCAGTCCTGTACGTCTATTGCGTCGGCCTCGGTAATATCGCGGAACAGTTTAAGGTGCGCACGCACCAAACGTTCGGAATTCGTATTCTTTTCGCTCATACCGAGCAAAGAGGACCCAAGGATTAACTGCATAATCGAACCGCGTAACTGCTCGATGTTCTCTTTGAAGATACGGAACGTATCAGCGGACGCGCCGCCGTAGACGTTCTCCAACTCCAAGTCTTTGACAACCTTACCCGTCGTTTCGTCGGTAGACTTGCCGGATATAATTACCTGCCCCAAACCTACCTGTTTGGCTCCGAGTTCGGCCGCCTTTTGCATCTCCTCGTCCCCGTTCTCGAAATACATCATCATTTGTTGGTACGCAAGGAACTGCGAGGCGGTCTGCCAGTTGTTCTGTGCGTTGCACATGTTAATGTAATCGCGAGCCACGGGTTCCAAAAGACCTAACGTATCTTCGGAGTCGTATGAGGTCTGCATCCAAAACAGGTTTACGTGCGATTTGACGTAAATCGGGTCTTGTATTTCGTAGGTCATTCGACGTACGGCCTTGTTCACGATGTCGAGGTTTCGCAACGGATAGACGTACGTCGAAAAATCCTTGTTCACACCTACAACACGCGCAAACGTGAAGTTGGCCAAACCTCTTTGATATATCAGTTCGCGAACAAACGGCGAGTTTTTGATTAACTTCGTCAAACGTTTGTCCTCTTTCCCGTCTACCATCACGCCGAATGTGCGTGATTTTAACGGGCGCAGTCGCTTGTCAACAGCGGACCGGATCAACGTACTACTTTTCAACAGGTAGCTGAACAATGCGTCCAAACCTGTGAAATCCGAGTACACTCGGGCACGTTGTACAGCGCTCCACCACGTTTCCATCGTCAACTCAAAGTGGTAATTTTGAGGTAACGCTTGAATCCGTGCGCCGAGGACGCCGTGGAAATTCATTATATTATACGGATTCTGAAACATAGCTTACGGTTTTGCTCCGGTTTTTTGTAATGAAACAACAGAAACACGTACGTTCGGGTCTCCTGCAACCCCATACTTACCCATATTACGGTTCCCTATTTTCAGCCCACGCAACAGCATCGTTATCTGTCGTTCGTGCATTTCAATCGTCTCGGAGTACTGCGGAGACGATGCAAGAATATACACAACCGTTTTAAGACACAGCGCCAGTCGCAACGTGAGGGCTGTTGAAGTAGTACCCCCGGTTGCCAGCATGGTGTCGACGTCGAACATCGCACCTATATAAGACTGTACGTACGCCATAGCGTTCTGATAAGCAGTCGTCACAGCGTCGGGGTACATGCGTTCGATAATCTCCAACTGGTTGGGTTGTATGAACTGGTATAATTGTTCGCGAGGGAACGCCATATCGGTCGGTTCCCACTTCTGCGCAACAAGTCCGTACTCAACCATAGACGCATACGTACACGCATAGCGCAAAGCCACTTCTTGCGTTGCGGCACTTGCGCTAAACGTATATAACGTCTCGTCGCCCGTTGCAGGGTCAACTACGGTCTTCTGTACGGTTTCAATCCACATACTTTATTTCACCACGCTTGTTAACGTTCTTAAATACTCGTCTTCGTTTTTACTGCGTTGAATTAGCACCGGACACTTCGATGTATCAGGACAAAAACTACATTCATACGCTTTATTAATCGCACTTTTATTTTTGGAGTGTTTTATCTCCAAAAGGTTCTTATCCTTCGATAATACCTCAACGTAACTTTCTTTTTCCAACAACAGTTTTTGCAACGAAGCTAATCGTTCCTCATACCATTTTTGGTTCTGCTCCATCGCCGCAATCGCGCTACGTAACGTAGCGACCTCTTTCTCCACAGCCTCCGCGTTTTTAAAACGTTTCAACTGTTTGCGATAAAGCATGTATGTTACCAACGCCCCTCCACCACCGAGGAACCCGAGTATAAGCGATAGAACAGTAGTGAAGTCCGACATAGTTTAGAGGCGAAAAATTTTACGTATATCAAATATCTTAAACCCGATAGCGTTAAGGATGATACATGCAAGTGCTAACCATCGTATCGCTTTGTCGTACCACGGTACATACCTTATTTTTTCGTACTTGGTAACCTCTACGGGGTACGGTACGCTGTCCCGTATGAACGTTTCGAGTATCTTCGTTTCGACAGGTATCTCCACGTCCAAATTTTGCAGATTGAGGGCTAACTGCCCGGACGTTAACGAGGCCTCCGCTTCTGCGTAACTCGTCTTCGCCCGAGCAATAGTGTCCCTCGTCACCACGTAAACCATCTCTTTGACGGGTTTGATCTTGATGATGGTGTCACGCTCTGTATTCGTCACGGTACGCACACGTTCTACCGGGACATAGATCGTTTTCGTACACGCGACGATAAAAAACGTAGTTAAAATTGCTATGGCCGCTTTCATTACGTTAACCCTAATTTCGTTTTCAACTCCGCGATAAAATCCGCGTCATTCAGCAAACCTTGTGTGATACCAATATTTTCTCGCGCTTGGGCCTGTTGTGCTTCGGTGAGTGTTTGAGTGGTAAAATGAACCGACTGGTTGTCCAGAATAGCCACGAGGTAAGAAATAGTAATGCTTTTTGTATCGGGCTTGTATACTGCATACACCATGCTAAGCCTGTTATACATAGCATAGAACGAATTACCTTCACGGAAAAATATCCGATTTTTCATTTGCTTCGTTTGCGTCTCATCCGTACCTGTTCCCGTAAAGATAACACCGTTCGACGCAAGTAGCGCGTCTGCCTGCTCCTGTGTCAGCGTCGCCGACCCGTTCGTGAGGTTTACAACCATGATGTCAAGACCGATGTTACTCATTACACGGTTAGTGTCATCGATGGAAAGGTTTTGAACACTACTGTATGAAAGTAAGCCCGCCGTGATTTTAGCGTAAACTGCGTTTGAAACGACACCAGTTGTAGGATTCAGACTAACTGATACGGTGTCGTAGGCACTGGCAAATGCGTAGAAGTAAATATTACCGTTCGGGGCAACACCGCTTCGTATGTAAATCTTCGGCATACTTTCGCTGGGCGTGTTCGTAAGTATAAGTGCCGAAGCACCTACGGCACGCTCCAAATCTGCGGCCGGAACGGTGCCACCGTATGGTACGATGTAAAAGCCCGTACCGACGTTACCAATCGCGCGATTACTTTGCGCGATTGAAAGCGACTGATTGGTGCTGAATACAATAGCGTTTTGGTCCGATAAAGCCGATGTTTCATTCAGAATGGTATTCGGATCGTCGATCCGAATACGCATGAACGTAGACGAATTGACTACCGAATAGAACATCGCATTACCACCGCTGTTTGATGCCAGTAAGTATAGCGCCGAAACGTATTTTTGGTGATTTGTAACCAAAATAGCTTCAGCCGCATTGTACGCGGCCAACTCCGCGTCGGTAAGTACAGTACCGAATTTGCTTTGATCTATAATATAGACGTTAAGACCGATGTTACCCCACGCGGTTTGCTTCTGCGCGTTAGTCAACGTCTGCTTTACGGTACGTACAGGCGCAAGACCCGTGTTCACACCTAACTGCGTACCGAACGTATCTTTACTCGCCAAACCTATTTGGAACGTGCTGTTATTGACAAGCGCGTTTATGAACGCAACAGACGCCGCCAGTTTAGTGCCGAAATCGGAACTGGAGGAAAGGGTGTCTTGCAGACCTTTGTTATCCCCCATCGCCGTACCGAACTCGACTGACGTCCCGAGCACCTGCCCGATCCAATACACGTTTACAGGATTCGCCAAGTCGACGAGATATGTCTCGTCGAAGACGTTCATGACGTAGAAGTACTTCGGCTGATTGTACATCGTAACCGTCGTACCTGTGCCATCCGTACTTTGCTTATTACCCAACGCAATCGCCACCGTACCTTTTAAATAAGAGGGCAGCGTCTCGGGCTGATCAAACGTCAAATGGTCAAAGTAAAGTACGCTGGATACGGTGTATACATCTTGCTCCATGTGACATATCGCGTATAACTCTATACCGCTACCTGTCACACCTGTTGCCTCGAACGTACCTCCATACATCATCACGTCCACGGGTTCGCTTTCCGCCGCGTCGCTCTGCGCAACGGCAAAGACCGCTTGGTCGTAGACTAACTCGACGTGGCCAGCGAGCACGTACGCCACCTTTGCGTTCTGCTGACATACGACAAGCTGGCCCTTGGATATGGGCGTAGCCGCCCTATACTCGCCTACGAGCAAAGTGCCGCTATCCGACGCCTGTGTTTCGTCGAATAACCAGTCCATACCTTGTAACTGCTCCTTGTCGTATGCGTCGATTTTATCCATTTGTCATTATGTTGCTGTTGTACGGCATGTCTACGTTATACGCACCTGTTACCGGGTGGTAATTGTAGTTTGTTATACTGTCACCCATTATTTGCAATATCGTGAATGTAACCGGGTCTTGCAAACGTAACCAGCGGTACGTCTTTTACACGCTGCTTACGCCCCTTTTTACCCATTAACTTCGTTACGCAACGCATGATTGCGTCGGGAATGTCGTCGTGCCTGTTCTTGTTCTGCTTACGCGAGAACTTAAGTATCTGATGTTGCAACTGTCTGCCGCGCTCCGTATCGCGGAAGGCGTTATTAAAGTATATATGCTCGCCTTCGAACAGCGGTTCGAGAAACGTCTCGATTGCGGCTGTTTTGTCTCCGAAGTTGCGCGTGTCATACCTTACGGGACACATCCACCCGGTTGTAAGCGCGAAGTTACGCATAACTTGATCGAAGTCCGACGGTATTTGTTTCTTCTCCATCCATATCTCTGTAAGGTACTGGTTAGGTGCTATGTCCCACAACTGCTTGATGTTGTTAAGCATCTGCAACGTGGAACCTTTTACTATGCGTATGTCGAGCACGTAAACGTTACCGTCGAACAGACCGCAGAGCACGCTTGCCTTGTAGTCCGCCCAAATGCTGTGGTCCGTACCTGTAAGCGGGGTCGGGTCGGTGTATACGCACAACCGTTCCCACTCTTCTCTACGAGGCAGTACTTTCGTCCAATTTATACGCTTGAATATCTCTCCCTGCTCTGCGTCTTGGAACTGTCCCAAATAGAAACGTTCACGATTCGCGCCGGACAGTTGCGAGAGATTACGTATATAATTCTCCGAAAGATTCTCCGCATTGTCTTTGGGTTGCATAAAAAGGTACGCCTGTCGCGCACGCTCTTCCTCGGACAACTCCGATCCGTCCTCACGTTGATTCTCCAAGAAACGTTTGTACGAGAAGTGATACATTGACGGCGGGTTCTCCGTCATTATGAGTTTATTCGTCACACCCTCCGTTTGAAAACGCAAACGTGTGATAAGTAACTCGATGATCGGCCAGTCAACCTCCGACACCTCCTCGATTGCGATGTGCAACCACGACGGCGAAAGTATCTTATCCGAACCACTCTCCGATATGTCACGTTTGGACAACCCGGCAAACCTTATATAGCCTCCGGTTGCGAACGTAAGTTTGGTACGTTTGTCCGACCAAACGGCGAACTTCAACCCGTCGATGGTCCATTTGTCCCACCTCTCCTGCCCGTTCTCCTCTGCGATCAACTGGAGGATCACCGGAACGATTTGGTCGATCACACCTGTGGTCAAGTCGATCAGTTTGTCACGGGCGATAAGACACGGGGCTTTGTACCGCAGTGCGTCGCGTATGATCTTGTAGACTTCGACAAAAGATTTCCCCGATCCCGAGCCCCCCAGTAAGAGAATAAGGTCTTTTTGATCGTCGTCTAAAAGTCGTATCGCTTCGTTCTGCTTCTTTGTTAACCGTATTTTCGTTGTAAGTCCCATACCTATATTATATATGGCCCTACAAACCTACTCCCACACCTGCGTCGATTTCCGCTCGGGCCTGTCTCCGGGGTCGGCGTCCGGGTCGAGGTCCCCCTCGTACCCGTTGAACGCTTTCCACGTGGCGATCAACTCACGCAACAGTTTGAGTTCAGCGATATACGCAGCACATTCATCCGACGTAGGGTCCTCGTGGTTGAGGATCATGGTCGTGAGTTCCTGTAAGCGTTTTTGAACCTTTTTCATGCGTGGAAATTTTCTCGTCACTCAAAGATAATAAAATTTTCTGACATTTCAAACTTTCATATATGAATTTCGTGAAATTCTTTTACACAGAATCGAAATTGACCGATTTACGTCTACATACCTATTTTATTTGGGTCGGGACGCACTTTGAGGCGTTAAATTTGGGGTATCGTCTCGGCGCGGCGCCGAGACGTCGTAATGTATTTGCTACTCCCAATTTTACTATTTAAAAAATTTTAACCGTATAAAAGCTAAACGTATTTGCTACTCCCAATTTTACCATTTAAAAAATTTTTTGACCTACTATCTTGGTGGTACTTTTAAATTTTTTTTTGGCGATACGTCGGTGAGTTCGGTCAGCGCGCCGACCCCCCGCCGCCTGTTTGCCCCGGCGATTCGATTCGTCGTCGGGCCGTCGTATCGGCGTATAATCTTTATCGTCATTCCCATTTGATCGATACGTCGATACGTCGATACGTCGATACTGTTACGCATTGTTCCACGTGGAACAACGTTACGGCGTTACGTCGATACGGCGTTACAGCGTTACGGCGTTACAGCGTTACAGCGTTACAGCGTTACGTTGTATCGTCATTTTCGATACTGCGGAAAATCATTAGTCAAAAACACGGGCCATTGTTCAAAATCGGAACAAGGGGCGTCGTCTCGGCGGCGGACCCTTCGCGCCGGGCCGCCGGGCCGCCGGGCCGTCGTAACGTCGTAACGTCTTGACTTACAAGGTTTTAACGAAACCGTGGAAAATGAAATTTCACGTAATTAACTGGTTATCAGTTACTTAACCCTTCGGTCGAATTGGTTTGCCAATTCAAAATCGCGATTTTCCGTAACTTACTGGTTATCAGAGAGTTTAAAGTGCTGATTATCAATCTCTCTAATTTACTGATTCACAGAGCGTTGCCGCGGAAGATTAACCCGCTGAAATACAACAAGTTACAAAGGCCATTTTTCAACTACTTGATTATCAGAGCGTTGCCGCGGAAGATTAACCCGCTGTGTATCAGCGCGTTAGAGGGTGTTTTGTAACCCCTTGATTGATAGGCAGTTAGAGCGGAAAATTAACGCATTGATTTACAGACCTTTACAACGTTTTTTCGTCATCTTCCGGAAGATAAAAGCTTTGCAAACCTTTATAGATCAAGCACTTACCTGTTTTTAAGGGGTAAAATTTAATGTAATTCCTAACTTTTTCGTGGAAAATGGCCCCTCGGAGGGGTAAAAAGTCGTGAAAGTGTTAGGTTTTTGCATTTTCCCGGGGTCGGGTTGTGGCCTTACGTATCCCTTTGGTTTTCAAAGGTTTGCGGCGGTAATTTCGATTCCGCGGAATCGAACAGCTGTAACTTCTTGATTTACAGCGACTTTATTTTCCCGTGTAACTGTCTTTCAATCAAGAAGTTACAAAATGACCCTTGTAACTGCTTGGTTTACAACGAGTTCATTTTCCCGTGTAACTCGCTGATTATCAGAGGCGGAAAAAATGAACAATGTAACTGCTTGGTTTACAACGAGTTCATTTTCCCGTGTAACTCGCTGATTATCAGAGGGATTTTTTTGACACCGTCTAACTGCTTGGTTTACAACGAGTTCATTTTCCCGTGTAACTCGCTGATTATCAAGGGGGGTTTTTTGGCTCTTTCCAAAAGTGGTCTAACTTCTTGATTTACAGCGACTTCATTTTCCCGGGTTTTGGGTCCCGGAAGGTTTGCCGGGGCAAGTAAACAAAAAAAGGTCTGTGTAAGCAAAAACGTTTTATTTCACGATTTTGTTACATTTTTTCCCAATTTTATTTGGTGATTCCGTTTTTTCGTATTATATTTGTGTAACGAAAGGGGGAGAGAGGATGACACCTCGATAAGGTTAAAAGATTGAACACTTAACGCATTAAACTTACTTAAACACTATGAAAACGATTGATTTCCTTCGCATGACTAAAGAGTACGAACAACGTTACGGGTCGTACGCATTAATTAACGCCGCTATCGACGGCCTTTGTGTACTGGCCGCCCCGGCCGAGACGCCCGTAACCCTGTCTTGCACCCCCGCAATGACCGCCGCCCTCCGTTCGGGGAAAGATGCGCCGACGGCGTGTTTCGGCGACAATGACCCAGAGGCACGCGAGTTTTGCGACAGTCTCGCTGCTCGCGGCTACATGCCCGACGCGGTGGTAGCGATCCGCGACGAGGTTGGGCAGCCCACTTGTACGTATCTTTGCTACCTGCTCAAATAGGTATGCCCGACCAGGAGTACGACAAATAAGGTAAGGCGGGTCACGGCAAACCGTCACGCGGGGAGTAACACCCCGGCCCGCCGCAATGACGTATAGACGTCTAATTATTAACCAATTAAAACACATTTAAAGGTATGAAAAAAGAGAACGAAAAGGAGATGATGCCGCACAGCGAGCCGATCCCCGCAGAACACGCTGAAAACGAGGCCGCCGCAGACGCAACGCCCGAAGTGCAGAAAGCCACCGCGATCCTTCGCGCCAAATTGCCCGCGCTGGGCGCCGCCGCTCTCAACTTCGAGAAGCGAACCGGGAATTTCTTCCGCGCTACGCTCGTGACGCAGGAGGACGGGACAGAGAAACTCGTGCGCGGTGTAGTCGAAGACAGCGAGATTCCCGCCGACTGTGCCGCCGAGGTCGCCGCCAAACGTGCCGCCGCATTCGTGCAGGCCGAGGAGAAGAACCGCGAGAAGATCGCCGCCGAAATCGCCCGGCTCGAAGCCGAGATGCAGGCCCGCAAAGAAGAGGCCGAGCAGTTCGACGCTGACGTAGAAGCCGCGAAAGAAGTCGTAATGTCGTTCGAGTTGCCGAAGAGCGCGGGACGCGCGAGCGTATCGGCACGGCTGGCCGAGGTCGAGAGCAAAGCCGCCAAGATGCAGAGCGAGGCCGCGCGGCTGCGTCAGATGCTGATCGCCGCCGGTATCGACCCCGACGCACAGTAGAGAGGCAAATAGGTACGTACAAATCATTCGCTTTCGCAGGCAGGGTGCGTATCTGCTATACCCCCGGCTTGGAGGTGCCGGGCCGGGGGCTATTTTAAACACTTAAACGTATGAAACTTTCAATGGTACTATTCGGTGCGTTCGATGTTTTTAACGCGCCATTCACCTCCCGCACGATGCCCAACGGGGCGGGCAAGACAACGCAGGTTAACGCATGGGTTTTTGCCCTCACGGGCAGAACGCTTAACGGGTTCCAACCGCGGCGCATAGACCCGCAAACAGGTATGGACCCGGACCCAACGGTCAACACCTGCGTAACGATTACCGGCTGGCCTTCCGACGGCACGACAATACGACGTGTACTCACCCCCAAGGGGTCGACACAATTATACTTGTGCGACGAGGTGGTTACACAAACGGAATTCGTCGATATTCTCGCCCAGCGATTCGGCATACCTATTGACTTGGTAATTGCGTGCGCTGACGCAAACCTCTTGACCGACCCGGCGCTTACCGCCGAGCAGTTACGCCGCCTGTTAGTGCGTGCGTCCCTCGTCGAGGACGACGAGGCGACAAGCCTCCGACGCGAGCGTGATGCCCTGCGCAAAGCACGCAAGACAGCCGAGCAATACGCATTAACCACCGTGGCCGTGCCTGCCCGAACCGTTGCGCCTCTGACCACGGCCGAAACGGACTATTTGGCGCGAGCATCGGCCCACATTGCGACGCTTAACCGTATCGGAGGGACGTTGCCGACCGTCTGCCCTACATGTGGCAAGCAGTACACAGCCGCCGAGATCGACGCCGTGCGCCGCGAGCGGGACGCCGCCACCAAAGCCTACCAAGGTATGCGGGCGGAGGCGGAGAGGATCACCGAGCAGGCAGAGGCATACAATGCAGAGACTGCCGCAATCGAGGAGGCCGAAGCGATCATATCGCGAGCGTCCGGTGCACGCCGCCGCGTGCAGGAGATCGACGCGGAGATCGCCGCGCTGGAGGGGCAAATCCGAGCCGCTGATGCGGCAGCAGTCCGTCCCGCCCTGCCGGACGACGTGCAGATCATTACCGAGACGACGGCCAAAACGACCGGACGAACCTCGTCCACCTGCACACTCACCTATAAAGGTGTGCCGCTTAAAAGCGTCAACCGAGCCAAGCGCGTAGAGATATGCGTGCGGATACTGGAGACGGCGCGGGTGATGACGGATACTGTCAACAAGATACCGATCATCATCGACAACGCCGAGAGCGTGCAGGGCCTCGACGACGTGCGGAACGTGATACGTTTCACCGTCGGAGAGTAGAGGGGTAGCGTTACTTGCGTAAGACGCAACACGGTGGAGCGAAACCACGTAACGCACGAACCGGGCGATATTGCCCGCAAATTTAAACACTTATAACTATGTACACACATCAGGACTATATTAACCACAAATGCACGCACCGCGAATATTTCGCACAGTTCGTGAACGTTATGCAAAAGCGTATGATACTTTCCCGTTGGAAAGTAGAGGAGTTAGCGAAGGCATGGGAGAACGACGAAGCGTTTAATACGCAATTTACTCCGATTAGGGAGTGGGACAAGATACTTTGCCCGGTAGACCCCCGCCTATTGGACGCGGTTGGAGAGAGTTCGACACCCTCAACGCGCACGTGTATTCTTAAAGAAGCCGCGCGGCAAATCGTAATGGAGCACTACGAAACGTGCGGGCGGGTGTACGATCAATTCAAATACAAAATTCTTTATTTAAGAGACGATCCGGGCCACTACGAGAGGTGCACGATGAATGTAATAGCTACGGACAAGGAGCACGCACAACGTTTGTTCGAGAAGGCCCACCCGGCATTCCGATTTTTATCGGCAACAAAGTACAGCAAACACAACGCGGTTAAGGACAGGTGGGAACACTTAACAGACTGTTAAAGGTATGGAGGAGGAACGTATTGATATTGCGATATTGTTCGCAATATGCGGGGGTCTGCTGTACGTAATTATTATAATAGTAATAGTAGCATCGTTTATATCATGGTTATAGCAAAGATCGGTAACCCGATAATCCCGGATACGTCGGATGCGTCACGTACGCAATACGAACAGTTAAAAAAGCTATCCGACGAGTACGGCGTAGACGTGACCCTTTTCCCTGCAAAAGGTACGCAGGCGTATAACGATTGGTACACTAATTTCCCGCGCGCGGCACGGTCCGGCATAAAGATCGAGACGCGAAACGGGAGTAAGACGTACCAATACCCCAAAGAGCCTACTATTGACTGGCTTTTGCAAAAAATGGCAAGTGCGGGCGGAGCGATCAGCCAAGCGGCACAATGGAAAAAAGTGCCGCGTGTCTTTATCAACATCATAAAGCAATGGGACGAACGGGTCGATAAAGGTGCGACGATCACGACGGAGGACGGTGGGTATTGTTTGAAGTATGGCAATTACTCTTCTTTCGTCACGCAGAGCCGCCTCGGGCCTGCGTACAATCGTTATCCGGCTGTGGCTGATCGGTTGGACGCACTCTACCAAAGAGCACAGGAGACAGCCCGCCTGCGTGCTTTAGCCAAAACACACTGTTTACAATAGCGCGTCTTATCCGGCGGTCTTTGATCGGGCCGCCGGGTCCTAATAATTTAACATAATTAACTATGAATAACATCATCGTCTTAACAGTGACGGTGCACGCGAATTATATCCAAACGAGCGTGCGCAAGTACTACACACCTTTAAAATATGTGGGGTACGGGTTCGGGTGTGCCGACATCCCCCGCGCCATCATGGAATGCGATAGTGTCGAGGGCGTCAATGATCTGATACGCAACGTATTTTCATCCGGGGTCGAGTCGCCGGACGAATGCCTGCCCGGATTCAAAGGCTGGTTTACTGTATGCGTCGAGTTCCCTAACGGGGACGATATGAGCGAGTTCGACGTGCGTGAGTTCCGTGTTGTGCACGAGAGACGGGGCGGCCGTGACCTCGCGAATGCGTTCGCAAATCCTACATTCCGTGCCCTGCGGCGTAAGGTACTGACAAACCTATTCACGGCTTTGTCGGAACGCGACGCCGACAAAGTGGATCAAGTCCTCAAAGCGTTGGAGAGCGCAAGCGGTGCAAAACTAAACGTATAAGGTATGAACGTAAATATAGTACACTCCGGTAGTAGCGGCAACACCGCATCAGTCGACGACTTTCTGATTATTGACGTAGGGTGGCCCGAGGTGCCCAAAGGGGAGCATGTATTACTTACTCACAACCACACGGACCACACAAAATGCCTCGATAAGGTGGGGGGCCTACCTACCTACTGCACCCCCGAGACAGCCGACAAATTGGCCCAAAAGTGGCCTTTCCTGGCTTTCTCCAGTCTTGTCCCCGGTGACGTTAAAGTGCTGTGTTCCAATGAGTTCCAATACACCATTAAGATCATTCCCTTGCGCCATGACGTCCCGTGCGTGGGCTTCGAGATACAAAGGTGCGCACGGTCGGAGTACGCCGAGCCGCAAACGATCCTTTGGCTTACCGATTTTAACGAGATCGTGGACGAAAAGTACATCATTCGTGCGTTGAGAGACAAACGTTTCGATCATATATACATCGAGTGCAATAATACGTTATCAACGGGCGATATGCTGGACTTATTTTTCACGGACGAGGTACCGCGTGACGAGTTCCACCGACGTAAGTCCTACCAAAATCATTGCAACGTAGAGTATCTTATTGGTCTTTTTACTCGTGCGGGCTACACACCGGACCGTCGGTACGAACTCCCGGTTACGTTGTTGCATAAGAGTTCGTATTACTACTTAAATCATTCCGAACGTATTGTCGAGTTATGTAAACTCGCTAACGTTATAAACCCTTTAATTTAATTAAACGTATGAAAAGCTATTACGATTTGTACAATCTTATGAGCGCAAAATTCGTTGAGTACGAAAGTGGCGCTTTGGAGGTTAAGATCGGGAACACGGTCGAAAAATTCCCGAATCCCGACGTATCGACGGCCTGCCACGTCATCGGACTGATCGAAACGATCAAGCAATCAAAAGGTTTGTGGGAGGCTTTGATCGGGGAGGCAGACGAGGCCGAAGTGCTCAAAGACCTGCACGACTATGTGAAAGACTGCATGGATTTACGCGAACAGGTCTGTGTGCGGGATATGGCGTTGCGGTTTGAGACAAGTAACGGTGTAACGCTGAACGTTACGGACAAAAACGTGATTACTCTCGCTTGCCTTTTCTCTTTGGAGGATGACGAAAACGGAGTAAAACGTCTCAAAGAGTACTACATTAACGCGCTCAAAAACGCATAACACATTTCAAACCAATTAAACAATTTAAACGTATGGACAGATTCCAAATTAAAGGCGCACCTGTGTGCCGTGTCGTGTACCCCGCAGGCCTTTTCGAAAAGAAGGCAGTAAAAGGTGTGGAGGGTGACCCCAAGTACAACGCAATCATCCTCGTACCCAAAACGGACGAGGACAAAGTCAAACAGATTAACGACCGTTTCGCCGAAGCGTTCGCAGAACTTCAGTCGAAAGGATTCAAAGGCAAGAACGCGAAAGCGATCAACCCGAAAAACAACTGCTGGGTTGACGGTGACGAGTTCGCCGATATGAACGACGGCAAAGAAGCGTTTCGCGGGTATATGATGCTCAAAGTAGCGTCCAAGAATTTCCGCCCGTTGGTATCGGATATGCAACGCCGTATGATTATCAACGGTGTGCCCATGCCGAACGTGTCGGTGGAAAACCTTTCGGACGAGCGTTTGGAGGATGGCGATTACATCATTGCAAACGTATCGTTCTGGACGTACTATAACTCCACCGCGCAGGGCATCGGCTGCAATGTTCACGCTGTGGTGAAGTATGCCGACGGTGAACGTATCGCCGGAGCGTCGAACAACGTCGAAGACTATATCGACCTCGGAGAGTACGAATGAAAGCCGTGCCCACCTATCGAAGACGATAACGGCGACCTACCTTTTTAAAAGGGACACGTTGCATAGAGGGGCTAAAGCCCCGCCGGGCGGGACGGCACAACGTGCAAATTTCTTAAAAATTTAAACGCATGAAAGAGAAGGGTTATTTATGCTACATGTATCAGAGCGAATACGGGTACCATTACTTACGTTTGGATAATCTCGACGATCTGATGGATACTATCAAAGGTAGGAGCATGCTTTACAAAAACAAAGTCAATTCGTATGCAGTACCGGGCGCGATAGTAGCGCACGAGTTCGAAGGCGAAGCGGTTGTGTATAGCCGCGAACCTGTCGTAGCCACATGGGGCAACCCTGCTGACGTAATGATGTGGAAAGAAACGCAACGTCAGTATAAGGCAAATAAAGCAAAACTTCAAGTTTTGGAACGCCTGGACGTAAAGAACGCTTGTACGTTGCTTAATATATTGTATCACAAACTCGGGTACGCAAACAGATCGGCATTTATTTATAAAGTAATAGAAGAGATTACAAAACGATGATACGCAAGAACTACAAACAAGTTTTATTCCTCGACTTCGAGACACGCTCGGAGTTGGACGTGCAGGACGTCGGGTCCCACAGGTATGCGCGCCATGCGTCTACGGAAATGACGCTTATCTCGTGGGCGTTTGATGGCGAGACGGCGTGTACGTCTCGTGAAATGCCGGAGGAGGTATACAAAGCAATCGAAGACTGTGATACGTTAAAAGTAGCGCACAATGCCGAGTTCGACGCGGCAATTGCGATCCATGTATTAGGTATCGACACACGTCTGTGTGACTGGTACGATACCGCATACGTTGCGGCGTACTACGGTCTGCCCCGTAAGTTGGGCTTCCTTGCCAATGTACTCAAAACGCAATCCAAAGCGTCGCCGGAACAGATGTTACACTATGCAAAGCCCGTAAAGAAAGCCGCACCTGCTGATTCGATGGATTTATTCGGCGTACCTACTGACACCGAGTACAACGAAATGAAAGAACGTTTTTCGGAATCGTTTGAGAAATCGGTGGGTGTAGGCAGATATAACGAGGACGTGCGGGACGTCGAAACGGCGGAGCATCTGCGCGAATGTCTCGAATATGTACAAGGTCTGCGCAACAGTCCTATGGTAAAATCCGTCATGCAGTACGGACAGGAGTTAATCGAAATTGAACGTACCTTACTGTTCAAACTTTACGCCGTATCGGACGTGGAGGTGATGCGGCAGGCGTATAATATTATGTCTCCGCTTCCGAGCATCGAGTGTTTCGTAATGCGGTTTACGTTTTACATGAACTTCGACGGCGTACCGTTCGACATGGACCTCGCCACGCAAATCGAAACACTCGCGCATAAGTACGCAACGGATGCGGGCGAGGAGGCGCGACGACTGTACGGCGTGGAGAATTTACGCTCTACGAAACAGGTGCAGGCCGCTTTAGCCTCGTGCGGGGTTTCGCTCACCTCCCTTAATAAAAAGGCACGTGAGGGGATCGAGCATCCTATTTTGGTGTTGCGCGATCAAGCCACCGGGGCTGCCTTTTCGAAGATCAAAACGGCCCGCGAGCGAATTTGCCCGGACGGCCGTCTGCATGGTGAATTCGTAGGACACGGCGCCCACACGGGCCGATGGAGTAGTCGCGGCGTGCAGTTGCAAAATTTTGCACACGGAGGAGACGACACGTCGACAGACCTGTCCAAGGTACAAAGTTACGATCACTTGCGTAAGCATCTGCGTTTGTGCATCTACGGAGCAGGTAAGAACTTCGTGTGCGCAGACCTTTCGCAGATCGAGGCTCGTGTGACGGCATGGCTTGCGCAATGCAAGTGGCGCATGGATGCATTCGCCAACAAAGAGGACATATATTCACGTTCGGCTGAACGTATGTTCAACCTCCCGGAGGTCCACAAAGGTATGCCGGAGCGACAGATGGGCAAGTGCGCGGAACTCGGGTTGGGGTTTGGCGGGGGTCCGAACGCAATCGAGCGTGTCGCGCCGGACTTTTTCCGCACGGTAGGGCTTGAAAAAGTTACGGAGATCGTGCGTAAATGGCGTGGAGCAAATCCCGAGATTTGCGATTTGTGGCGTAGGCTGGAGCGTGCGTTCCGTGAATCTTTAAGATCGAGCGTATGTCGTGTAACCGTTGTCGATAGCGTGCGTCTCGTCTTTAAGTATGACGGACGGACCGCTTCGATCACTCTGCCCAGCGGGCGTGCTTTATACTATAAAGGCGTGCATATGGACGAACGGCACGATTTGTATTACCTCGATTACTCCCGAGGCGGAGAACACGCCGTGCGGACGAAGATATGGGGCGGCGTACTGACGGAGAACATTGTACAGGCGATAGCACGTGATATACTGGTCGATATTATGCGTCGCGTACAAAACGCATACTGCACATATAAGTGTGTGGGTACCGTCCATGACGAAGTATGGTATCTTGTCGATGATGGCGTTGAGGCGTACGCAAACCTTATACAAGAGATGGAGCGACCCATTGAGTGGGCACCGGGTCTTGTTACGACAGGCGACGGGTTCTATTCTGACCGATACATTAAATAACTAACCGATATGAAAGACGTAACTATAACCATTGACGGTGAGACCCATAAACTCGTATATACCGAATCAGACGGTACGCACGACTGCGATTTGTGCTCGTTAAGTTTGGTATGTAATACTTTCAACGATCCGATCTGCAAACTGAGCGGGGCAGACCTCGACAAATCGTTTTACTTCGAACGTAAGCTATAAGACGTAAAGTAATATGGAACTCGATAAACTTAAAACAAAGGACGCGGTTGTTGCGCCCAAGCCTCAAAAGCAGGAGCACCGATTTTTGGGGACGGTAATACGCCATCCCGGTCTTACGTTGTTTGAGTATAACTCAAAGTCAAAGACCGTGCAAGTAGCCGAGGTAAACACGCAATACTCTTATCGTTACAATGAGAAGACGAAAAAAGTTGGCGTCAGTACCAGAACCCGTGTGCAAGTACGCGACGGGTGCATGTACGTTCAAGCGTTGAATTCGAAAAACGCAATTCGCAAGGTGCGTAAAGCGGGGTTCGAGGTGTTAGAGTAAAAAAAAACAACTATGGTTTATGACATAGCGTTAGGAGCAAAACGTACGGCCACAAGCGTACAACAGCAATACCAATGGGAGTGGCCCGAGATCGTCAAACGTCTAAAGGACGTCGTATACACGCAAGAGACTATGCGGCAGTACTCGGACATGACGAAAGCCCAGCGTGTCGAAGTAAAGGATGTAGGTTTTTTTATCGGAGGGCTTGTAGCCAAACGTAAAGTATCGTACCGTCAATTACTCGTTATCGACATAGACGAAGCCGACGTGCAGACCTTAAAAAATCTACACGAATGGCTGTACGGTCGTCAATACATTATACATTCGACCCACAGTTCGACACCGACAGAACCGCGTTATCGTGTAGTCGCGCCGTTGTCTCGTATTGTAGTTGCGGACGAGTACGCCGCGATGATGCGCATACTACACGACCAGTTCAATCTGCCCCTCGACACGTCTACGTTCGACTTTAATCGTATAATGTTCCTGCCGTCCGTACCAAAAGACGCAAAGTACTACTTCGATGCGCACGAGGACGGCGAACCGTTGGACGTAGACGAAACCCTCGGACAACGCAAAGATTGGAGGGACTTATCGGGTATTGAAGTACCCGCAAAGGTACGTGTACAGGACCCTAAATTCAAGGGTGGTATTATCGGCGGCTTTTGTTCGAAGTATACGATACGTGAAGCAATCGAAACATACCTGTCTGATGTGTGGATTCCTACTAATAGCGGACGTTATACGTTAGCAGGCGCGACGACATACGGTGGAGGTGTGATCTATGAGGACAAATATTTGTACTCCAATCACTCGTCAGACCCCTATTTAGGTAGGTGCCACAATGCGTACGATGCCGTGCGTCTATATAAGTTCGGAGAGGGTAAGCAAGGTGAAGCGGCGATGGCCGCGCTTTGCGATTCGCTCGGCATTAAGCCGGACAGCGGGAAAGCGCACAGGCTTACGTTGGACAGTATGTCTGACGAGGAGGCCAAAGCGATCCTTAACGAACGTTTGGAGGTGGACAATAAGGGCAATCTTACGAAAACGTTGAAAAACGCGGAACTGATCCTAACCTACGATCCCGACGTCCGGGACGTATTTGGGTACGATCAGTTCTCCGAGATGCCCGTGCTGAAAAGACTACCTTACTGGCGTACCTCACAGGTACGTATAGATAACGAGGACTGTAAGAATTTACAGGAATATATCGACATGGAGGATGTGGACGAGAGTTATCTACGTTTGCATTTCGAGGAGAAATACGAGTTCGATTCCCGTATCGTATTGAACGATGCTTTGAACATCGTTGAGCATAAGAACGCTTTTCACCCCGTGCGTGACTACCTTAACTCACTTAAATGGGACGGCGAAAAACGTTTGGAGACAATATTTATCGACTGTTTCGGTGTGGCCGACACGCTATATTCACGCGAGGTAGGCATAAAGTTTTTCGTTGGAGCGGTACGACGTGTGTTCATGCCCGCATCGAAGATGGACTACATACCTGTGTTGGTCTCGGAGGAGGGTCTTGGTAAGTCACGCTTCATTCGACGTATGGCGAAGTTATGGGGTAGCGATACGTTCTACACGTTTAACGGCAGTAAAGAGGCGTACGAGCAGTTGCGCGGCGTGTGGATCATGGAGATACCCGAGTTGAACGGCGTGCAGAATCGCTCCACCAACAGTCGTAAAGCGTTTGTAACCAAAGGTGAGGACCGTTACCGCTCGGCATACCTTAAATACACAAAGACGTACAAACGTCAATGCGTGTTTATCGCCTCGTCGAACGACGTCGTTTTTCTCGACGACCCGTCGGAGGACGGTCGGCGTTGGTGGGGTTTGATGTGCAACCCGGAGCGTATTACGATCAGCGTGCACGACAATTCGTTCCTCGACCTTGTGGACAAATACTGGGCCGAAGCCGTACACTACTATTTACAAGGTGTGTTGCCCGTATTGTCGCAGGAGGCGGAGGAGCAAGCACGAGAGGTGCGTAACGTGCATCGTGCGGAAGATTTGGACCTCGGTTCTTTGCTCGATTATCTTAACATGCCTGTACCCGATAACTGGGACGAGATGTCAACGTTCGAACATAAAGATTATTGGGAAGACAAAAAAGAGGTATGGACAGGTAAACCCCGGGAGTACATTTGTACGCAGGAGGTAGCAAGAGAGTTTTACGGGTATGACCGTAAAGAGATGAATACGGCCATAGGTCGTAAAGTAGCAGACGCGATACGTGCGACTAAAGTATATCGTCCTACGGGTAAAAAACGTATCTTCGGTATTTATGGGTCCTCGCTTGCGTGGATAAGAAACCCCGAAAAGAAAAAGAAATAGTATGAATCCGATAGTAGATTTTTTCCACATAGAGATGTCGAAATTCAAGGTGCCGTATGCTCTGTGTGAACAACTTGCCAAATTTGGCCACACACCTTATCTTGCATGGACGACAAGGCGTTTGGTAGACCGGAAAGATAAAAACGGTTCGGTATTGGCTATGTCCATGCTTATGGACGAAACCGTACCGTTGTCGCGTATACGTTACGCACTTTATAACTTCGAAACCAAACCTATCGAGGAGTTGCAAAAGCTACCCAACTATGAAGCGGTGATGGGGGCGGTAAAAAAGGAGTACAAATTTCCCGAGTTTTGGGATGACATTGTACGATATAACTACCCGCATTGTGTGCAACTGGCCGTTATCATCCTCCTCGAACAAGGTTTGAGCGCGAAGGACGTCATGTCTCAATTAAAGGTACGTCAGTCTATGGTGTACAAAATACGTAGTACATACCTTAAAGATAAACTTAAAGAACTGGCGAAACCATGATAATCAACCTTTCGAGTAAACCTTACTCTAAATTCTCCGCTGTGCAGCGTCTTGCTCTTAACGGGGCGCACGTTGTGGAGGTTAACCCCTCAACCTTTCCCGCATTTTGCGATGCGTACGATAAGCACGAGTACCTTATCACAGCGATAATTGTGGACAAAGAGGATTTTGTGCTCGCAAATGACGTGATTAATTACGTTGATGATCGGCTGACACGGGTCGTCACGTTGGATGTGACGATTAACCCGGACACAGGAACGCATAAATTTAACGACTATGAGTAAGAAAATTTATAGCGAAAAACTCGTTGCGAAATACCTACTCAACGTAATAAAGGAGGCCGACGGCCTTATCTTTAAGATGCACCCGATAACCAACAAGGGCATACCGGACTATCTCGTGCATTGTAACGGACATACCTTTTATGTGGAGACCAAGACCACAGGAAAGGTATGCACAGAAGCGCAAGTATTCTTTCACAAAATGCTCAAAGAACAAGGAATCGAAACGTATGTATTGGACGTACCTGTACATACTCTTAAAGAACTTCAAACATTATCTTACAAAACGTATTAATTATGAGAACGAACAAGGATGAACAACAGGATGCATTGAACGTCCTGCTGGCGACTATCGAAGTAGTAGCGATGAATGTAAAAGGCCGACATTGGTTGGTGTCGGGAACGCATTTTCGTTCACTTCATTTGGAGTTCGACGACGTGTGGAAGACACTCCTCGATGCCGCCGACAAGGTGGCCGAGACGCAACGTGTAATCGGCGGCGTGCCTTACATTGGTTTGTCCGAATTTGTCGAAAGGTCAATCGTTGCGGAAGACCCGCAAATCGCAATTGGGGCAGAACTGATGGTTGAACGTACACGCGACGAACTCAACGTGCTTATCGAGAGCATTCACAGCGGAGTGCGGGAGGACTTTTTCGATCCCACCACCGAGAACGACGTACTGAACATTTCGAGTGCGCTCCGTCATCACATCCTGTTCCTCGACGGTTTCCTCGAAAACTGGACGGCGGCCGTATGATCTACCTCGTGTGTATGATACTGCTCGCCATGATCGTTGCACCACTCGTGATACTGGTGTATATCCTGTACCGTAACGTGGTAAAGCAACGCGAATGGAACGAGTACAAAAAACGTAGCAGATGGTAGAGTTACGAGAGTACCAAAAGAACATCGTGCGTGTAGAAATGGGGCGTAAGAACGTTCTGATTGTCGCGCCGATGGGTGCTGGTAAAACGTTGGCAACGCTGACTGCGACCGCCGCTTTGATCGTACGAGAGGGCTTAAAGAACATACTTATAATAGCCCCAAAACGTGTAGCATCGAGCGTGTGGTCGCAGGAAGCGGCTACGTTTAACATGGGCCTAAACGTACGTTACTGTGAAAAAGCGTTGGACGTGAAGTTGTTCCTTATGTCCCCGGAACCCCACAAGGTATGCGTGTGTAGTGTGACCCGCATTAAGGAAATCCCGCACGGTTGCTGGGACTGCGTCATTATCGACGAATCGACCTTAATGAAGCATAAGCAATCGTTACGCAGTCGTGAAGCCCGGCGTATCTGTAACAAGGTCCCGCGACGCATCCTGCTGTCCGGCACACCTGTACACAACGGGTACATAGGTTTGTGGCATCAGTGTTTCCTGTTAGACGGCGGAGCGGCGTTAGGCCGTACGCTCGGAGAGTTCTATCGCCGTTACTGTCGTGTGAAATACCAAGTGAATGGCGTAGTGTCGATTTACGAGGTAGACCCGTCGCAGGTGGATCAACTGATGAACGACTGCCGACACTTGGTGTACATCGTCAAAAATAGTGTCGCCTTACCGGAGTGCCTTTATAAGAACGTATATATCGACCTGCCGAAACGTCGTATGACGGAGTATAAAACGTTCGAAGAGACGAACGTGCTTGCGTTCGAAAAAGAGAATGGGGGCAAACCTTATGGGGGAGACGAGAAGACGTTCCTCGCGTTCTCTCGCACGTCGCTCGGTATGAAACTACGTCAATTCGCATCCGGGTGTGTGTACTTGGACGATACGAACGAAACGTATGACGTAGTGCATACCGAGAAAATAGAGGCTCTTAAAGACCTCCGAGAATCGTATGACGGGGGGATGCTCGTGGCCTATGGATTTAAGAGCGAGTACGAGGAGTTAAAAAAAGCCTTCCCGACGGCCCGACGCCTCGATACGCCACAGGACATTGCCGATTGGAACGCCCGGAAGATCGACATGGCGCTGGTCCATCCGGCGAGTGTAGGTCACGGGCTTAACTTACAGTTTGGCGGATCGGTCGCTGTTTGGTACAGCCTTACCTATGACGCCGAACTTTACGCACAGTTGAACAAACGTCTGCATCGAAGCGGGCAACGTGAAACTGTAAGTATTATCCATCTTATCACTCGTGGAACAATCGACGAGAAAGTACTCAAAATTTTACAGCGCAAAGAGCGCGACGCAGAAACCTTTTACACTTCAATGTAATGATACTGGATTGGATCGTTTTTATTATACTGTTACTATTCGTAATTGTAGGGGTAATAGTATTCATTGGCTTTTTCTCAAATTAGTGTACGCTATTCTCGAATGGATAATAGATTTATAGTATGGCAAAGATAATACCCGATTGGGTCAAAGAAGCACTTAACGAGAAGTTGGCACGCGGCGACATTGGTTTCGCGTCGTGCGGTGTCTATACGGTTTACGTTGAGCGACACAACGAATGTTGGTGCGGGCGTTTGGACGCAGACCTCGTACCTACTTGGTACGGATGGGAGGGTGAACCCATGAGCCGCCCCGGATGTCGTGAACTTACGTGGAAAGATTTTTACGTAATTTATCAAGTATGACGGACAAACCTATTAAAAGAGTGTGGAACGACGACGGGACAGCCTATACGATTGAGTTGTATGACGACGACATACCTATCCGTAAGCAAAAACGAGCGAAACAGTGGGACAAACAGAAACGTTTAAAACGGCAAAAGCCCGACAAATAGTCGGGCTTTTTGTTATTTAATTAACACGGTCGCAACGAATGTTGCCCATATGATGACACCACCCGCGAGTGTTGCGAGGATGTCCTGCATGTCGACTTTAGCGTCGATATTGCGTTCCTTCACGATGGCGGCTGTCATGACGGCGATTACTGACGCCAGTAACGGTATCCACCGCCACCAACTGCCTAAAGGCATGGCTACTATCAATACGATAACTGCGATGACCGCTCCTACGGCGAAGTGCTGGTACTTGTCTTTGGCAATGGCGTTAAGCCATGCGATGATCTTTTTCATAGCTTCCACATAGCGAATTTTTGGCGGGTACGTACGTATCCGGGAATGTGTTGATAGTTGTAGGCTTCTCTCTCAAAAGAGATGTTTCGGTAGGCGTTCCCTTTCATAAAGAGCCGTACCAACCACTCTGCAATGTAACAAAGGTAAAACCCAACGTACAGTAGGTCTTTCATCTGCTCCGTATGAATAGCTTCGTGGTTAATAGTTGTTCCCGATAGCGGACGGTACTCTTTACGTGCAAATACGATACCGAATAGATTGATTGCGACGAACCCCTTGAAAGGTATTACGCCATTATATATATATTATTTTCATGGCTCGTTAAATATTACAGACGTAGGTACGTAACCGAGTTTCGACGGGACTTTCGTTAACATAAACTGAATGGTATCTCCGGAGTTGATGGTATAGGTTTTCGAGTACCGCAAACCTGCTTGGTTTGCAAACGGTAGCGGGTACTCTATTCGTACATCGACCGTAGTCACAGTATTGGACGAGTACAAGAGCATAAGCGGGAGAACCGCGGGCCAATCCGAGAAGGAAGAACCCAAATTATACGCTCGGATAGTAACCACCAACGGCGATAACGTCCTATTGTACGCTACTTTTGCCGTTTTCATTTCCCATAGCCCCGACGCGGTCCCTCCGGGACTGGTAATAAGATCGAGCAGAGAAACTGTTAAAGCGGTGGACGAAGCGGTATAATCATACGGCAAAGACGATAGTACGCAAGGCCGTAACATATACGCCAATTTCGGCGTCGTTACGGCGCTATCCGCCAATTTAATCGTTGAGATTGCAAGGTTCTCAATCATCGTCCTGGTAATGGAGAGGTCGGGGATCGAGAGAGGCCCCCTCCACGCTCTGATATTACTCGATGAGGCCTCGCCAATGAAGACGGCCCCCGGTAGGGTTGAATCTTTCGTTGCGATACATGCGTAAGAGAATAACTGTGTAGTGCCGTCCCCCATCACACGATTATCGTCTGTCGAAATCTCCGCACCGTATATGCTATCTCCGAAAAATATCGGGTCGCCGTCATCATACAGATAAAGGCGTCCGTTATACGCGATAACTCCGGAAGTAAATGAATCACCATCATCACTAACGTTGAACCCGCACAATATACGGGGGGAAGTTTCGGTTCCCTGCGCTAACGCAGTATTAAGACCGTACCATAGGTCCGCAAGGTCTTGGACTTTTAACGGGCGTTTTACGCCCGGATTTGCAGAATTGAGTTTGAGAATAGCCATAACTATTAAGGTTTAGGACCAAAAACTAAATTTATCTTTACGTAAAAAGGTATGAGAAGTTGCAGGTATGCACGTACTTCGTCCTCCGACGCACCGTTAAGAGAAATGTACATATACAACTGATTAGGCGTTTCGACGTATGGTACCAACGGTTCGCTTAACACACTATAAGGGAACTCCGGGGCGTTACCGGTACCATTATACGACATGTAATAGCTGTCGTCGAGAGGTGTATACTCAACAGACACACCTGTAATTTTCTCCAAAACGCGCGTAATTTGGTCTTGGCTGTTAGTGCACTCTGCTATGGCCAACGCAATCAATCTCGCGCGACGGAACGTACGAGAGACGAACGGCAGGCAAAGGCAGAATATGAATTTGTATAAGTTGGAAGCGTTCCCACCTGCGTCGTATGAAAACTCTCGCAGGTAGAACGCAACCAACTTAGGCATGTCGATGTATCGGAACATTACGAAAGCGTTTTAATGAGTGAAGTTGTGACCGGCGTAGCAAACGTAAAGGCGCCGTTTGTGAGGTTGAAAATACCGTCAACAGGTTTGACCGTACGTGTGCTACCATCCAACCCCGTTTCTGTTGCAATAGGATTACCGAAACTTACCGCGCGTACCTTTTCATACCTCTGTATTACGTCTACGATCTCGGTTAACGTAACGGTATTGGTCTCGCGCAGGGCCGCTTCGTGGGCCAGCAGGTTTGCCGTGATCTGATCGGCGGCGTACTGTGCGTCCGTACCTGTCTGTACATAGATGATAAGTCTGGGATCGGTGATCTTCGCAACGTCCATAGACGTAACGTTCAACTCCAGCCCCATCGGTTGGAACGCTTTGAAATAGGTCTGCAACGAGGTTAACTCGTCAGCGGTGAGTTTCCGCAGATGACCATCCGTGCCGAGTGCGTTGGCGAGCAGGGTCCAGCTCGGATAAGCACCGACAACGTATGCCTGCTTGATGATCTGTTTCTCCGTATCGAGCGTAGCGTAATAGCCGCCTTGGTTGATCGGATCGTAGACCAACGAATCGCCGTATTGGAACGCAACGGCTTTCCGACGGTAGTATTCCACCGTCGTGATCTTCTGATTTGCGAGCGCTTCGTTGATGACATTCAACGTATTGTTACGCTCCATCGCCTCGCTGTCGGCCAACGTACCTACTACATCAATGATTTTACTCTCGATGTCTGCGTCCGTTGTACCGAACATAGGTAACACGGCTTTCAGCGCGTTCGTGATAGTTGTTACTGCACCCATATCCTAAAGGTGTAAGATGTTTCGCCGACCATTAGGGCGATACGAAACGTGAATCCAACGGTAGTTCTTTTCGTCGATCAGTTGATCGAACGGGATTGCGGACTGCGCGATCATGTCGAACAACTCTTTGTTCTTGGTCGGATCGCCAGCCGTAATATCCGCTGCTTCGCCTTTCATGTGTTGCGACGTTGCGGAGCCGCCTATCGCCGCGTTTAACTTCGGACAGCGGTAACCGGAGTTGACAATGATCGGCTTTCCCCACATCCGACGGATCGGGTCCAGTACGTTCCACATCAAAGCGTCGAGTGCGGCTGACGCTTCGGGTGTAGGGGTATTGTCGACCCCTCGTATTCGTGCTGTGTCGGAGCGCGTAAGTTCCGACTTGGTAAAAAACTCTGCCATTATATTACGTATTTAAAAGCGTTTCGATAATCCCTTCCCCATACCTTACAGCGGCCCCGATCCGGTAAAGGTCTGTGGAGTACGGGGCTTTCGCAACGCCGAGCGTGTTATACACTTTCTCAACCTTAATAGTTACGTCCTTACCTGCAAGGTCCGGCGTCCACGTTTGGCCGATGTCTGCAACATCCTCACCCATACCGGGTAGCGTATCGAAACCAATACGTTCGCTGACGGGCAGTTGTCGCAGGATGGCGGGGATGCCCGTCAGCGAGCCGTATAGGTTAAACGCGACGTCGACAATAGTCGTACTCTCTTTAATCTTCATAGCGTCCCGTGAATAAAAGTTGTTCGTCGATCAGTTCGATAGAGACATCTGTCGCACCGTCTTTCTGTGCCTGCTTCTTTGCATCGGCCAGTACCCCAGCGACCTCACCCGCACGCCGATTGATAATCCGCGCCCCGATCTGCGCACCTATCTCGGGCTTGGTGATGCGGCATACCTGTGACACGGCGATAAGCGCGACGTTTTGGTTGTCGATGGTACCTTTTACAAAAGGTCCGTCTTCCGATATAACAACGTCACCGACGTTAAAATCGTACACTATGCCTTTCATTACTGCTTAATTTTTTCGTTCTCGTAATCGCTGTTATCGAATGAATCGACGTTTACCTTTGCGTAGGTAGTAGTAGTGGTATTACCTACCTGTTGTGTCGCGCTACCGGAGGTAGCCACGAGATGCGAATGCGATGCGATAGCCGATTGGATGGCTTCGATCTGCTGTTGCAATCTGTTCAGTCTCTCCGTGAGTTTCCCTACAATCACCAGCCCATCTAATGAACCTTCGTTCATTTCGATTAAGTCCGGTGTTATACGTACTTTTGAGTTACCAACCGTTACGTTTACTTCGTCGGGGTCAGTCGTAAACGTTATAGCTGTCTCGTTACGTTTAAACGCCCACTTATCTATCTCCGAGATACCCACAAATACCGGACGATTAATGTCGCCATCTATAAATGTGATAAGAGCGGCAGACCCCTCGGTAGGTACGTGCACCATCCCGTACTCCTCCGTACCGTACAAAGACAGAGGTACGGGGAACGTCTTGTCCTCCTCAAACAGGTAAACCTGCGCAACCCCATTCGCCTCGTCTACCGATTTGACGGTGACAAGTACGGTACGAACGGTGTAGAACATCTGCGCGAGGAATGCGCCGAAAGCTCCCCCTGCTTCCTCGGCCGGGTCGTAGCTAACACGTTTAACACTCATATCGCAAAGACTTTATCGGTGACGGTTAACGTCTGGAAAAAACCGTTAACGTCTCCTTTTAGTTGATACTCTAATACGTAGTACTGTCCGGATAGCTCCGGGAACAGCGTGTGTGTAAACTCAACCGTCTGCAAAGGGTCTACCTTTGGGTAGAGCGGAAGGATCAGTTTGCCTTTGTTCCTGCGTCCCTGTAAAGACAGTAACATTTTGTCCGCAAACTTATCCAACTCCGTTACGCTATCCAACGTAGAGTAGCTACGTATCGTCTCGGCATACCTTTTGTCCAGTTCACTTTTTTGCTTCGTGCTACGCGACGTGCGCAAACCTCCGGTTGCGGTGTATCGCTTGCCCGTTTTGAGGATGCCTGTGACCTTAACCTCGTAGTTAATAAAACGTGAATCCTCGCGAATAAGGTCTGCCCCGAAAACGTTATACTTCGTGTTGAGTTTCTCAATCGGGGCGGTACTGTTTTTCGTCAAACCTCCTATGTACACTTTCCCGTCGTCCGTCACACCCCCGTACAAAACCATCAATTGCATAAGTCGCTGTACGGTATCGTACGGACTGAAATCGACCGGATTGTTAAACGGGAACGTACTGGTCGTAGCCTGTACAAACGGTCCGTCGGTTGTATACGTCAGTTCCGGTATGTTCGGGTTTATATCAAAACCCATGTTCTCACGCTCCTTTGCGAACGCTTCGTTTGCGATGGGCAGGATGTCCTGCATGATCTGCGTCATCTTAATGTCGCCCCATACCTTTTGGATCCGGCCGAATTTAAGGATCAACGTAAAGTCGCGCAGGTATAACGTCGTGGGAAAGCCCTCTACAACCTGCTCGATCAATCCGTTAAATACGCGCATTTTCTCGTACCCCTCGTACCACATATATACCTCAACGTGCGCGAACGGCTTGATAACATTGGGTTTAAAGACCTCACGCATACGTGAGCGGGCCTCCCCCTGTTGCTCAATACCGATAGCATACAAGGGTAAGGTGAGAACAGCCGAATCGCCAAGTTGCTTGTCGTTACCGGTAAGCACGAACGATTCAAATTGCCCTACCCAAATATCCTCTATGTATACCTCGTTGCGGCAGATAAGATAGTTCGAGTTCATAATTAATAGTTACCAGCGTCCGAATCGACCTCGCGTAGGTTGAACGTAACAACGTTCTCCCCGTATTTCACCTCCGTAAGAGTAAACTCGAACTGATACGTACCCATACCTACTCGGGGCGTGTCCGTATATTCGGTGATTATCGCGTATTCAATTCCGTGCGTTTCGTTAATTTTTTGGTTACGTATGCGCAGAATCTGATCCTTTTCGTAAAACTCGTTAAGAAATTTCGACAGTTCTGCTATCTTTGCCTCCGCTTCGTTTTCCAGCCGCTCCATGATTTGTAGGTTCGGCTGGTTGTCTCTCAACGTAAGGCGAAGCGTACAGTTTATCGTCTTGGCCTCTTTACGTGTCTGCTGGATAATGTCCGGCCCGTCAACGAGAGCCGAGACGTTTAACCTCTTTCTCGCTTTCACGCTAAACGTCTGCGACATCGGCATGAAGTAGTCGCCGATCTGCAACGAGTAAAGTTTCGTGTAGTCGTAACGATCCAACTCCGCACCGGACCTGCGTTCCAACCCATTAACGGCCTGTTCCTTTCGAGTGAAAGGTATGTTGTGTATATCCTGTTGCTGTTGTTCCCGGTTTGTCTGCGCGGGGGCCAAGCGGCTTATCCCAATCCACGCTTTCGACAAGGCGAGAACGGCAGTATTGCGGATTGCGTCGCGCGCGTCGAGTGTCTCGGCGATCGCACGGTTGGCCACCTTGTACGGTCCGGAGTTCTGTATAGCGCCCCGGGCCGATTCGGTGGTGGTTTCTATTGCGTCTCTGACTATTCCCATACCTATATCCAACGTGTTCCCATCTTCCCGGTTGCGGCGAGCATTGCCTTTTGGATTGCTTCGGACGCTATTTGGTCGATGTTCTGTTTAACTTCTGCTACGACCTCCTGCGGGTCGTCGGTACTTATGTTCGAAGTCCACTTCACGATTGCGTCGTGAAAATGAATTTCGAGGTTGCGACGGTCTTTGTTAAAACCCGAAAGGTCCGACCCAGTAGCCCCCGCACCTGTTATCGCGGGTAATGCGCCCGGGGCGATGTCCGTTAATTTCTTAATAAACGTTCCGAGCGATTCGCCAAGGTCCGCGTAGTCAATAGCGTACGCCGCGTTCGCAGTCATTGGGTTACGCAACGTCGCTCTGTCCCACACTCCGGAATGCTTAACACCCGAATAGCCTTTGTAGCTACCCGTTACGGGGTAGTAGACAGAGGTCGAATCCGAGTTAAACGCAAGTCCCGCGGCCCAATCGAGCGTACTTTCGTTCATTTTTCTACGCTGGTGCGGTGTCCACGGCCCGTTTGCGTCATGCAACGTGCCTATACCACGTATTGCGTTAAGCACATTATCGTCACGTTTCGCCGCGTCGATATACTGCGACATGTAGTCATTGATCGCTTTAGCGCGCATGCTGGGCGAAACGTCTTTAAGAAGACCTGCGCCCTCCAACGTAGATTCGAAATTTTTACGAAATGTACGGCTGTACCGAAGGTCATCGAGTGCACGTTCCCTGTCGTTATCGATCTTGGCTTTACCCGAATCGCCTAAATCAAGACCTAATTTCTCTCCGGCGCGTTCGATAAACGTAATGAGTTTATCGATTAACTTCGTACCGTTCTTGTCGAAGTCGTCGAATAAATTCTCTACACGTTTAACCATTACGCGAAAAGCGTCATTATTGGTAACGGTAGAAAGGAGGGAATTCACCGCATTACCTCCCGCGCCTATAAGGCCCGCGCCAGCCCCGCCGACGTAACTCCATGCAGCGTTATTCCCAGCGATCTTGGCCCAAAAGTCCTGTTGTGCAAGTGCGATCTGACCGCGGGCACGCATACCTGCATTTGACGCATTGTCCAACTCGTAACGACGGAGGACCGCCAAAAGAGCGCTTTGGTCTTTAAGGAAAGTACGTACGTCTACCCCCTTCACGCCTCGCTCCTCCATCTCCTTTAGCGCGTACTTACCAAGCACGGGGGCTTGGTTAAGTAATTCGCGTATGTCTCGGATGTTCGGAGTTGCCTGCACCAATAACTGCTGTATGTTGGTCATCACACGCTCAAACGGTACACCCGCCTGTTGTGAAATAAGACCACCTACTTTGGTAAGGTTTGTCGCCTGCGCAAGTGATACCTTTGTGTTACCAGCGCCACCTACACCAAGCCCCGTCAAAACGTTTATACTGCTTAACGCGGTACTACGGTCCAAACCATAACTTGCAGCCAAAAAGTCTGCATTTGAGTTGGCCTGCTCGTACCCAACACCGAGGCCGGCACGTGCTTGATGCCGGCGTGAGATAAGACGTACGCCCGAAGCAAAGCCCTCGGACTGCAACATACCTATCATGGCGCGTATACCTAACCCACCACCCGCGAGTGGTACCGCAGTCGAGTAAGCCATCGTTTTAAGAACGGCCTTGCCGATCATACCTACCATAGACGTAGCTATGGCCCCAGCATTTACACCACGCATTAATTTCTCTGCGTTCACGCCGAGAATGTTACCGTTTGCGTCGGGTTGGAGTATGGTAGAGAAACGTCCGCTGAAACCTCCAACATTGAACCCCGTACCGTAAGACATGATTTTCGTATTACGGTGACGTGTATAGCGCGAGCGTGCGTCTCGTTCCTGCTCACGATAGAACCGCGACATCGAACGCATTACGTCGCTTTGTCGCGTCATACCTTGTATGTACTCCCGGAACCGTCCGTTGTCAGCGGCATAGGATCGTCCGCGTATAGAAGACCCCGTAGGTACGGCCCCTACTCGTATAGTACGTGAGGGGATAGCGGCCGCGGCTGCCCCTACTGAACGTAATGCCGCGGCTAATGTGGTCGCGTTTGCCGCGGCCACACCAAGGTTTGCCGCCAGTTTTTCAGATCGAGAAACCGCGTTACCCCCTATATCCAGTACTATATTATACCCTGCCATCTTCTACAAGTTTTTCTACGCGGTCTTCTAAATTACCTGTGGCCCACGGAGCCAACTCAAAGTTACGTATAAGGTAATATGATGCCGCGAAAAGTTCCTCTAACAACGTCATGGGGTATAAGTCCCCATCTAACATAAGGTGATACGGAATGTTGCAATAGTGAGAAACGAATACCCGTTTAATAAAATACGGGTCTCGTTCCTTCGCTTGTTTGATGATCTTAAAGTTTTGAGCAATACGTTTTGCCTCTTCCTGTTTGTCCTCCTCGATCCCTTCAACATTCCCGATAGGGTATGTTAGTCGTTGACGAAAAAATCGTGAAATTCTTTCTGCGTCTCGGCTTGAAAGAGGAGCACACGACACGCACGAATATCAGACAGTACGCACGAGATCGCGCTGTTCTGATCGTTGAGGTCGTCGGCTTTGTGTGCCATGAAAATCGTAACGTATGCACGCGCGGCGTCGCTCTCCGTCTCGAACGGAGACGGTTTACGTCCGAGCATGTCGATATAGTCGAACGCAAATTTCACATGATCGTCGTTCCGACGGTTAAACGGTACTACCTCTACGGTAAAGTCCTGCTCGCTCTCCGGCGTCAGCACTTTTTTAAGCGTAACTTTACGCAATTTGATTTCTTTTTCCATCCTGCTTTTGTTTAAAAAATGTAGTGATATGCGGGCCGATCAAAGCCCGCATACCTGTGCTTACGCCGATACCGACGTTTTGACGCTCTTACTCCGGGCGCGGAACCGCCACGACTTAAGCGTCTCGGTGCCCCGACGTTCTACGCCGTCCGATTCCTCAACGCCGGTACAACGACCGTACGTTTCGGTAGTGGACGTCGCGGGTACGTCGCGACGTTTGTGCCATACAGCCGTAATGGTCGCTGATTCGACGATCTGACGGATGTGGCAGATAGGACCCCCTGCACGGCTCTGCGTAGCTGCGGCAAGCGCGGCAAGAATCGTGAGGGCTTCGGCCTGTTGCAACGAGAACGAAAGGTCGTACGTGTTACCGCCATTGTCCGTTGCGATAGGCTCGTCAGTAGAGAACGCTCCGATGTCGTCGGTCGTTCCGGAGATGTTTGCGCTGAAATTGGCGCCAGTCTCAACCTTATAGACGACGCCAATTTCGTCAAAGTTGAGATAGAGATCAAAGTCTCTTGCGGCGATTACTTTTTGTGTCATACTTTAGTTGAATTTTTTAACGTAGAACACGAAAGAGTTCACCCAGCGCAGGGTCGGTGCGGGCAGAATTTCCAGCGATACCTGCCACGTACGAGTTCCGGAAAAGTCGTCGTTAAGGTCCGTCTGCGTGATCCGGGCGTCCGAGATGTCACCGCTATCGATGTAAGGCACGATGACATTCTCGCGTGCGAGAGACGTCACCACATCGACGTACGAAGACTGCGTTCTGCCGTTAGCGTCGATGGGCACTCTGCCGTTGATATACGGCGTGTAGAACGCACGCAGATCGTCCACCATTGCGGCGATGGTCCGGGCGGCCTCCAGCGTAGAGAGCGCGGTAAGCGGGTCTTCGGCAGTTGCTCCGTCGTTCAGCCACAACCCGTTCTTGGGCGGCCTCGTACGCGGGAAGATATACTGCTTGTCCCCTATCGCATTGATCGTGTCAAGCGACAATTGCGCACACGGGGTGTTGATGTACTCGCTCGCGCTTCCTTGGTCCACCATGTAAAGCGATTCACCGAACGCGGGGAGCGACGTATCGCCGATAGACGTACCGACGGACAGCGAGGCCATCCAGCCACCAACCTTACCGGTACATGCAACGGCGTTCTGCTTGTCCGTGAAGATCACGACGCCGATCATACCTGCTTTTTTCGTGGACAGATCGTCCAACGTGCTCACCGACGTGTCGATAGCACCTTCGGGCATAAAGTTATCGCCCGCAATGATCGCGCACGTAGAGAATCCCTCGTCATACATCGACATGATCGCGGACTGGTAGTCAGCCAGCGTCAACTTGCTGATCGGGTGGGCGATGATGATCTGACGCGGGCGATACTGGAACCCGTTTACGACGGTAGCCCGTACGTAGCCGGGAAGTTTTGTCGGGATAGTCGAAGTACCGTTCGTACCTACCACTACCACCCACAGGTACGTACCTGTGTTATCAACCTCCGCGGTCGGATTATAGAAGCCCGTAACGTGTCGATACACCTCCGGATTGCCTACCTCCGTGACCCCGTGGGTTGCGAGATCGTCGGTGGATTTGAACAACACGGGCGTATCGAGGGCTATCGGGAACGTTGACCCGGTGGTTGCGGTACCGGGGACGATTAGCATAGTGTTAGCGTTCACGGACGGGGGCGTCCCCATGACCGTATTACTAACGTTTACGCTGAAACCTGTTCGTGCCATAGTTTGTTATTTTTTCTTGGGTGCGAACTTGGACGCGGCGGCAAGCGCTTTTTCGGCGGCGGCTTTTTCAGCGGCGGCTTTTTCAGCCTCCACGTCTTTGACAGCCTTTTCGGCCTCCTGTTCGGCGACCTGCTTCGGCTCCTGTTCGGCGGCTTGCTCCGGCTCCTTTGCGGGTTCCGGAACTTCGTCGCCGAGAAGAGCGGCCAAACGTGCCTTTTCGTCCTCGTCCTGCTCAACGGGCGCCTCGTATTTCCGGCCCTCGTAGTCACGGGTACCACGTGCGAGCGGAATGATGGCGTCGTCAAACAATTCGTTGAATTTTTCGGGGGATTTTCCGTACGTCCGAAGATCGGCCTCCGATACCATGTCTTCGGTGATTACCTTAATGCCGACGTGAAGCATCGGGTCTTCGATAATCTGATTGAGGGTACGGGCGGTTTTTTCCGCATCACTCTCTTTCTGAAACATCTGACCGTTCGTCAGCACGTACATTTTCTTGTACTGTCGTACGGCGAGAGCGATATACAAAATCTGCTGTTTTACAAAGTTTACTTTCATACGATTTAAAGAGTTAAGTAACACGTAGGCACATTAATGTGCCTACGTGTCGATTGAACTTTATGCGCCCGCTACGACGGTCGGGGTAATCAGCGCAACACCCTTGCCGTTCTGACGTGCCACGGTTGCACCGGTAGACATCCATCCGGACATCGTGATGCCGTAGTTGGTCGGGTCGGGCATGACGATCACGTCGATTGTACCCACACCTGCGATCACCTCGCCCTCGACGAATGCGAGACCCGCACCTACGTGATTGGCGGTGGTCGTTGCCGGGGTCACGTCGGTAATCTTGCCGTCGCCGTCCACCGTACCGTCGGTGTACATGGCCGGATCGAGTTCGGGCTTGCCGGAAGTCGTGTTGTAGCGTGCAACCGGGTTACGTCCGGAGATCGTGACACCGTTGTACTGGAACTCGCTACCAACGGCACCCGACAACTGCGGGGTGAGAATGGTTTTGAACGTCGGATCGGTAGCCAGTTTCGTGAACAGGTTCGACGAAAGGACGGCTTCGACGCGGCGACCGTTCAGTTTGTAGTTCTGTACGAGGAACGCACCGACGGCCATCGTGATGTCGTCCGACGACACACCTTTGATGTTCACGTTCGAGTTCGGGGCCTCGATGGGGAACAGGCCGTTCGACGAGAACGTTGCGCCCGTGGTCGGAACTTTTGCGATGCCGGGGGTGTTGGCGACGACCTGCAAGATGTACGTGCACACGTCGGACATCAGCGAGTCCATTGCGATGGTCCAACCCCACGACTGCTTGTCGTACGCAAGGATGGCCATGTCCGCGTTCTGGAACGTCACGGGCTGGATCGAGAACACCTCACGCGCAATCGTACGCTTGATGTCGTCGTAGAAGTACCGCGGCGCGTTGACGGGCGTAACTGATCCGGTGTACGTTGCGGGGTTGATGCCGCTTTCCACGTAAATCGCACCCTCCCGGTCGGACATCGGTACGAAACGGATCGAACGCATGAACGAGTTGTTCGGGAGGAGTTTCTCGTAGAACAACGACATCCACTTGATGACGCCGAGGTCAGCGGCGGACAGCGTGGCGGCAGCGGCCCCACCAGCGGCGCACTCTACGAGCAGGCCGAGGCCGTTCTTGCGCTCCTTGGTTACAGAGTTGGTGAAGTTGCAGGCGTTCGCCAGTACCACCATGTTCTGATCGGCGAGCATAGAGCACGCGATCATGCGAACGGTCTCCACGTTCTCGGGGTTGTTGTCAGCCGTCGTACCCCCGGCCCGGAAAGCCGCGTTCAGAACGTTGAGACGACGCTGGAACTCAACGTCACAGTTGAGTTCACGAAAAGTCTTGTCCATGTTGAAAGATTTTGGTTTTTGATTAATTGTATGTTCATGCCACGTCATACCTTTCGGCAGGGGGCGACTGTGGTTCGTTTCTTGTTCGGACGCATCCACGGGTTCCGGTGCGGGTTCCTGTTCGGACGCATCCACAGGCGCGGGTTCCGGTGCGGGTTCC
>ERZ1034768.89-NODE-89-length-36304-cov-9.543822_pt1 | contig 36304 bp, 29 predicted proteins | sample MGYA00520691_ERZ1034768 | MGnify/ENA primary metagenome ERZ1034768 (study PRJEB33766, sample SAMN09781704) | gut metagenome | biome: gut microbiome | host: Homo sapiens | place: Madagascar | study: EMG produced TPA metagenomics assembly of the PRJNA485056 data set...
GAACCCGCGTTATCAGCTTGGAAGGCTGAAGTTCTACCATTGAACCACACCCGCATTCGTCAAAGTGGTCGGGATGACAGGATTCGAACCTGCGACATCCTGCTCCCAAAGCAGGCGCGCTACCAAACTGCGCCACATCCCGACGTCCAGACAAGATATGCATTATATCAGAAGGTGACTTACTGAGAAAGGGGATTTTTGACGAAGACGCGCCCGCTGGAAGCCGTTGGCTCATTTCGGTTTTGCGCATTGCGTATGAGTGGCGGCGAATTGCGTTATGATTACGCAGTGCGCATTGTCTGCGGCGCAAGCTGCTTCGTGCGACATTCGTCTTTCGCGCGCCCATGGCTCAATGGATAGAGCAACGGACTTCTAATCCGTAGGTTGTAGGTTCGAGTCCTACTGGGCGCGCCATCTTCTTGCCACGGCTTTTATGCCCGCTCCCCGAACGTGAATTCGACGTGCTCCGCCACCAAACTTGCTGTCCGTGACGGCAAAGGCGCTATAATTATTGCTTCATTGTCGTCGAAAGGATGAGCATCATGGCAGACAGCCTGAAAGGCCGCGATTTTCTGAAGCTTCTTGATTACTCCAGCGCTGAGATCGAGCATCTTCTCGATGTCGCTGCGAAACTGAAGGCCATGAAGAAAGCCGGCGTGCCTCATCGTTTCTGCGAAGGCAAGAACATCGTTTTGCTGTTCGAGAAGACGTCCACTCGCACGCGTTGCTCGTTCGAGGTTGGCGCTTACGATCTGGGCATGAACGTCACGTATCTCGATTCTGCCGGTTCGCAGGTTTCCAAGAAGGAATCCATTGCCGACTCCGCGCGCGTGCTTTCTCGCTTCTACGACGGCATCGAGTACCGCGGTTTCGGCCAAGCGGTCGTGCAGGAGATCGCCGATTTCGCCGATTGCCCCGTTTGGAACGGCCTTACCGACGAATGGCATCCCACCCAGATGATCGCCGACATGCTTACCATGCGCGAGATTTACGGTAACGACTTGCGCGGTCGCACGCTTGTGTTCATGGGCGACGCGCGCAACAACGTTGCCAATTCGCTCATGGTTGTTTGCGCCAAGCTGGGCGTGAATTACGTCGCTTGCGGTCCGGTTGAAAACCAGCCCGACGCCGCCCTTGTTGAGACATGCAGGGAAATTGCCCAGCAGAATGGTTCCACCATCTTGTGCACGGCGGATGTCGCCGAGGGTTGCCGCGATGCCGATATCCTGTATACCGACGTGTGGGTTTCCATGGGCGAACCCGACGAGGTGTGGGATGCGCGCATCAAGCTCCTGTCTCCCTATCAGATCAACGAGCAGGCGTTCTCGTACGCCAAACCCGATGCGAAGCTCATGCATTGCCTTCCCGCGTACCACGATACCGAAACCGCGGTAGGGAAGAAGATCGCCGACAAGTTCGGCATCACCGAGATGGAGGTTGCCGACGAGGTGTTCGAGGGCCCGCGTTCGGTGGTGTTCGACGAGGCGGAGAACCGCATGCACGCCATCAAGGCCATCATGTACGCTACGCTTTCTGATGAGCCCCTTCCTGAGATTTAATCTGTTAACGCATTTTCGTAATCACTCGAGTCCAAGAAAGAAAGACTATGCAGATCCGCGAACAGTTAGAGAATATCGTCAACGAGGCGGTAGCCGCGGCCATTGCCGACGGCTCGCTTGACATGCCCGAGGCCCCGGCGGCTGCGCTCGAGCGTCCGCGTGACGCAGCGAACGGCGACTGGGCTTCCACGGTCGCCATGCGTTCGGCGAAGCTCGCCCACAAGGGCCCGCGCGATATCGCCCAAACGCTCGTCGACCATCTCCCCGAGAACGACGTCATCGCTTCTGCCGAGATCGCCGGTCCCGGGTTCATCAACTTCCGTCTTTCCGCATCGGTGCTGCAGGGCGTTGTGGCTGCTGTTCGTCAGCAAGGCTTCGACTATGGTCGTGGTCAGGCCAAGCCCGGCCGCATTAACCTGGAGTACGTTTCGGCCAATCCTACGGGCCCCATGCATGTGGGTCATGGTCGTTGGGCTGCTTTGGGCGACGCCATGGCTCGCGTTATGCGTCATGCCGGCAACGACGTGTACGAGGAGTTCTACGTCAACGATCACGGTGTTCAGCTTGACGTGTTCGCGAACAGCGTGAACGTCCGCTATCTTCAGGCTCTTGGCCAGGACATCGAGATGCCCGAGAAGTGCTATGGCGGCGGCTATGTTTCCGATATCGCTCAGGACATCATCGCCTCCGATGGCGACAAGTGGCTTTCTGTTCCCGAAGACGAGCGCGTCCTCGCTTTCCGCGAGCTTGCTTACAAGAAGATGCTCGCTCTGACGCAGGAAACTCTTGCGGGCTTCGGCAATCATTTTGACATGTTCTTCTCGGAACGCTCTCTTTACGTTCCCGACGAGGACGGCAAGAGCGCTGTCGATCGCGCGCTCGACCTGATGCGCGAGAAAGGCTGCATATACGAGAAGGACGACGCAACTTGGTTCCGCTCCACCGACTTCGGCGACACGAAGGACCGCGTTCTCATCAAGGCGAACGGCGAGTTCACATACTTCTTCAGCGACATCGCTTACCACTACAACAAGCTTAGCCGTGGTTTCGACCACCTCATCGATATTTGGGGCGCCGATCATCATGGTTACATCGCGCGCTGCGAGGCCATGCTTACGGCTGGCGGCCACGAGGGCGCTCTTGAAGTCGTTCTTGGCCAGCTGGTCAACCTTTTGCGCAATGGCGAGCCTGTTCGCATGTCGAAGCGTACCGGCGAGATGATCACCTTTGCCGAGCTTATCGAGGAGGTCGGCCCCGACGCTACGCGTTATCTCATGCTGTCGCGCTCGAGCGACCAGCCTATCGATTTCGACATCGAGGTTGCCAAGAAGCAGGACTCCACGAATCCTGTTTACTACGTTCAGTACGCCCATGCTCGCATTTGCTCGATTCTGCGCAAGGCAGCGGGCATCGAGCTTGCCGATACGCCCGCCGAAGAGCTTGCGGCCGCAGCGGTTCCCGTTGATGTCGACTTGAGTGTTCTCACGCATCCTGCTGAGCTTGCCCTTATGCGTAAGATGGATGACTTTGCTGAGCTTATTGAGCTTGCTGCTCGTGACCGTGCTCCGTTCCGCTTGACTCATTACGCCGAAGAGCTTGCGGCTGCTTTCCATCACTTCTATACCGAGTGCCGTATTATGGGCGAAGACGCTGCGGTTCAGGATGCACGACTTGCTCTGGCGGACAGCGTCCGTATCGTGCTGGCCCTTACGCTTAGCTTGCTTGGCGTTTCGGCTCCGGTGTACATGCAACCTCGCGAGGAATCTCAGGTGGAAACCGCTTAGTTCCTCGTTGTCGCTTTCGTTTTTGAATAAGCAGCGCCCTGATGGATTGCCGTCAGGGCGCTGCTTGCGTTTGCGAGGGATTGCGACGATTGCTGAGGCACGTCGCGGCTTGTTGTGGCTGAATCGGTCTGGCTATCAACCGGACTCTTTTGCCGCGTACGCAGGCTCTGATGGGGCGCTGTGGCCCTTTAGAAGTAGTCTTCCAGATCGAGTTCCATCATATGGACGTTGCGGCGCATGTGCTGCGCTGCGGCACGGGAGAGGCGGCCTTCGTCGTAAGCAAGCTGAACCTGCTCGAGCTCAAGGTGCAGGGCGGGGCGCAGCACATCTTCAGCGCGGTCTTCGAGGCTGGTGATGTCGGTGATCGAAGGGCTTTTCGCCTGCAGCGCCGCAATCGCGCGTTGGTATTCGATGATCAGGCGGCTGAACGACTCAGAGGCGTAATCGGAGTTGGCCATCTCTTTCTGCATGCGCTCGATGCCGTACTTCAGAGCATCGATTTGCAGCTCGCGCCTGACACGCCCGCTGTCTTCTCCGCCTTCTTGCAAGGGAATCTTTTCGCGAAGGGTGTGGAATACCGCTCTAAGCGATCCGATCACGCGACGCGCTCGGCGATTCAAGCTTGCTTTGCGTACCTTCTCTTGGCGGAGCATCGATTCGCCGCGTGCAAGAATATTCATGACTTGATAACCTTCGACGGGCGGGACTGTTCCGGCATCGATGCGGTCCCACACGTATTCCTGTTCCCACTGAAGGACGAGGATGCGCACGTCGGTATCAGACTCTTCTTCAAGGTAGTCGCTGTCGTTTTGCAGGCGCGTGATGCGGTCATTGTATTGGCGGATGACCTCCGTCACGCCGGCGCGGTTGCCGGGTGTGATATGCGCACTGAGGTCTTCGACGACGGCGCGCAGGATCTCGATGCTGGTTTCGGCGTCTTGTTTTTGGCTTTCCGACTTCTTTTCAACGCGCGGGGCAAGCAACGGAACTACGTAGGTTGCCAGTAATAGCGAAACGACGATAACGCCGCTGGCAAGGAAGATGAGCAGGTCGCGATCGGGGAATCGCGTCATACCGCCGCCAGTGGTCACCCACGTGGGGATGGTGAACATGATTGCCAAGGTGATGGTTCCCTTGGCTCCGGAAAGCGTGGTGATAAGGGCAGATCGCATTTGCTCTTTGAACGGCCTTGTGCGTCCCTTGCGCCTGTCGACCAGCTTCTCGGAGACGATGGACCAGATAAGGCGCGTTCCGTGCATGATCAGCACGATGACGATGATGTAGATGACAAGGTCGAATGACGAGATGCCGTCGTCGCTCCAGGTGTTGCCTATTGCGTTGGGCAGCTGTGTACCCAGAAGAACGAACACGACGCCATTCAACGCGAAGGCGAAGACCTCCCAGAAGCTTGAGGACACGATGCTCAAGCGCGAGGCGTGGGGTCCGAGGTGCTGCTTGCTCAGCGACATGACGATGCCGCACGTGACAACGACGATGACGCCGCTGACGTGAAGGATGCCACCCAGCATGTAAACGATAAAGGGCGTGAACACCTCGAGGGTCACGTGGAAGGTGATGCTCTCCAGGCCGAGGTCGCTGATTTTGTGGATGAGCCAGTTGATGAACAGGCCAAGTGCAAAGCCTAAGAGCAATCCTCCGATGAACTCGATAGCGAAGTCTTCGGCGGCGCGGAGAAGCGAGAAGGCTCCTGTTGTCGCGGCAGCGATGGCGAACTGGAATGAGACGATGCCGGAAGCGTCGTTGAGGAGGGACTCGCCTTGTAGGATGGCTTGCTGCCGAGAGGGGATTTGTGCTTCTTTAGACACAGAGACCACGGCAACAGCGTCGGTGGGTCCAAGGGCGGCGCCCAACGCGAAAGCCGCAGCAAGCGAGATCGAGGGGATCATGAGGTGCACGGCGAAACCCACGGCAAGTGTGATGACCACGACAAGGCCGATGGCGTATGAGAGGAACGTTTTCTTGTAGTGCCAAAGAGCGGTCTTGTCGGAATTGACGGCCTCGTGGAACAGCAGCGGCGCGATGAAGACAACCAGGAACAGATCGGCGCTGAGTCCGATCTGAATACGGTTTCCCGCAAGGATGGCGATAACGACGCCCATGGCGATCTGGGCGAGAGGGACTGATACCTTAGGGATGATCTGCTCGACTACCGACGAGACCAGAACAGCCGACATTAGCAAAAGAATAAGTTGGAATGTGGCCATAGACCGAGCCGCCTTTCGGGGTGTGGGATTGACCTTTGATTATACGCGACGCACATTGCGGGTTTGGGAAGACCATTGCATTGTCGCAGCTTGGTTACTTGGCTGATTTACCTTCAACATACCTTATGCGCTGAATGGCGCAATCTATTTGCATGTTAGTTTGTGTGCGTTTTGGGGAAGGGAGGCGCTTTGAAAAAAACCCTTGCATTTTCTTCGGTACGCCCGTATTATCTATCCTTGCGCACACGGTGGGTGTCGCCCAGTTGGCTAGGGCGCCAGATTGTGGCTCTGGAGGTCGAGGGTTCGAGCCCCTTCACCCACCCCAGCGCGCTTATACGAAATACACGGACTGTTAGCTTAGTTGGTAGAGCAGGGGACTCTTAATCCCAAGGTCCGGGGTTCGAGTCCCCGACAGTCCACCATTTCGTTCGCGCAGCGCACACATACATAGTTTCACGGACTGTTAGCTTAGTTGGTAGAGCAGGGGACTCTTAATCCCAAGGTCCGGGGTTCGAGTCCCCGACAGTCCACCATTTGAATCCAAAGCCCCGCAAGGGGCTTTTTCGTTTTTTCATTTCTCGCCATCGCCGAAAAGGCGGCCAGGTAGAGGCTTGGGGTTGGCTTATAGGACGATTGCCCCCCCCGCAAATTGCCGGGGCCTATCTAAATGGGGGCCGTTCCTAAAACGGGGTGGCAAGATCAAGCCGATTTTAGCAAGCCTTTTGCGCACGCCTTTCTTTGGCGTGGTCGATGAACGAGGGAACCTGCGCAAGCATTACGGCGATGAACACCAAAGCACAGCCGAACAGCTCGATGCCGCCCAAGCGCTCGCCAAGGATGAGCCAGCCGCCAATGCCTGCAAAAACCGACTCTAGGCTCATGAGAATCGAGGCGACCGTCGGGTCGGTGGTTTTCTGCGCAACGATCTGGAGCGTGTAGGCAACGCCGTCAGAGAGGATTCCTGCGTAAAGGATCGGGATCGCCGCAGCGATGATCATCGCGAGGGTGGGATGCTCGAAGACAAGGGCCATAACCAATGAAACGCCACCTGAGACGATGAGCTGCACGCGGGATAGGCGCACACCGTCAACGTTGGTGAACCGATCGATGACGATGATGTGCGCTGCGTATCCCACGGCGCACATCAGAACCAGAACATCGCCTACGTAAAGATCGCCGAACCCGTTGGGTACGCAAAGGAAATACATGCCGATGACGGCTACGCCAACCGAGCAGAACACCAAGGGGTGGGGTTTCTTGCCGACGAATACGGTGAAAAGGGCGACCATGATCATGTACGTGGCGGTGATGAAGCCCGATCTGCCCGAGGCTCCCGCGTCGGCGGGATAGGACGAGATACCGCATTGCTGGAGAAAAGACGAAGCGCACAAAACCAAGCCGCATGCGGTTCCGCCAATGATCAGGACGCGTTTTGTGTAACGGCCATTGAGGACGGAGCTGTTGGATTCCGACACCCTGTCAAAGGATTCATCAGTTTTGCTGCGTACGGCGTCGCAAGGCGCGATGTCGCTGCCGCTTTTCTTTCTAAAAGCGATGACGAAGGTCAGGAAGAGCGCGCCTACGAAGTTTCTTGAAGCGTTGAAAGTGAACGGCTGGATATCGCCTGAGGCGCTTGTCTGGGCAACGAAGGCGAAGCCCCAAAGCGCTGCGGTTGCAAGGAGCATAAGGGGGCCTTTGAGCTTGTTCATTGACTATCCTTGATGTTTGATTGAGGTGATTTTTACGCCGCACATCGCTTTTGGCTTGATGCCTGACCGTCAAAGCTTCAACTAATTAGTGAGTGGGGCGTGTTTGAAGGCACGCAGATTTTAGCAAAACCCGCATTGCGTTGATTGGTTGTGTACTAAGATACACGAAGCGAAGGTAACCAACTCCTCGTGAAAGGATCGCAATGTCTCGAGTGGTGCAAGGCGACAAGCTCGCCGACTTCACATATCAAACCGCATACGAACAGAATCTGAAAATCTCAGACACGGTGAAGCGTGTTGAGGGGAAAACCGCCATCGTTTTCCTGCGCTACTTCGGATGCGTGCTATGCCAGTACAACATGCGCGAGTTCATTGTGAATCACAGCGTCATTTCGAAGACCGGCGGCCAGCTTATCGTGGTTCTGCAGTCTGATCCCGCTATCGTTCGCGAGCAGACCGAGGGCAAAGATCTGCTATACGACATTATCTGCGACAAAGATCAGGAGCTTTACAAGCTCTTCGAGATCGGCTCGGCTGCCTCCAAGATGGATCTCTTCGACGACGAGGGCCGTGCGTTCATCGAGAAGCTTAAGGCCGAGGGTTTTGCTCATGGTGCTTACGAGGGCAACGAGCAGCAACTTCCTGCATTGTTCATCGTCGACAACGATCTTAACGTCGAGTACGCGCACTATGCCACCCTGGCAACCGATATGCCTGACTCTCACGAGATCGCTGCGATGATGTAATCGCTTTTCGTTTGATCTTCTGGGGTCAATCGAGGGCATAGAATAACGTTAATGCATGTGGGCCGCCGACATTGATCGGCGGCCCTTTTCGTGCCTGTTGCGGGTTCCCCTAAGCGTTTTCGGTTCAAGTTGGATGCAAGGATCCGCCCAATTAAGAAACCCCATTTCATTGAAGAAACGGGGTTTCGCTGCGCTGGCCGTTGAAGTGGCGAGCGTTGTATGTTCGCCACACCGCTACTTGCGGTGAGCGTGAGCCTCGTCGGTGCGGGGTTCGACAAGCGGGGTGTTGTCCTTGCCCATGTCGAAGTCGGTACGGCCGGCGCGGATCCACTCGCGATACTCGGCGGTAGCGGTGAACAGAACGTCGGAGGACGAGTTCAGAGCGGTTTCGCAGGAGTCCTGGATAACGCCGATGATGAAGCCGATGGCGACAACCTGAATGGCGATGTCGTTGGGGATGCCGAACAGCGAGCAGGCAAGCGGGATCAGCAGGAGCGAGCCGCCGGCGACACCGGAAGCGCCGCATGCGCTGACGGATGCAAGCACTGACAGGATGACAGCGGTGGGGGCGTCGATGCTGATGCCCAGGGTGTAAGCCGCGCACATTGCCATGACGGTGATGGTGACGGCGGCACCTGCCATGTTGATGGTTGCGCCCAGCGGGATGGACACGCTGTAGGAATCCTTGTTCAGGCCGAGCTTCTCGCAGAGCTCCATGTTAACGGGGATGTTAGCGGCGGAGCTGCGGGTGAAGAACGCGAACAGACCGGAATCTTTCAGGCAGCGGAAGATCAGCGGGAATGGGTTCTTGCGGGTAACCACGAAGACTATGAGGGGGTTCACGACCAAGGCGATGAAGAACATGCAGGCAACCAGCAACAGGATGATCTGACCGTACTCGACGAAGATGTCCAGGCCGTTGGTAGAAACGGAGGTGTACACCAAACCGAAGATGCCGAACGGAGCGAGCTGGATGATCCAACCGACGACGGTGGAAACGGCAGTCGAGATGTCGTTGAACACGTCGTTGGCGGACTGAGAAGCAGAACGCATGGCAAGACCCAGAACAACAGCCCAAACAAGGATGCCGATGTAGTTAGCCTTGACCAAGGCCTCAACGGGGTTGGAAACCGCGTTCATCAGAAGCGTGGTCAGAACTTCCCAAACATTCGACGGCGAGGACTGGGAAACGCCCTCGGCGCTGGTGAGCGTGAGCTCAACAGGGAAGATGGTGGTGGCAACCACCGAGACGATGGCGGCAGCGAAGGTGGAGACCAAGTACAGGATGATGATGGTCTTCATGTTGGTCTTGCCCTGGGCGCTGGCAAGGGCGCTCAGAACCAGGAAGAAGACCAGGATGGGGGCTACGCCCTTAAGTGCGCCGACGAAGAGGTTGCCTAAAAGGGTGATGGCCTCGATGCCGGCAGGGCCGACGGCGCCGATGATAGCGCCGAGGATCAGGCCGACCAGAATGCGCTTGATCAGGCTGATGCTCGTCCATGCGCGTGCAATCTGTTTCACGATGTTCCTTTCTATGGGTACTTGCTGCATCTATCTAACAGACTTGCTGTCTAACAGACTTGCTGTCGAGAGCCCGTTGCAAAGCAGCGGTTTCGCTGTGGGGCTGCCAGATAGATGCAGAATTGCATAGTCACGCATGATAGCAAAGTCAAGGTGCTTCACCGCGCTAAAGCGGATTGTTTGCATCTTCTTAACGGATAAGCGGTTGATTCTGCTATGATGGCTCCCATGCGGGCGTGGCGGAATTGGCAGACGCACCAGATTTAGGTTCTGGCGGGTAACCCCCGTGAAGGTTCAAGTCCTTTCGCCCGCACCATCCTTTTCCAGTGTCCCCGATGACATATAATCGGTTGCAGGCCGCATGCCGTAACACTGCTCTAAACAAGGTATAAACGCGAAAGGTTCGTCGTGGCAGCAATTCCGCTTAACATCGCGCAGGAGCGCGAGCTTCATCGTCTACTGGAATACGAACGCAGGAATTGCAGCGCAGGCAACGAGCTGGTGTACCATTGCGCATTCCCTTATCGCCCCGATAACGACCTTCAGGCCGAGCTTATCGACGCAGGCTACCTTGTTGCGAAGGCCGACCGCGCCCATGGAACCATCGTGCGCATCACCTCGGCCGGTTACAGTTACTTCCCCGAGCTCATGCGCGAGGAAGATGAGCAGCGCGACCGCTCCCGTCGAGATGCCCGTCTTATCGGTCTGACCGCGGTCTTTTGCGCGCTTTGCATGGTCGTCGGCGTCATGCTGGGTTATGCCCTTCGTTAACGTCGGGAAATACCGTACGTCTTCAAGCCGCGCCGTCCGTGCGCGGCTTTCTCTTTCGTCGGATTCGTGAAAGCACTTTATTCGGCGAGACTACTGTGACATAATTCGACCTTGGCATTATCGGATGAAGATGTTCGGATCAGTTCGAAAAAACCCGCTTAAGCGGTCTCGTCTCAAAATGCCGAGCATCTAATGTTGTGCCTAAGGCGCGCGCTGCCGGCGTGGCGCCGTGAGGCGGGAAAGACAAACGGAGGAATCAAGTGGAAACTAAAGCAGAGCTTCTTGAGGGCGATCGCGCTAAGGTGACGGTCACCATCGATGCGGCAACCGTCAGCAATCGCATCAAGGCGCAGTACAAAGACTTCGCCGGCCGCTATCGCATCCCCGGTTTTCGTAAGGGCAAGGCTCCGCGCCAGGTCATCGACAACTTCCTGGGCAAGGAAGCCGTTGTCGCAACCGTTACCGATTCGCTTGTGAACGACACCTGCATGCAGGCTTGCGACAAGGCCGGTCTGTATCCGCTGGGTCAGCCGCAGTTCGACGAGAACCTGGGTCTGGTCGAGGACGGCAAGGAATTCACCTATGCATTCGAGGTCGGCATCAAGCCCGCTCTCGAGCTTTCCGGCTACGACAACGTCGAAATCGAGATGCCCTCTGCCGAGGTCACCGAGGACGAGGTCAATGCCGAAATCGACGCCATGCTCACTCATTATTCCGAGTACAGCAACGCTGCAGCCAACAAGAAGTTCGCTGATGGTAACATGGCTGAGATGAAGATCACCGCAACCGATGACAAGGGCGAGAACATCGAGTCCATCACCGCTGACAACCGTCAGTACGCTATGGGTTCCGGCCTGTTCCCGCAGTCCTTCGACGAAGAGCTCAAGGGCATGAAGAAGGGCGAGACCAAGCAGTTCGCCATCGACGTTCCCGAAGAGCCCACGGTCATGACCTCCAGCCTGATCGGCAAGACCGAGAAGATCAACTTCGAGGTTGAGATCCTTCAGCTCAAGGTCCGCAAGACCCCCGAGCTTACCGACGAGTTCGCTAAAGAGAAGCTCGGCATGGATTCTGCCGCCGAGGTTCGCGAGGAGCTCACCACGCTGCTCACCAACCAGAAGAACTCTTTCATCCCCCGCTTGAAGGAAGAGCGCGCTCTTACCGCTTTGGCCGAGCGCCTTCAGGGCGAGGCACCTGCAGCCCTCGTCGAGCAGCAGGAGTCCGCATTGCTCCAGAACTTCTTCGGTCAGCTTCAGCAGCAGGGCATCACCTTCGACGTCTACCTGCAGTCTCAGGGCCTCTCTTCGCAGCAGTTCCGCGACGACGTGAAGAAGCAGGCAGCCGACCTCACCAAGCAGGATCTCGCGCTTGATGCTTGGGCCGCACATGCCGGTCTCGAGGCAACCGACAACGACATCATGATCGAGTTCCAGAAGAGCGGCGCTCAGGATCCCGCAGCCTTGAAGAAGGAGTGGGAGGAAAGCGGTCAGCTGTTCCTCGTCCGCCAGGGCATCCTTCGTCAGAAGGCTGCCGTCGACGTGACCGACAACGCTGTCGTCACCGAGGAGAAGCCGAAGGAAGAGAAGGCTAAGAAGGCTTCCAAGAAGGCCGCCGAAAACAAGGCCGAGTAATTCGTCTTCATGCATTGCATGAGCGGGCGTGCCTGGCTTCGGGCGCGTCCGCTTTTTTCCATCTGGTAACGTCGCCGTTGCTGATCTTGCGCCCTGTGGCGAAGCGGACAACAATGAATTCGTTGCCTTGTGTTTATCAGCGCGCACGACCTGTGCGAACGTAAGAAAGAGAGGTTGGCATGTCGAATATCAACAATGCGTTGATCCCCTATGTCATCGAGCAGTCGCCCCGTGGCGAGCGCAGCTACGACATCTACTCCCGCCTGCTGAACGATCGCATCATCTTCCTGGGCGAGCAGATCGACGACAACGTCGCCAATTCCGTGGTGGCGCAGCTCCTGCATCTCGAAAGCGCCGATCCCGAGAAAGACATCTCGCTGTACATCAACTCCCCGGGAGGATCGGTTACCGCAGGTCTGGCCATTCTTGACACGATGAACTTCATCAAGCCCGACGTCTCCACCATTTGCATGGGCTGCTGCGCTTCCATGGCTGCCGTGCTTCTGTCCGCTGGCGCCAAGGGTAAAAGGCTCTGCCTGCCCAACTCCATGGTTCTTATCCATCAGCCTTCCGGCGGTGCCCAGGGCCAGCAGACCGAGATCCAGATCGTTGCTGACTTCATGTTGAAGACGCGTAAGCGCCTCAACCAGATCCTTGCCGACAATACGGGTCAGAGCCTCGAGGCCATTCAGCGCGACACCGAGCGCGATAACTACATGACGGCTCAGCAGGCGCTTGAATACGGCTTGGTCGACCGCATCGTCGAATCCCGTGCTGCCCTTGCAAATGTGAAGAGCGAATAGGAAAACAACAACGTGAGCGACAATAAAGACGATTTCAAGAACGACGAGATCGCATGCGCTTTCTGCGGGAAGCACCCCGATCAGGTGCATGCCATGATCGCAGGCCCCAACGGCATCTATATTTGCGACGAGTGCATCTCGGTTAGCGCCGAGGCCATGATGCGCGATCTGGGTTTGCATGTGCCTTCGCCCGCGCAGGCGCAGAAGAACGCTGAGCAGATGCTTACCATGGAAGGCGAGCCCGTCGACGACGGCGTTCCCACCCCCGAGGAGATTCTTGCTCAGCTGCCCACGCCTCATCAGTTGTACGACGAGCTTTCCGAGTACGTTGTCGGGCAGGAAGCCGCTAAGCGCGCGCTTTCGGTTGCCGTGTACAACCATTACAAGCGCATCAGTCTGGGCGAGGACCTCGATGATGGCGTCGAGCTTGCGAAAAGCAACATCATGCTCATCGGCCCCACGGGTTCGGGAAAGACGTTGCTTGCGCAAACCTTGGCGCGCACGCTGCGTGTTCCGTTCGCCATCGCTGATGCAACCACTCTCACCGAGGCCGGCTACGTCGGCGAGGACGTTGAGAACATCCTTTTGAAGCTCATCACCGCGGCTGACTTCGACATCCCGCGTGCCGAGATCGGCATTGTCTACATCGACGAGATCGACAAGATCGCCCGCAAGGCCGAGAACCTGTCCATCACGCGCGATGTCTCCGGCGAGGGCGTTCAACAGTCGTTGTTGAAGATCGTTGAGGGAACCGAGGCTGCCGTGCCCCCGCAAGGTGGACGCAAGCATCCTCAGCAGGAACTCATCCACATCGACACCACGAACATCCTGTTCATCCTTGGTGGCGCATTCGTCGGCCTGTCCGACATCATCGCCGAGCGCACGGGCAAGAGCATCGTCGGCTTCAACTCCGAGATGCCCGAAAGCATGAAGAAGAGCCAGTCGGAGCTTCTGAAGAAGGTCCTTCCGGAGGATCTGAACAAGTACGGCATGATCCCCGAGTTCGTCGGCCGCATCCCGGTTGTCACCTCGCTTGAACAGCTTACCGAGGAGGATCTGATGAAGATCCTCTCTGAGCCGAAGAACGCCCTGGTCAAGCAGTACACCAAGATGTTTGACTTCGAGAACTCCAAGCTCGTCTTCACGGAAGAGTCCCTTCGCGCCATCGCGCACGAGGCCGTCGAGCACGGCACCGGCGCGCGCGGCTTGCGCTCCATTTGCGAGCGCGTGCTCATGGACGTCATGTACGACCTTCCCGAGCACAAGGGCGAGCCCACCGTCGTTACCGTTTCGGCTAGCGACATCACGGGCGAAACCACGCCCGTCATCGAAAAAACAGGCATAGAGACATCGAGCGCAGGAAAGGGCGACCATGTCCGATAACGATCAGCAGAAGGGCAAAGTCGATTACGACTTCGCCGCACACGAAACGCCGCTGTTCCAGGCTTGGAATGACGGCGGGTATTTCCGTCGCAGCCAGGGTAGGGGCGATTTCGCCGATCACCCATTCACCATTGTCATCCCGCCGCCGAATATCACCGGCATGCTGCATATGGGTCATGCTTTGAACGACACCATTCAGGACACTTGCATCCGCCACGCGCGTATGCAGGGTCGTCCCACGCGCTGGATCTTGGGTACCGATCACGCCGGCATTGCCACGCAGACCAAGGTTGATAAGAAGCTCGCCGAAGAGGGGATCTCCCGTTACGAGATCGGCCGCGAGGCATTCATTCAAGAGTGCTGGAAGTGGCGCGAGCAGTATGGCAACACCATCGTCAACCAGATCAAGGGCATGGGTTGCTCGTGCGATTACGAGGACGAGCACTTCACCCTCGACCCCGATTACGCCAGCGCCGTTCGTCGCTTGTTCGCTGATTGGTACCATGACGGCATCGTTTATCGGGGCAAGCGCATCGTCAACTGGTGCCCGCATTGCGGCACCGCAATCGCTGACGACGAGGCCGAGTACGTGCCCGAGAAGGGTCATCTGTGGCACCTTCGCTACCCGTTGGTCGAGCCTGTTGATGGCAAGGATTACATCGTGGTTGCCACCACGCGCCCCGAAACCATGCTCGGCGATACCGGCGTTGCGGTTTCCCCGAAGGACCCCGAGGCGTCCAAGTTCGTCGGCGCAAAGGTCAAGCTGCCCATTGTCGGCCGCGAGATCCCCATTTTCAGCGACTTCTACGTCGATGCCGACTTCGGCACCGGCTTCGTGAAGGTCACCCCTTCCCACGACCCCAACGACTGGGCAATGGGTGAGCGTCACGACCTTCCCAAGATCAACGTCTTCGACGCCACGGCGCATGTGGTCGAGGGTTACGGCAAGTTCTCGGGCCTTTCCCGTGACGAGGCACGCGAGGCCATCGTCGCCGAGTTCGAGGAGCTTGGCCTGCTCGATCACGTTGAGGATCACGATCACTCCGTCATGACTTGCTACCGTTGCCATACCAAGCTCGAGCCTTGGGAGTCGGAGCAGTGGTTCGTCTCGGTCGACGGCCTTAAGAAAGAAGCGGCCCGTGTGGTCGAGGACGGCGAGATCCAATTCCATCCGGCTCGCTGGAAGCAGGTTTACCTTGACTGGTTGGCCAACCTGAAAGATTGGTGCATCTCTCGCCAGCTGTGGTGGGGCCATCGCATCCCCATGTTTTATTGCGATCATTGCGGTTGGCAGGATGCCAGCGTCGAGGACGTGCATGTGTGTCCCGAGTGCGGTCAGGAAGTCCGTCAGGATACCGACGTGCTTGACACCTGGTTCTCTTCGCAACTTTGGCCGTTTGCCACCATGGGCTGGACTACTGACGGCAACGACGCCCCCGAGCTCAAGGCCGCATACCCCACGCAGGTTCTTTCCACGGCTCGCGACATCATGGGCCTTTGGGTTGCCCGTATGGTGATGTCGTCCATGTACTGCACGGGCAAGATCCCCTTCGAGCATGTCATCATCCACCCCACGGTCATGGGCGCCGACGGCAAGCCCATGAGCAAGTCGCGTGGTAACGGCGTCGATCCGCTTCGTCTTATGAAGGACTACGGTGCCGACGGCATGCGTTTCGGAATGTTGATGCAGGTCACCGGTTCTCAGGATCTCAAGTTCAACGAGGCGAAGCTCGAGAGCAGCCGCAACTTCGCGAACAAGATCCGCAATGCCGCTCGTTTTGTGAACATGCACCTTGACGGCTACACGCCGGGCGCTCCCGAGCCCACGACGCCCGCTGACCAGTGGATCTTCAGCCGTTTGGCCAAGCTGGTCGCGCGTTTGGATTCCTTGTACGAGGACTTCGAGTTCGGCGAGATCACCCGCGAACTGTACACGTTCTTCTGGAATGAGTTCTGCGACTGGTACATCGAGTTCTCGAAAAGCCGCTTGGATGAGAGCAACGACCCGGCTGATCGTCTCGCTTGCCAGCGCAACCTGATGTTCGTGCTTGGACAGGCCATCAGCCTGTTGCATCCCATCATGCCGTTTGTCACCGAGGAGATCTATCAGGAGCTTCCGTTCGACCGCTCTGAGGCCGACTACCTCATCGGCGCTGCGTGGCCAGTTGCCGCCGACCTCGCCAAGTACCAAAACGACGACGCCGAGCGCGCCATCGACATGGTATGCGAGACGGTTACCGCCATCCGCGCGACGCGCGCCCGTTATCGCCTGTCTCCCAAGACGCCGCTTGCGGTTTTGGTCAAGGCCGACGCCGGCGATGCCGATCTGCTTTCCGCTCAAAGCCAGCTTATCGAGGCTATGGCCAACACGGAGTCCTTCGGCGTTGCGTCCGATGCTCAAAAGCCGGAAGCTTCAACTGTGGCTCTTTGCTCGGGCTTCGAGGTGTTTATCACCCTTGCGGGCTTGGTCGATTTCGAGGCAGAGCGTGCGCGCTTGACCAAGGAACTTGCTAAACTGGAGGCCGATTGCGCCAAGCTTGATAAGAAGCTTTCCAATCCGGGCTTCTTGGCGAAGGCCGCTCCCGAGATCATCGAGAAGGACACGGCAAAGCGTGACGAGATCGCCGACAAGGCAGCTCGCGTCAAGGAACAGCTTGCCGATCTTGCTTAACTTCACGCAAAGCCCGCATGCGCTGGAAGGCGTCTGCGGGCTTTGCTTTATGTGGTCGCGGTCGCCAATGCAGGTGACTAAATCATCTTTGCTATAATCAGTAACCGTTTCGAGTCGGGATCGCTTTATGCGATCGTCGGCTATTCGTTTTTTGTTCATCTGCAAAAGGAAGACGAGGATCAACATGGGCGATTTGTTGGCTCAGCTGTGGACTCCCGAGCTTCAGACGGCCCTGACGGCTGTCGTTGTCGTTCTGGTCGTCCTGTACATTCTTTCCATTGTCTGGACGGCGCGTGACGCGTACATGCGCGGGACGCTGTGGTACGCATGGGCGCTTCTGGCCTTGGTGCCGTTCGTCGGCGTCATTGCGTACTGCTTGCTTCGTCCGCCGCTGATGAAGGTCGATCGTGACGAGCAGGAGCTTGAAATCGCCTTGAAGCAGCGAGAACTGATGAAGTATGGCGAGTGCGCGAATTGCGGCTACCCCGTCGAGAATGATTACGTTCTTTGCCCGAACTGTCACACTCGTTTGAAGAACCTGTGCCCGACATGCCATCATGCTCTCGACCCCGAGTGGAGCGTTTGCCCGTATTGCACGACCCCGATTGGCGGAGCGCCCGCTCAGCGTCGTCGTCGTGCCCCTCAGACTCACGTCGAGGGCGCCTATGGTGCACGCGAGCATGTGAACGCTAACGAGTAATCGTCGTTTACGTTTTGCTTTCGCTGTCTCGATACGTTCGAGCATGCGATACAATGCTTTTGTATGGAGAGAAATTCGACAGATGATTCAAGGAGGATCAAATGGTCGAGGAAGTAACCGTTCAGAATTTTGATGCTAAGGTCCTGAACTCCGACAAGCCGGTGCTCGTGGACTTCTTTGCAACGTGGTGCGGCCCCTGCAAGATGATGGCCCCCACCATTGACGAGATCGCTGCCGAGAACGAGGGCACCTACGATGTCTACAAGGTCGACATCGACGAGAACCCCGACTTGGTCGAGAAGTACGGCGTCATGGGCGTTCCGACCTTCGTCACCTTCGTTGACGGCAAGGTCAAGAACAAGGCCGTTGGCGCTCAGCCCAAGCAGCAGATCCTGAACCTGTTCTAATTGCAGTTCATCTAAAGCAATGGAAGGCTCTCCGAAAGGGGAGCCTTCCTTATGTATAGGGGCGAATGCCATGGGCAACACCGCCATCACCACCGGCGTCGCAGAAGATCAGCTGACCATGCTCTTCTCGCTGGTTGGCGACGTGCGTATCTGCCAGGTTGTCGACCCCGAGAAGACCGTGCGTTTCGAGATGCCGAAACACGTTGTCGAGCAGCTTTAGCCTTCACGTGCTCGCACATTGAAGATTCTCGATCGTCGTAGCTAGACGGAAACAATAAAAAGTGGCTGGGAATTGGATTCTCAGCCACTTTCTTCATTTGCGAGACCTGGGTAGGTGTTGGGACTTAACCGCCGTTCTATTCGCATGTCAGGCCGCGCAGGAGGGCTATTTCTTTTGCATAGCCTGTAAGTTCGTTGGGTGTCTCGAGAATGAACGGCAAATCGCGAAGGCTCGGGTGATTCACGATGCGTTCGAACGCGTCGATGCCGATGCTTCCTTCGCCAATGCATTCGTGGCGGTCTTTGCGCGAGCCAAGCGGGTTCTTCGAGTCGTTAAGGTGGACCGCGCGAAGCTTCTCGATGCCCAGCACGCGATCGAACTCTTCCAACACGCCGTCAAGATCGTTCACGATGTCGTAGCCCGCATCGTGAACATGGCAGGTGTCGAAGCACACGCCCATCTGGTCCGACAATTCGACGCGGTTCATGATCTCGGCAAGCTCTTGGAAGCTTCGTCCGACTTCAGTGCCCTTGCCGGCCATGGTTTCCAGCAGGACCGTTGTGGTTTGCGCAGGGGAGAGAACTGCGTTCAGGAGGTCTGCGATAAGCTCTATCCCGGCTTCGGTGCCTTGTTTGACATGGCTTCCAGGATGGAAGTTGTAATAGCTCGAGGGGACCGCCTCCATGCGTTTCAGGTCGTCCTCCATGCACATGCGCGCGAACTCGCGTGTCTCGGGCTTGTTCGAGCAGGGATTGAGCGTGTAAGGGGCGTGGGCGACCAAGGTGCCGAACCCGTTGTCGGCCATGAGGTTGCGCAGTGCCGCAGCGTCTGCGGGGTCGATTGCCTTCGCGGACCCGCCGCGAGGGTTGCGGGTGAAGAACGCGAAGGTGTTCGCGCCGATTGACAGGGCGGTTTCACTCATGGCCAGAAAGCCCTTTGAGGTTGAAAGATGACAGCCGATGGTGAGCATTGTTTCTCCTTGTCAAGCAGAAACGTCCAGCGCGTGTTGCGTGCTGGACGTTATCGAGGTTTTGCTTGCCCTCCCGTAGGTTAAGGCTATTCGAATGAGTGCTTTGAGTAGACGGGCTTGTCAACCCAAAGCGTAAGGGAGCCGTTCTTGCGCGTGGCGTTCATGTCGATGATGCGCTGGTTGCTTGACCCGCGGAAGCGAAGCGTGATGTCCTTCCTCTCTTCCTGAAACGGACCGTCAACCAGAACGTCCACGCAGGAAAGCAAGGCATCGGTGGCGCTTGTGTGCCGGGTGCTTTCCGGGCTGATGATGTCCTCGTACAGATCGCCGGTGTATACCCAGATGCTTTTCTGCGGATGGCGTTCCTTTACGCGGGCAAGGAACGGGGCTAGCGCGTGCTGGTTGGCCGGTTCCATGGGTTCGCCGCCTAAGATGGTGAGCCCATCGATGTAGGTGGGCTCAAGGCTTTTGATGATGCCCTCTTCGACTTCGGGGGTGAATTCCTCGCCGAAGTCGAAGTTCCATGTCTGAGGCTGGAAGCAGTTTTTGCAGTGATGCGTGCACCCCGAGACGAACAGGGTGGTGCGCACGCCCTCGCCGTCGGCGATGTCGCAGTATTTGATGTTGCCGTAGTTCATGCTGCTTCACTCGGTTTCGTGCGGGCGTGCTGTTACAGATGCAGGACGCGGTCTTTGATTTCCTGCGTGCGGCCCTGGTTCCAGAACTGCGTTCCGATGTAGCCGCAGGTGCGGCGGGCGACGTTCAGCTTGTCCTGGTTGCGGTTGCCGCAATTCGGGCATTCCCATACGAGCTTGCCATCGTCCTCGACGATTTGGATCTCGCCGTCGTAGCCGCATTCTTGGCAGTAGTCGGACTTGGTGTTCAACTCGGCGTACATGATGTTGTCGTAGATGTACTGCATCACGCGCAGGACTGCCTGCAGGTTGTCCTGCATGTCGGGAACCTCGACGTAGCTGATGGCGCCGCCGGGGGACAGACGCTGGAACTGGCTTTCGAAGTACAGCTTCTGGAAGGCGTCGATTTCTTCGGAAACATGCACATGGTAGCTGTTGGTGATGTAGCCCTTGCCGGTGATGCCCTTGATCACGCCGAAACGACGCTGCAGGGACTTGGCGAACTTGTACGTGGTGGACTCCAACGGAGTGCCGTACAGGGAGTAGTCGATGTTCTCGGCTTCTTTCCATTCGGTGCACTTGTCGTTGAGGTGCTGCATGACCTCAAGGGCGAACGGGGTGGCTTCGGGGTCGGTGTGGCTGTAGCCGGTCATGTATTTGACGCACTCGTACAGGCCCGCATAGCCAAGCGAGATGGTGGAGTAACCGCCGTAGAGCAGTTTGTCGATGGTTTCGCCCTTCTTCAGGCGGGCAAGGGCGCCGTACTGCCAAAGGATGGGCGCTGCATCGGAAAGCGTGCCCTTCAGGCGCTCGTGACGGCAACGCAGGGCGCGATGGCAAAGCTCAAGGCGCTCGTCGAAGATCTCCCAGAACTTATCCATGTCGCGGTACGAGGACAGAGCGACGTCGGGCAGGTTGATGGTTACCACGCCTTGGTTGAAGCGGCCGTAGTACTTCGGCTTGCCCGGCTCGTAGTTACCGGCGTTGGCCACGTTGTCATAGCCGTTGCCGGAACGGTCGGGGGTAAGGAACGAACGGCAACCCATGCAGGTGTACACATCGCCGTTGCCCACGGTTTCGCCCTTGGACAGTTTGTACTCGCGCATCTTCTTCTCGGAGATGTAGTCGGGAACCATGCGCTTCGCGGTGCACTTCGCAGCCATCTCGGTGAGATAGAAGTACGGTGAGTCCTCGGTGATGTTGTCCTCTTCAAGCACGTAGATGAGCTTCGGGAACGCCGGTGTGATCCAAACGCCCGCCTCGTTCTTGACGCCCTGGTAGCGCTGGCGGAGCATCTCCTCGATGATCATGGACAGGTCATGCTTCTCGGTCTCGTTCTTCGCCTCGTTCAGGTACATGAAGACAGTGATGAACGGAGCCTGGCCGTTGGTGGTCATGAGAGTGACGACCTGATACTGGATGATCTGGACGCCGCGGCGGATTTCGTCGCGCAGACGCTCCTCGACGATCTCGTCGATCTTCTCGCTGGGGGCCTCGAATCCAAGGCTGTCCATTTCGGCAAGGGTCTGAGTGCGGATCTTCTTACGCGAGATGTCGACGAACGGGGCCAGATGGGTGAGCGAGATGGATTGGCCGCCGTACTGGCTGGAAGCCACCTGCGCGATGATCTGCGTGGCGATGTTGCACGCGGTGGAGAAGCTGTGCGGCTTCTCGATGAGCGTGCCCGAGATGACGGTGCCGTTTTGCAGCATGTCCTCAAGGTTCACCAAGTCGCAGTTGTGCATGTGCTGGGCGAAGTAGTCGGCGTCATGGAAATGGATGAGACCGTTGTTATGGGCTTCGACGATGTCATGCGGCAGAAGTTCGCGCATGGTGAGGTCTTTCGAAACTTCGCCGGCCATGTAGTCGCGCTGTACCGAAACCACGGAGGGGTTCTTGTTGGAGTTTTCCTGCTTCACTTCTTCGTTGTTGGATTCGATAAGCGCAAGAACCTTGTCATCGGTCGTGTTCTTGTGACGCTTTTGGTTTTGCAGGTAGCGATAGATGATGTACTTGCGCGCGACGGCGAACTTGTCCAGGCGCATGATCTCGTCTTCGACAAGGTCCTGGATCTCTTCGACCGAGACGGTGTGGCCGGCGCATTCGCAGGCGTCCGCGACGTTGGCGGAAGCGTACTGGATCTGGCGTTCGGTGAGACGCTCGGATTCGGGGACCTCCTTGTTCGCCTCGCTGATGGCGTTGGCGATCTTGGTGACGTCGAACAAAGCTTCGGAGCCGTTGCGCTTGATGATCTTCATATCCCGGCCTTTCTTTTGACAGCATTGTCCAAGGCATGCTTGAACGATGTGGAGGGGTGATTTGCGATGGGTTGATCATAGGTCATTGCGATTAGGAAAGAAAGGCTTGCAACCACAATATCTTGTGTACTTAAAACCATAAAGTCCCTAATTATTGTGTTTGCGCAGGTAAAAGGGGTATTACGCGATCAGAAACGCCAGGGGGCGTCTGTTTTTATTTGGCCCGCTTTTCCGAGCGGTTTCGCGCCGCTGCCGAACGGCATTGTGGGCGAATTGGCGGTCATAAGGGGGATGCCGTCTGCTGTTTTTGGCCGTGGGGTGCTAGACTTTGCACAGTGAATCAGCGTGAAGAGATCATTCATGGAGCCGCTCTGATCGAAGCGGCGCCTGATGTCTTGGATCGGCATCGGGTTCAGCATGGCAACTCACCCCGGCAACGAAAAAAAGAAAGGATTGTGAGCGTGGACAAGTTTTTCAAGATCAGCGAGCGCGGAAGCACGGTTGGAAATGAGGTCATCGGTGGTTTGACTACATTTCTGGCCATGGCTTACATCATCGCGGTTAACCCGACGTTCTTGCAGGCGGCGGGCATTCCGTTCAATGCCGCACTGACGGCAACCTGCTTTGGCGCGGCCATCATGACTGCCGCCATGGGCCTAATTGCGAACAGGCCCTTGGCTTTGGCAAGCGGCATGGGCATCAACGCCATCGTCGCATTCACGCTGTGCGACGCGGGCGGCTTGGGCATCGATTGGCGTGTGGCCATGGCGATCGTCTTCCTTGAGGGCGTCGTCATTCTTGTGTTGGTTGTTTGCGGCCTGCGCAAGGCCATCATGGACGCCATCCCCGTCGACCTGCGCATCGCCATCGGCATCGGCATTGGCTTGTTCATCGCTTTCATCGGCCTGAAGGGCGGCGGCATTATCGCCGACAACCAGTCCAACCTGCTTGGCGCGGGCGATTTCACCTCCCCGGCTTGCATCGTCTCCATCATCTCCATTGTGATCGCCGTCATCCTCACGGTCATGGACGTTCAGGGCGCGCTGCTCATTTCCATTGTGGCGGCTACGATCATCGGCATCCCGTTCGGCGTCACGTCGCTGCCTACGTCGTGGGAATTCGGCCTTGATTTCTCGGCATTCGCGGCTCCGTTCCAGACCGATCCGCAGACGGGCAAGATGGCCATTCTTCAGGTGTTCCTCCAGCCTGCGCTGCTTCTGTTCGTGTTCTCGCTTTTGATGAGCGACTTCTTCGATACCATGGGCACGGTCGTGGCCGTTGGCCAGCGTGGCGACTTCGTGGATAAACAGGGTAACGTCGAGGACATCCAGGAGATCCTGACGGTCGACTCCGCTGCTGCCATCGTCGGCGGCTTCATGGGCGCAAGCTCGGTCACCACGTTCGTCGAATCCGCTTCCGGTGCTGCCGCTGGCGCACGTACGGGTCTTTCGAACCTCGTCATCAGCGCGCTGTTCGTCGTCTTCGCGTTCTTCGCTCCGATCGTCGGCATGGTTTCGGGCTCTGCCACCTGCGGCGCCCTTACCGTCGTCGGCTACCTTATGATGACCTCGATCGCCGATATCGACTGGGGTCGCATCGAGCACGCGTTCCCCGCGTTCATCACCATCATTGGCATTCCGTTCACGTACTCCATCACCAACGGCATCGGCTTCGGCTTCATCAGTTACGTCGTTATCAAGGTTGCCCAGGGCAAGGCTTCCGATATCAAACCGCTTATGTGGATCGCCGCAGCGGCCTTCTTGGTCATGTTCATCTTCATGTAATTGCTTTCGCGGGGTCCAAACGGGCTTTCGCGCGGCTCCGCATGAAGCAGTTACCGATACGACGCGTGCGCTTCGCCGTTCGTGGCATATACTAGTGCCACTGAACCGAAGCGCACTTTTCATTTGTGAAGGAGTTTCCTATGAGCGATGCACCTGCCAATGAATTCGATGTCATCGTTATCGGCGCGGGCCCTGCGGGCTTGACGGCCGGTCTGTATGCCGCACGCGGCGGCCTTTCCGTTGCCGTGTTCGAGCGCATCTCGCCGGGTGGTCAGCTTGCGCAGACGTCCGAAGTCGAGAACTACCCTGGATTCCCGAACGGCGCCGAGGGCTGGCAGCTTGCCTTCGATATGCAGCAGCAGGCTTTGAATTTCGGCGTGAAGATCATCACCGAGGAAGTGACGGGTGTCGATTTTACCGGCGATCGCAAACAGGTCGTCACGCCGAACGGCACGTATGCAGCGAAGAGCGTCATTGTGGCAACCGGTGCTCACCATCGCGAACTTGGTCTTCCCGGCGAGCATGAGCTGCAGGGCAAGGGCGTCTCGTATTGCGCCACGTGCGACGGCAACTTCTTCCGCGGCAAAGACGTCATCGTCGTTGGCGGCGGCAACACCGCTGTTGGCGACGCTCTATACCTTGCGCGCATCTGCAATAAGGTCTACTTGGTCCATCGCCGTGATAAGCTTCGCGCAACCCCCGTGTACAACCAGCGCCTGGCCGAGATGGAGAACATCGAGTTCGTTTGGAATTCAACCCCCGAGGCCATCCTTTCCGAGGAAGGCGTTGTCACAGGTCTTCGCGTGAAGGACGTGAACACCGGCGACCTGTGCGAGATCGCCGCCAGCGCGGTCTTCGTCGCGGTGGGCAATGCCCCCAGCACGGGCTTCCTTGCCGGTGCGCTCGAGCTTGACGGTGCGGGTTACATCGTTGCCGACGAGTCGGGCAAAACAAGCGTGCCGGGCGTTTTCGTTGCGGGCGATGTGCGCACCAAGTCGCTGCGCCAGGTTGTCACCGCCGTTGCCGACGGCGCGCAGGCGGCCGAGAACGCCGCCGAGTTCATCGCGCTGTAGCCGCCATTCAAAACTAGAGCTGCAAGGAGTGGTTGTAGAATCGCTCCTTGCAGCTTTTTCGTTGTGCGCCTTCTTGCTAGAATGGCGCCATTCCATTTTAGATTCAGTGGGGGACACGAACATGCAAGAAGCGAACATGCGCGAGAAGCTCGAGAAGATCATCAAGGCTTACGAAGAGCTTCAGGCTAAGATGACCGACCCAAGCGTTATTGCCAACCAGAAGGAATACAACCGTCTGGCTAAGGAATACGCGAACCAGGGCCCGTTGGTTGCCGAAGCTCGTGCGTACCTTTCGGCCGAGGATGATCTTGAGGCTGCTAAAGAGATGCTCATCGATCCTGATATGAAGGAGTTCGCGCAGTCCGAGATCGCCGATATCGAGGCCCGTCTCCCGAAGATCGAAGAGAACATCAAGTTCATGCTCATCCCTGCCGATCCTGCCGACGACAAGGACATCATCGTTGAGATTCGCGCCGGTGCAGGCGGCGATGAGGCCGCCATCTTCGCAGGCGATCTGTACAAGATGTACGAGCGTTTTGCTCAGTCTCGCAGGTGGAAGATCGAGACCCTTGATGTTTCCCCTTCTGACGCAGGTGGCTACAAGGAAATTCAGTTCAAGGTGAAGGGCGATCGCGTTTACTCGGTCATGAAGTTCGAGTCGGGCGTTCATCGCGTGCAGCGCGTTCCCAAGACCGAGAGCCAGGGCCGCATTCATACATCCACGGCAACCGTGGCCGTCCTGCCCGAGGCTGACGAACTCGAAATCGAGATCAATCAAAACGATCTGCGCATCGACGTGTACCGCGCGGGCGGCCCGGGTGGTCAGTGCGTTAACACCACCGACTCCGCCGTGCGCATCACGCATCTTCCCACGGGCTTGGTCGTTCAGTCTCAGGATCAGAAGTCTCAGCTTCAGAACAAGATCGCGGCAATGGCTGTTCTTCGCGCGCGCCTGTACGACAAGATGCTTGAAGAGCAGCACGCAGCTGAAGACGCCGAGCGTCGCGGTCAGATCGGTACGGGTGACCGTTCCGAGAAGATCCGCACCTACAATGCGCCCCAAGACCGCGTGACCGACCATCGAATCGGGTACAACGGCACCTACAGCGGTGTTCTGACCGGAAACGATTTGGGCGACCTTATCACGGCGCTTCAGGCTGCCGACCGTGCGAAGAAGCTTGAGCAGGTCGTTTAAACATGACCGCATCGTCTCAAAGCGCTGCCGGTGAAAGCTGGACGGTGAAGCGCGCCCTCGATTGGACGCGCGCCTACCTTCAGTCTAAAGGCGATGGGAACCCGCGGCTTTCTGCAGAGTGGCTGATCTCGGAAGCGTGCGGTATGAGTCGCACGGACCTTTACATGAGTTTTGACCGTCAGCTGGTTAAGGCAGAGCTTGATGTGCTTCACAACTATGTGGCCAGGCGCGCTGCCGGAGAGCCTTTGCAGTACATCACGGGCGAGGTCGCCTTCCGCCATATCATGGTGAAAACCGCCCCCGGCGTTCTTATCCCCAGGCCCGAAACCGAGGTCCTGGTCAGCGAGGCGCTATCGCTTCTTCCTGCGGCGCCGCGCCCGCGTGCTGCCGACGATGGCTTCATTGAGGCGCTTGCCAACGGGGCCGACGCTGTTCTTGAGGGCTCGGTCGAGGGCGATTCTTACGACAACGTGCGCCGCGCTGTTCAGGCTGCGCGAGACGAGGTCGCGTCACGCCAGGGCGATCAGGGGCTTTTGGTTGCCGATATCTGTACGGGCAGTGGCTGCATCGCCTGCTCAATCGCTTACGAACACCCGTCAACGCATGTCGTCGCAACCGATATCGCTCCCGAAGCGCTTGCTTTGGCGGGGCGCAACGCCGCCTCCCTTGGCCTGATGGATCGCGTTGACGTCATCGAAAGCGACTTGGGGGAGGGTATCGACCTTTCGCTCATCGGTTCGTTCGATCTGGTTGTTTCCAACCCACCATACGTTCCCACTGCGGTTCTCGATGACATTCCCGACGAAGTGTCGAAGTTCGAGCCGCGCCTTGCTCTTGATGGCGGTGCCGACGGCCTTGACTTGTTCCGTCGTTTGGTTGGCTGGTGCGCTTTGGCGCTTAAGCCTGGCGGCGGATGCGCTTTCGAGCTGCACGAGACATGCCTGGAAGCAGCGAAGATCATTGCCGAACAGGCTGGCCTCGTTGATGTTCGCATCGTTTTCGATCTTACGGATCGCCCTCGCGTTCTTACGGCACGTAAGCCGGCTTAGGTTTCCCGGCAGCAAGCAAAACAAAAGGCAGCGAATCTCGCTGCCTTTTCTGTTTGGTGTTTCGCGGCTTGTTTAGAAGATCATCATGAACAAGCTTGCCAAGGCGTAACCGATAAGGCCGCAGCAAGGGAACGTGAGGATCCAGGCGGTAACCATGTTCTTGGCAACGTCCCATTTGACATGGCGGGGATTTTTCGATGCGCCGACGCCCATGATGGCGGCGGTCGATGCGTGCGAGGTGGAGACGGGCATGCCGGTGATCGACGAGATGAACAGCGTGATGATGGTGCTGGTCGATGCGGCGACGCCTTGATATTTCTCGAGTTTGACCATGTCCATGGCAACCGATTTGATGATTCGCTTGCCGCCGATAAGCGTGCCGAGCGAGATTGCCAACGAGCAGGTGATCATCAGCCACAAGGGGAAGCCCGTGGAACCGTCGGTTTCCATGCCGAACGAAAGGGCAATGCCGAGCATGGCGATGGACATGAACTTCTGGCCGTCCTGGGCGCCATGGAGGAAGGAAAGGGCCGCTGCGCAGATGTCCTGCGTGATGACGAACACGGTTGAAGTCCTGCGTCTGTCGACGCGCGCGAAAAGCCACTCGACGACGCGTACGGCAACCCAACCCAGAAGGAAACCTGCCGCAAGCGAGAAGACCATGCCGTAGATGACCTTCACCCATTCGCCGGGAACAACGCCTGCGAAACCGTTCATCGCAATGGCGCCGCCGGTGATGCCGGCGATGAGGGAGTGGGACTTCGAGGCGGGGATTCCTTTCCACCAGCAGAAGAAACCCCAGCTGATGGAGGCGATCATGGCAGCCTCAAGCGCCAAGAGCGCCATGTGCGTTTGCCCAGAGAAATTGACCATGCCGAACATGGTATGCGCAACGGCGGTGGAGATGTAGGTCATGCCAACCAGGCCGATGAAGTTGAACACGGCGGCAAGGATGAGCGCGGCGGTGGGCGAGAGGCAGCGGGTGGAGACCGCGGTGGCAATCGCGTTGGGGGCGTCGGTGGCGCCCGAAATAATGGTTACAAGAAGCACGAGCAGGATGATGACTGCAAGTGACGGGTACGTGGCCATTTGAGCCACGAACGCAGCGAGTGAAAGGTCCATCGATGTCCTTCAAGCTGACCGATACGGTTTTACACGGTAAATCCCATGCAAAAAGAGTGTAAACGATTGGTAAGTGATTGGGATATGCGAATGGGAAATGGCGCTATCGTCCAGCTAAAGGTCATTTTTTACAGTCCCTTTACAAACGGTTTGCAAAGGGACTCCCTTAGCGCCTTCGCTTCTGTTGTTCGGGTTTGGCACCTCATTCCGTCGATCTAGGGGGCGGGCGTTGCCTTCGTCGCTCGTAGTCGTCCGCCGCGGTTTTGCAAACTGATTACCGAGACGTTTCGCGGTTAAGGCTTGCAATGCCTCATACCGTGGTATATTCGACAAGTCCTACATTAGCGGTAGACTTTGTCCGCAACGTTTCATTCAACAAGTTAGGGAGATTCGTATGACCAGGGTTTACAACTTTTCCGCCGGTCCCGCCGTCCTTCCCGAGGAGGTTCTCAAGCAGGCTGCCGCCGAGATGCTCGACTACCACGGGTGCGGCATGTCCGTTATGGAAATGAGCCATCGCTCAAAGGAGTTCCAGGGAATCATCGACGATGCCGAGGCCGACCTGCGTGAGCTGATGGGCATTCCCGACAACTACCGCGTCATTTTCATGCAGGGAGGCGCTACCGCTCAGTTCGCGGCCATCCCCATGAATCTCATGCGCAACAAGGTTGCCGACTACATCGTTTCCGGCAGCTGGTCTAACAAGGCAGCCAAGGAAGCGCAGATGTACGGTCAGGTGAACATTCTGGCAAGCAGCAAGGACGGTAATTTCAGCTACGTGCCCGAAACCGACGGCCTTGAGATCTCGCCCGACGCGGATTACGTTTATATTTGCCAGAACGAGACCATTACCGGCACCACGTATCACAAGCTCCCCGACACCCAGGGCAAGCCCCTTGTTTCCGACGTGTCCTCCATGTTCCTCTCCGAGCCTATGGACGTCTCGAAATACGGTGTTATCTATGGCGGCGTGCAGAAGAACATCGGTCCTGCGGGCGTCGCCATCGTCATCGCTCGCGAAGATCTGGTTACCGACGAGGTTCTTGCTGGTACCCCGACCATCCTTAACTGGAAGGTCAATGCCGATAAGGGCAGCCTGAATAACACCCCGCCGTGCTACACCATTTACATTTGCGGCTTGGTTTTCAAGTGGCTCAAAGCCCAGGGCGGTCTTGAAGGCATCGCGGCCCGCAACCGCGAGAAGGCGCAGTTGCTGTATGATTACCTCGATCAGAGCAAGCTCTTCAAGGGAACGGCTCGCAAGGAGGACCGCTCCATCATGAATGTTCCGTTCGTCACGGGCGACGCCGACCTCGACGCCAAGTTCTGCGCCGAGGCTGCCCAGCACGGCATCGCCAACATCAAGGGCCACCGTTCGGTTGGCGGCATGCGTGCAAGCATCTACAACGCAATGCCCATCGAGGGCGTGCAGGCTCTTGTGTCGTTCATGGAGCAGTTCGAGAAGGAAAACGCTTAATTAAGCCTGTGCGAGGCCCGGGCGGTTGCGTACCGCATGGCCTTTTCCGATTGAAACTTGCTGGCAGTGAGTGAATTTCCTGTTCAGCGAATCGTCGACGTTTTCCAACCGTTGGTTACGTTCTTTCATCAAGGCCCGTCTTCATTTCATGAGGCGGGTCTTTTGCGTGCTATCATTTCATGCGCTTCGTTTCGGAGCGTTTTCCAACACATGAAACCAGGGGGATCCATGCCGGTAGATCTTAGCGTATTGAACGGCCCGCAGCGTCAGGCCGCCGAGTGCACCGAAGGGCCGCTGCTTGTATTGGCCGGCGCTGGCTCGGGCAAGACGCGTGTACTTACATACCGCATCGCTCATATGATCCAAGACCTTGGCGTGGCTCCGTGGGAGATCATGGCCATCACGTTCACGAACAAGGCCGCAGCCGAAATGCGCGAGCGTTTGCAGGGCATCATCGGTGGTCAGGTTCGCGGCATGTGGGTGTCCACGTTCCACAGCATGTGCGTTCGCATCTTGCGCGCCGACGCCGACGTGCTCGGTTTCTCGAAGAACTTCACCATTTACGACGATTCCGATTCGAAGCGTTTGGTGAAGGAGATCATGGCCGAGCTCAATATCGATCCGCGTCGTTATCCCATCAACGCTCTGCGTAATCGCATTTCCACCGCGAAAAACGAGCTGCAGGTTGCGGACGTCTTCGCTGACGCGGCAAGCGACCCGGTGGGAAAGCAGGCCGCGCGCGTTTACAAGGTCATGCAGGAGCGCATGAAGCAAGCCAACGCCTTCGACTTCGACGATCTGCTTCTGTATGCCTTCCTTCTGCTGAAGTACCATCCCGAGATCCTGAACGCCTACCAGCAGCGTTTCCGCTATTTGTTGGTGGACGAGTATCAGGATACGAACCATGCCCAGTACGAGCTTACGCGCCTTCTTGCTGCAGGGCATCAGAATATCATGGTCGTCGGCGATGACGACCAGTCCATTTACAGTTGGCGCGGTGCGGACATCCGCAACATCCTTGAATTCGAGAAGGACTACCCCAACTGCGTCACGGTCAAACTCGAGCAGAACTACCGCAGCGTTGGTAACATCTTGGCGGCGGCTAATGCGGTCATCGCCAACAACCAGTACCGAAAAGCCAAGCGCCTTTTCACCGATTCAGAGAACGGCGAGCGTATCCATGTATATACCGCGCCCGATGAGCGCGATGAGGGGCGTTGGATCGCCGGTCAGATCGAGAAGCGCCGCAGCGAGGGCATGAGCTACAACCAAATGGCGGTTTTCTACCGCACGAACGCTCAAAGCCGTATGCTCGAAGATATGCTTCTGCGCGCGGGTGTGCCGTATCGCATCGTTGGCGGCACGCGATTCTTCGAGCGCCAGGAAATCAGCGACGTCATGGCTTATCTCACGCTGGTGGTGAATCCCGCCGACGACATGGCTGCCAAGCGCGTCATCAACGTGCCTCGCCGAGGTATCGGCAAGACCACCATCGAGCGCATCGCGGCCATCGCCGCTGAGAACCGAACCACGTTCATGAATGCGGCTGAGCTCTCCATCGTCGACCCCGATCTGCGTGCTCCCACGCGAAACGCTATCGCTGGGTTCGTATCGGTGCTGAATGAGGCACGTTCCTACGAAGGCGACCTGCGCAAGGTCATCGAGGCCATCATCGACAAGTCGGGTCTTGTCACCGCGCTCGAACTTGAGAACACCGATGAGGCGCGCAGCCGCATCGAGAACATCAAGGAATTCCTGGGCGTTGTCGACGAGTTCGTCGACACGCACGAAGACGAAGATGCCGTTTTCGAAGCTCCTACTGCGGCGCTGCGCGAGGATGCCGGCGATGAGACCGTCCTGTTTGAAGACGGCGGGGCTCCTGCTGTTCGCGTTCTGCGCGGCGACTCTCTGGCCGATTTCGTCGAATGGGTGCGTCTGCGCACCGACCTTGACAGCGCCTCCGATGACGGAACCGCCGTCACGCTTATGACAGTGCACTCGTCGAAGGGCCTCGAGTTCGATTGCGTGTTCGTTGCCGGTATGGAAGAAAGCCTGTTCCCGCACATGAATTCGATGGGCGACTCGTCGGGCATCGAAGAGGAACGTCGCCTTGCCTACGTTGCCATCACGCGTGCGCGCAAGTACTTGTACCTCACCTGCGCTTCGCAGCGCCAGATTTTCGGCCAGACGCAGGTGAACCCGCAGTCGCGCTTCATTGGAGAGATCCCTGACGAGCTTCGTGCGACGTCGGGTGTGGGCTCCGCGGGTTTTTCGGGCACGGGTTGGGAGAAGCGTGGAAGCCGTCGCGGCATCGCTGGCTCCGGCTCGGAAGCCGGGGGAGGGCGCGTGTTCGGCAGGTCGAGCGCTTCGGGCTCGGGCGCCAGGGCACGTGGCGGCTCTTCGAGTTTCGCTCCGTCTCCTGCTGCTCAGAAAAAATCAGGAGCCGCGGGAACGTTCGCCAAGGGCGATGCGGTTACTCACAAGACCTTCGGCCGCGGAACCGTTTCGAAAGTGGACGGCGACACTATATATGTGTACTTCAGCAAGCTTGGTCAGACCAAGAAGCTGCTTAAGGATTACGCGCCCATTGTCAAGATTTCGTAGGGGCGCGAATCGCGGCGTAAAATAGCCAAGTGTATCAGTGAAAGTCCGGCCGATCGAGTCGGCTGGTGTAAGGCCCCGCAGCATGCGGGAACGAAAAGGTAAAAGGGGAAGTACATGACGGCACCTACCATCGTCGTTGGCCACAAGAATCCGGATAACGACGCCATCTGTGCGGCAGTCGGCTATGCATACTTGAAGAACGAGCTGGCCAAGCGCGATTCCGATGGCAAGACCAAGCCGACCGAATACGTTCCGGCTCGTCTTGGGCCTCTTCCGCCCGAAACGGCGAAGGTTCTCGAAGAGAACGGCATCGAGCCTCCCATGCTCATCAGCAACCTTCATGCTCGCGTTTCCGATGTCATGACGTCGAATCCGTATTCCATCAAGGCTGACGCTCGTCTTCTTGATGCCGGTCGCGCCATGCGCGAGCACAACGTTCGTGCTTTGGTCGTCGAGAACGAGGACGGTACGTGCCGTGGCCTTATGACCCTGCGCATGCTGGCATGGCGCTATGTTTCCGCTACCGATCTCATGCAGACCGGTGCAGCCGAGAAGGCTGTCGCCGATGACCTTATCGCTTCCCTTGATCAGAAGGTTGAGGATCTCACCGAGGTCGAGGTTCTCAAACTCGACAAGGACGGCATCCTGTCCGAGGCTGTTGACGAGCTTATGACCAGCTCCCTTCGCGAGGCTCTCGTCATCGACGAGCAGGGTCGCGCCGCAGGCATCGTCACTCGTTCCGACGTCGCCGTTCGTCCGCGCCGCAAGGTCATCCTGGTCGATCACAACGAGCTTCGTCAGGCTGCCGACGGCATCGAGGAGGCCGAGGTCGTCGAGATTATCGATCATCATCGTATCGCCGACGTCAGCACGGTCAACCCCATCAAGTTCATGAACCTCCCCGTAGGCTCGACTGCAACGATCGTTGCCATGGAGTTCAACCGCTTGGGCGTCGAGCTTCCGCAGAACATCGCTCGCGTGCTGCTGTCGGCCATCATGACCGACACGGTTATGCTGAAGTCCCCGACCGCAACCGACATCGATGCTCAGGTCGCTAACAAATTGGGCGAGATCATCGGTGAAGAGCCCATCGCTTACGGCATGCGCGTGTTCCGTATGCGCGGCGGCGACGCCGACATGCCCATCGAGAAGTTCGTTGGCGCCGACTCCAAGGAGTTCGAGCTCCCCGACGGCGGCGTCGTTCTCATCGCTCAGCATGAGACCGTCGATCTTGCCACGTGCATGCAGCGCGAGAATGAAATCCGCGCGCACATGAACAAGCTTCTTAACGATCATGGTTATGTCTTCGTTCTGCTTATGGTCACCGATATTCTGGCTGAGGGCAGCCAGTTCATCTGCGAAGGCGATCGTCGCATCGTCAATCGCGCGTTCGACATCAGCTGCACGGGCGAGGGCGGCACGTGGATGCCCGGCGTTCTTTCGCGCAAGAAGCAGGTTGCCGCTCGCGTTCTTGGCGCTTAGGCGTCCATATTGGAGGTGCTTTTCGAAGCCCTCTTGGTTGTTCTAAAAGCAATGACGCAACGCTCCCTCGGCACCGTGACGGGGGAGCGTTCTTGATTTGCCACCCGAGATTTGCGGCTATTACGCAGCTGGAAGGCGTCAATGTTCGATTTTGATCCGCTAATCAACAGATTGCGAATGAAATACGCGCGAGATGTGACATGTTTGTGATTGTGAAATCCGAACAACGTATTGACCTGCATAAATACGGGTTATGGGGTATGGACACACCCGGGTGCGTGGCGTTTGACAGCCCCTATAGCCGATGATAAAGTTTCGATTCGCGTCTGAAAGGGCGTAAGTTTTCGTGTGCGTATCAGCTGAACGCACAGAAAGCGAGAAATGGTAACAACTTTGGTAGCAACCACGGATGACCAGCGCAAAGGGGAAGGCCAACGCCAAGCTCATGCGCAGGTCGGCGTGAAGGATTAAAGAAGGAGAAGAAGTTGCCTACAATCAACCAGTTGGTCCGCAAGGGCCGCAAGAAGCAGGTCGACAAGAAGAAGACCCCGGCTTTGAAGGGCAACCCGCAGAAGCGCGGCGTGTGCACCCGTGTGTACACCACCACGCCTAAGAAGCCGAACTCGGCTCTGCGTAAGGTTTGCCGTGTCCGCCTTGTCAACGGCATGGAGGTTACCGCCTACATCCCTGGCATCGGCCACAACCTGCAGGAGCACTCCATGGTGCTTATCCGCGGCGGTCGTGTTAAGGACCTCCCCGGTGTCCGCTACAAGGTCATCCGTGCGGCTCTCGACTGCGCTGCAGTCAATAACCGCATGCAGGCTCGTAGCCGCTACGGCGCTAAGCGTCCTAAATAAGCAATCAATAAGTCGTGCGGGCAAAATGCCTAATGGGGACAAAGGGTCCCTCGAAGCGCGCAGGAACATGAAGGAGTAATACATGCCGCGTCGTGCAGCAGCAATCCGCCGCGAAGTGCAGCCGGATGCAAAGTACAACAATCGTTTGGTCACCCAGCTGATCAACAAGGTCCTCCTGGACGGCAAGAAGTCCGTCGCCGAGGCCATCGTCTATGGCGCTTTCGACCTGGTCGAGGCTAAGACCGGCGAGGATCCCCTGTCCGTCTTCAAGAAGGCCATGGACAACGTTCGCCCCACGCTCGAGGTTAAGCCGAAGCGTGTCGGTGGCGCAACCTACCAGGTTCCGATGGAGGTCAACTCCCGTCGCGCAACCACGCTGGCTATCCGTTGGATCGTCGACTTCTCTCGCAAGCGTCGTGAGCACACCATGAAAGAGCGCCTTGCCGCCGAGATCATGGATGCCGCTGAGGGTCAGGGCGCTTCCGTTAAGCGTCGCGAGGACCTCTACAAGATGGCCGAGTCCAACCGTGCGTTCTCGCACTACCGTTTCTAGGAAAGGTTAAGCATAATGGCTGCTAAAACCTCCCTTGAGCATACGCGTAACTTCGGTATCATGGCCCACATCGATGCGGGCAAGACCACCACTACCGAGCGTATCCTCTACTACACGGGCAAGACTCATAAGATCGGTGAGGTCCATGACGGCGCTGCCACCATGGACTGGATGGCTCAGGAGCAGGAGCGCGGCGTAACTATCACCGCAGCTGCTACTACGTGCTTCTGGAAGAAGGACGGTGCTGACTACCGTTTCCAGATCATCGACACCCCGGGTCACGTCGACTTCACCGCTGAGGTTGAGCGCTCCCTGCGCGTTCTCGACGGCACCGTTGCGGTTTTCGACGCCGTTGCCGGTGTTCAGCCGCAGTCCGAGACCGTTTGGCGTCAGGCCGAGCGTTACGGCGTTCCGCGTATCGCTTTCATCAACAAGTACGACCGCGTTGGTGCTGATTTCATTCATGCTATCCAGACCATGCGCGACCGCCTTGGTGCAAACGCAGTTGCCGCTCAGCTCCCCATGGGTGCCGAGGACAACTTCTGGGGCGTTATCGACCTGGTTACCATGACTGCATGGGACTTCAAGGCCGATGACAAGGGCATGACTTATCCCGAGCCCATGGACGCCATCCCGGCCGAGTTCGCCGACGATGCCGCAATGTATCGTCAGGAGCTCGTCGACGCCGCAGCTGACTGCGACGACGATCTGATGGAGAAGGTCCTCATGGACGAGGAGATCTCCGTCGAAGAGCTCAAGGCTGCTCTGCGCAAGGGCGTTATCGCTTGCAAGATCAACCCGGTCTTCGTTGGTTCTGCCTACAAGAACAAGGGCGTTCAGGAACTGCTTGACGCCGTTGTCGACTACCTGCCTGCTCCGACCGACGTTCCCGCCATCAAGGGCACCAACCCCGATACTGGCGAAGAGGACGAGCGTCCGAGCGACCCCAAGGCTCCGTTCAGCGCGCTGGCCTTCAAGATCATGACCGACCCCTTCGTCGGCAAGCTCACCTACCTGCGTATTTACTCTGGTAGCCTTGAGGCTGGCTCCTACGTGACCAACGCCACGAAGGACAAGAAAGAGCGCATCGGCCGTCTTCTGCAGATGCACTCCAA
>ERZ1034768.90-NODE-90-length-36291-cov-16.390440_pt1 | contig 36291 bp, 66 predicted proteins | sample MGYA00520691_ERZ1034768 | MGnify/ENA primary metagenome ERZ1034768 (study PRJEB33766, sample SAMN09781704) | gut metagenome | biome: gut microbiome | host: Homo sapiens | place: Madagascar | study: EMG produced TPA metagenomics assembly of the PRJNA485056 data set...
GATCGTCGCGGACGCGGCCTACGCCCCCTCGTGGAAGAATACGCAGATCGCGCGTATGACCCCCCTACAAAAGGGCCGGGATATGTAATATACGCGCGCGCACGAGCAGACAGAAAAATCCGGGCAAAAAGGAGGCGTTTTCTGTGGCAAATAGAGCTGAAAAGACAAAAGAACAGCGGATCAGGGCTGAGAAAGCGCGTCTTAAACGGCTGTACCGGAATCTGCCGAGAGAAGCCGCCGGCACAGTTGCCGGGCTCATAGATCAGGCTGCTTTTATGCGGATCGAATGCGAGGACATGGCTGCGGATCTGCAGGACAATGGCTGGACGGAGAAATTCCAGCAGTCGGAGCGCCTGGAACCGTATGACCGGGCTAGGCCGATTGGCCAGGCGTACAATTCCACAAATGCGAACTACCAGAAGATCATCAAGCAGCTTACCGCGCTGCTGCCGAAGCCAGATGCCACACCAAAGCCGGAGGATGATGGATTCGGAAGCTTCGTCCGGGAGCGTGACGAGGAATGAAACTCACGCGCTACCCGGCGACCTACAACCCAATCATCGAATACTGGCAGGCTATCCAGGACGGCTGCGAGGTCGTCAGCCTGAAAGTCCAGAAGACCTACCGGCACGTTGTAGAGCAGCTGGAAAACACGGATTCCGAGTTTTATTATTCCCCGCGCCGGGCAAACCACGTCCTAGAATTTTTTGAAAACTACTGCCACCACTCCAAGGGCAAGGCCGGCGGCCAGCTCGTCAAGCTGGAGCTGTGGGAAAAGGCACTGCTTGCAACAGTTTTTGGCTTTATCGATATCGAAGGAAACCGGCAATATCGCGAAGCAGTTCTGATTGTCGGCAAGAAAAACGGCAAATCGCTGCTGGCCTCCGGTGTCGGCCTGTATCTGCAGACGGCGGACGGAGAGGCTGGCCCAGAGATATACGCTGTGGCGACCAAGCGGGATCAGGCAAAAATCATCTGGCAAGAAGCAAAACGAATGGTAAAGAAGTCCCCCGCCCTCTGCAAGCGTATGCGGGCACTGGTAGCCGAACTTGATAGCGACTTTAACGATGGTGTATTTAAGCCGCTGGCCTCGGACAGTGATACACTGGATGGCCTGAATATCCACGGCGCACTGATGGACGAAATACACCAGTGGAAAAATGGGCAGGCGCTGTATGATATTATCGCCGACGGCGTGACGGCCAGAGAACAACCGCTGATTTTCATCACATCAACCGCGGGAACAATCCGAGAAGATATATACGATGCAAAATATGAAGAAGCCGAGCGCATCATAAACGGCTATGAAGATCCGGACGGGTACCACGACCCGCGCCGGATCGCGTTTATTTACGAGCTCGACAAGCGCAGCGAGTGGACGGACCCGGACTGCTGGAAAAAGGCAAATCCGGGCCTCGGGACGATCAAGAGCTACACGGCGCTGAAAGAGCGGGTCGAGCGGGCGGAGAAAAACCAGGCCCTCGTCCGAAACCTCGTCTGCAAGGATTTCAACATCCGCGAGACCTCCAGCGAAGCCTGGCTCAACTTTGAGCAGCTGGACAACCGCGATACCTTCGCGCTGGATAAAGAAAACCGCCGAATGATCTGGACGCACCACATGGCAGACGGCCAGACGCAGGAGCGTGCCCTATCATACCCACGCTATGGTATCGGCGGCGCGGACCTGTCCAAGACAACGGACCTGACGGCGGCAAAGGTGATTTTCCAAGTGCCGGAACTGCCGGAGATCCTGTTTGTACTGCAGATGTACTGGCTGCCGCAGGAGCTGCTTGAAAAGCGTGTCAGCGAGGATAAAATCCCGTATGACAAGTGGCATGAGCGGGAGCTGCTGCGCCTGTCCGAGGGGAACAAGATCCGATATGAGGACGTAAAAGCGTGGTTTGTCGAGGTACAAGAAAACCTCGATATTTTTATACCATTCATCGGGTATGATGCCTGGTCTGCGACATATTGGACGGACAGCATGGCTGATTATTTCGGCAAGGACGCTATGATCCCGATTCATCAAGGCGTAAAAACGCTATCGGAGCCGATGAAGCGCTGCGGCAACGATCTGAAATCGAAACGAATTATCTACAACAATCACCCTATCGACAAGTGGTGCCTGGCAAATACCGCTTACGATGAAGATAAAAACGGAAATATTCAGCCACACAAGACGAGCAAGTCAACGCGCCGCATCGACGGAACGGCGGCACTGCTTGATGCATATGCAGTCTACGATCAGAAGCAGGCGGAATATGCAAGTATGCTATAGGAGCTATCAACATGGGATTTTTTAAAAATCTATTTGCAAATATCGGGACCAAGAGAGTATCGACGGTGCAGATGGTGCAGGAGCGTGGGAACGGATTTTTCACGTATAACGGGAAAATGTACCAGTCCGACATTGTGCGCGCCTGTATTCGCCCGAAGATCAAGGCTATTGGAAAGCTGACGGCCAAGCATATCCGCGAGACCATCACAGCGCAGACGCAAAAACTGACGGTGAATCCGGAGCCATATATCCGCTTTCTTCTGGAAGAACCAAATCAGTACATGACAGGGCAGATGCTGCAGGAAAAGCTTGCCGCGCAGCTGATTTTGAACAACAACGCTTTTGCAGTTATTTTGCGTGATGAAAATGGTTTTCCAAACGCCATATTCCCCGTTGCGGCCATGCAGGCCGACGCAGTGTATGACGCAGCTGGGAACCTGTATCTGAAATTCTACATGCAGAATGGGCAGGTATTTACCTTCGCTTACGATGATGTAATCCACCTGCGCGGGGACTTTTACGAAAATGATATCTTCGGCGATACAATCGCGCCGGCAATTATCCCCCTGATGGAGATCGTAACGACAACGGACCAAGGAATTGTAAAAGCTATCCGGAACAGTGCCGTGATCCGCTGGCTGCTGATGTTCAATTCGTCGATGCGCTCGGAAGATATCCAGCAGCGCGCACAGGACTTTGCAAACAGTTTCCTGAACGTATCCACCGGAACCGGTGTCGCGGCGGTAGATGCCAAGGCAGAGGCAAAGCAGATTGATCCAAAGGACTACGTACCGAACGCCGCCCAGATGGACAAAACCACAGCGCGTATTTATGCGCTTTTCAACACCAACGAGCGGATTGTTACATCGATTGCAAATGAGGATGAACAGAGCGCATATTTTGATGCAGAAATTGAGCCGGTCCTGAAACAGTTGAGTGGAGAATACACCAGAAAGCTTTTTTCCAGGCGGGAGCGCAGCTGTGGAAACCGCATCGTATTTGAGGCGTCCGCCTGGGATTTCGCTTCGACGAAAACGAAGCTAGATCTTCTGCAGATGGTGGATCGCGGCGCGTTGACGCCGAATGAATGGCGCCGAGCCTTTAACCTGGCACCAGTGCCGGGCGGAGATAAGCCAATTCGCCGGCTTGATACGCAGCCGGTAGATCAAAATGCACAGACAGGAGATGAGAACACATGAAAATCAGTATTCGCGGGCCCATCGTATCCAGCAATCAGCACCGATTTTACCAGTGGTACGGACTGGAGGCGACAAGCCCGAAATCCGTAGCGGACGCGCTTGCCAAGAGCAACGGTGAGCGTGCCGAAGTAGAGATCAATTCCGGCGGCGGTGAGATCTTCGCGGCAAGCGAGATCTACACGGCTCTGCGCAATTACACAGGCGGCGTCTACATCCGTATTGTTGGCCTCGCAGCCTCCGCTGCGTCGATTATCGCCATGGCGGGAGAATCGGAAATGACACCGACCGGCATGATGATGATCCACAACGTCCAGACAGAGGCCAGCGGCGATTACCGCCAGATGGAACACACCGCAGGGACGCTGCGCGACGCCAACCACGCCATCATCTCGGCATACGTCGCCAAGACCGGCAGGCCGGAGGCGGAGATCGCCGCCATGATGGACGCTGAGACATGGATCACGGCGGAGCGGGCTGTGGAACTTGGCCTTGTAGACCGCGTGATGCAGATGGATACCGGCCAGAAACCGCTCGCGGCGGATTTTTATTCCGGCATGCTCAGTGAGGACGCGCTGCGGCGCGCAGAAAACATGATAAGAAGTCAGGCTGCTGGGCCTGATTTTTTTATACCCGAAAGGGCTCAAGCAGAAGCAAAACTGAAATTTTTAAAACTTAAAGGAGAATTGAAATGACGAAAGAAATTTACAACAGCCAGCGTAAGAAGCTCATGGACGAGGCCCAGAAACTGCTGGACGAAGGCAAAACCGACGAAGCGCAGGCAAAAATGAAGGAAGTCGAGGCGCTTGACGCCAAGTTTGAGGAAGAAGCCAGGATCCAGGCAAACCTCAACGCCCTTGCCGGCCAGAAGGTCGCTGCCCCGGCTGCGGCAGCGCAGTCCGTCGACCTGTCGGGCAGCGCCAAGACCCCAGACGTGCTCGACCGGTACGACACCGACGAGTACAAGCGAGCCTTTATGAACTATGTTCTGACTGGCAAGAAGATCCCCGCGGAGCTGACTAACGCGGACGCCAACACCAAGACCTCTGACGTAGGCGCAGCCATCCCGACCACGACGCTGCAGAAGATCTATGAGAAGATCGAAGCAACCGGCATGATCCTGCCGCGCGTGACGCACACATCCTATAAGGGCGGCGTGACCGTACCCACCAGCTCCGCAAAGCCTACTGCATCGTGGGTGGCCGAAGGTGTCGGCTCCGACAAGCAAAAGAAGGCACTCGGCTCCATCACGTTTGCCTACCACAAGCTGCGCTGCGCGATCTCAATGTCCCTCGAGGTATCTATCGTGACCTACCCGATGTTTGAATCGCAGTTTGTCGCCAACGTGGCCGAGGCCATGGTCAAGGCCGAGGAGCAGGCCATCATCAGCGGCTCCGGATCCGGCCAGCCGAAGGGCATTACCAAGGAGACCGCCGTGGCCGGGCAGAACATCGACATTGCCGCAGCGACGACCGCGCTGACCTACAAGGACATCACCGCAGCCGAGGCCGCGGTGCCGCAGGCATATGACGCGGGCGCGGTCTGGTGCATGACGAAGAAAACGTTCTTCGAGCAGATCGTTGGCATGGTCGACAGCAACGGACAGCCCGTCGCCCGCACCAACTACGGCATGAACGGAAAGCCCGTTTATTCCCTCTTTGGCCGCGAGGTCGTTCTTGTCGGCGATTATCTGCCGTCCTTCGCGGCGAGCGTGACCGCGGACACGATTTTTGCCTTTATCTTCGATTTCAAGGACTACCTCTGGAACGAAAATCTGGGCATGACCTTCCGCAAGTACACCGACAACGCGACCGACGACGAGGTCACCGTCGCGCTGGCGCTTGTCGACGGCAAGGTAGTCGACAAGAACAGCCTCGTCACGCTGACCAAGAAGAAAGCCTGACGGCGCGCGGCCAACAGGGAGGGATGACCATTGGCTTTGATCAACGTTGCAAAAACCGCCCTGCGGCTGACCACAAACGCCCTTGACGACGAGCTCAAAGACGAGATCGACGCCTGCCTCCTGCGCCTGCATCTCGCAGGCGCGGAGGGCGCAGAAGATGATCCGCTTGTAAAGGATGCTGTCCGCGCATTTGTCCGGTGGCAGCACGATTTCTGCGGACGCGGAGACGAGTGGAAAACGTGCTTTGAAGAAGCACGCGACGCAATGGGGCTATCCGATGAGTATATCGTGAACACACCTGGTAGAGCGGGAGGCACATGCAGCCATGATCTTTGATACACAAATCACGCTGCGTTTACTCTCATACCCCATTGTGAGCGGGCAGACTACTGAGAAATTGGAGCGTGAAACTACCGTATGGGCTGCCCGCAAGTCCGTAAACCGCGCCGAGTATTATCAGGCCGCGCAAGCCGGCAAGCGCACGGACGCAATTTTTCGCATGCATAGCGCGGAATACGGCGGCGAGCAGCAGCTCGTCTGCGGCTCCGACGTCTTTGACGTCGTCCGCAGTTACGGGCAGGAAACAGAGGAAATCGAGCTGACCTGCAAACGGAGGGACGGCGCATGATGATCTTTGAGGCCTTGGCAGATGTGGGCGTACCCGTCTGCCATCCGCCATATAAAGGCGCAGAGCCAACCTACATAACCTATCAGCTGCTCGGGCAGTCCGGCCAGATCTATGCCGAGGGGCGAGAGGCAGAGACCGGCGTGCAGTACGCCGTTTCCATCTTCGCCGAGGGATTTGCTGCAGAGATTCTGCGCCGCGTCAAGGCGGCGCTGGAGGCTGCTGGCTATATTGCAGAGGTGGAAATGGAAACCTACGACAAGGAGACCGGCCGCACGCAGATTGCAATTATTGCCGAGTGTGAGGGCGCGGAGTATGGCTAAGTTTGAGACAACAGGGCTTGACGCGATGATGGCAACGCTGAAGGGCTCGGATATCTTTGATGAAGAAACAGTAAAAGAACTTATGACGGCTGCGGGAGAAATTCTGGTTGCTGAAATCAGGAAACGTGTGGAGAAAAGTGGTTTTGCAACGGAGGGCTATGTAAAAAGCATCAAGCCAACAAAAATCAAAAAAAACAAGTACGGAGAACCATACATTCAGGTAACAGCGAGCGGAAAGAACAAGCACGGGGAGCGGAGGGCTGCCGTGCTTTTCGTTTTGAATTATGGGCGCGGGCCAGAACACGGAAGAATCAACGGTACATATTTCTGGACAAAAGGCTCGAAAGAAGCAGCAAAACAAGTCGATAGAGAACTCGAAAAAATTCTAACACAAAAGCTGAAAGAAAGGGGCTTATAAGTATGCCTAGTTTTGACTTGCGCGGAATCCGGGCGGGTAAATATAAAAACACGTCCGGCACCGTATCTTATGAAAATCCAACCGAGGTCGGCGATGCCATGAGCGCAAACCTTGAGCTCAAATTTGCAGAGGGCCGTCTGTATGCAGAATCCAAGCTTGCCGAGTACATCAAGCTTGCAACCGGCGGAACGATTTCGCTGGCTGTGAAGTACATCAAGAAAGCTGCGCAGTCTATGCTCTATGGATGCACAACGGATGCAAGCAAGGAGAATGTAAAATTTTCGGCCAAAGACGTCGCCAACTATGTCGGCGTCGGCTTTTATGCACCAGATAAAGTTGACGGCGTAACGAAATATACCTGTGTATGGGTGCCGAAAGCATTGTTTGGCCCGCCGGCCATGGCGTACCAGACGAAGGGCGAAAATATTCAGTTCAACACGCCAACTACAACCGGAGAATTTCTCGCGGACGATTCCGAAACCGAGCTGCTGCTGGAAACCGAGATTGTGGACACCGCTGCAGAAGCTGTGGCATGGATCAAGGGAAAGCTGGGTGAAACCTGATGGAAACAACAAAGTGGAAAACTGTAGATTATGAGCTGGACGGAAGAAAATACAGGCTCATGTGCAATATGAACGTTCTGGCCGATGTTCAGGATGAATATAACGGGAATCTGGTGCAGGCACTGAATGCTGTGCACGGGCTCAAAAGCACACTTGTTTTTTTGGCAGCTATGCTGACTGACGCTGCAGACACGCAGGGAATCACCGATGAAAACGGCCTTCCGCTGCGCTTTACCAGCAAGCAGCTGGGCCGGAAGCTCACCATGCACCAGACGCTCGAGGCCGGGACGCAAATCTATCCGCTGATCCAGGCTGCAGTCGAGCCGCCGGAGGAAGATGCCGGCGAAAAAACGTCGGAAGACGAAAAAAACTGACACAGCCGGGGGAACCGAAGCAACTGGGCTTTGATTTCCCCGGCTTTCTCGCCATGTGGCTTTTTCGGCTGCACCTGCCAGAGCGGGATTTTTGGAAGACAATGAGCCCGCGCCGCCTGACACTCCTGCTTGACGCGCTGGAGCCGCACAAAAAGCCGGAACCGCCGCAGGAATCGCAAAGCCTGTCGGCCTATCTGAACGGAGGCACATAACATGCCAAATGTCAATACTAGATTTACACTTTCGGGTGAAAAAGAATATCAGGATGCAGTCCAAAAGATTGGAAGCAGTATGAGCGTTCTAAACTCGGAAATGCGTAAGGTAACAGCTGCTTACGCCGGAAATGCAGAAAGCGTTGCGGCGCTGTCAGCTCAAAATGAAGTCCTTTCAAAGAAAACGGAGAAACAGAAAGAAGCAATAAACGTTCTCCAACAGGCGGTTAAAAAAGCGACGGAAGCACAGTCCGCAGCGAACAAAAAATTTGAAGAATCAAAAGATACGCTGGATGCGAACAGCGATGAATACAAAAGGCTTGCTGGAGCGGTTGAAGATGCAAACGAAAAAGTGAATAAATGGCAGACACGCCTCAACAATGCCGAAGCTGAATTAAGCAAGCTGAATAATCAAATAGATGAAAATAACAAAAAGATAGAAGAATCTGGAAAAGAAACGGGCAACCTCGGCGACGTTGTAAACGGTCTGACGCAGAAACTTGGTATTCAGCTGCCGGACGGCATGAAGTCATCAATGAACGCTATGGGAAGCCTCGATGCGCAGTCACTGGCACTGGCGGGCGGCTTCGCTGCCGTCACGGCAGCGATAGTCAAGGTAGAAAAAGCCATGATCTCCATGACGAAGGAGTCAGCCGCCTTTGCTGACAACATCATCACGCTTTCCATGCAGACCGGCCAGACGACTGACCAGCTGCAGGAGTTTTCCTACGCAAGCGAGCTAATTGACGTATCTGTCGATACCCTGCAGGGCAGTCTCCGTAAACTGACCAATAACATGCAGGACACAATGAACGGCACCGGTAACGCGCAGGCATCGTTTGAAGCGCTGGGAATCTCCGTCACCAATGCCGACGGCAGCATGCGAAGCGCAAATGACGTTTTTTATGAGACGATAGACGCTCTCGGAAAAGTAAAAAATGAAACAGAGCGGGACGCCATGTCCATGGACATCTTTGGACGATCTGCGCAGGATCTGAATCCGCTGATCATTCAGGGCTCGCAGACACTCAAGGCCTACGCAGACGAGGCGCACAACGTAGGCTATGTGCTGGATGAAGATGCGCTTTCCGCGCTCGGCGCGGTCGACGACGCATACCAGCGCCTGCAAAAGACGCAGGAGGGCGTGAAAAACCAGCTGGCCGTGGAATTTGCACCGTATCTCGAGGAATTCTACGGAGACCTCACCAGCGGGATCAAGACAATTGGCAGCACCCTGCAGCAGTCCGGGATTGTAGACGCCTTCGGCATGCTGCTCGAAACGGCGGGCGATATCATAGCGCCAATGGATACCCTGTCCAACGATAAGGTGCCGGCGCTGACAAGAGCGCTGCGGCCGCTTGCAGAGCTTATGGCGGCCATCGCAGACGCGGGGGACTTTGTATCCGGCCTTTTGTCGCTGGATTTCAACAAAATGGGCACGGCACTTGGCCTGAATTACGGAAATGGCCAGATGTCAAACGTACAGAAGCTCAATACAAAGTGGATGCAGCAGGATACCAACCGCGCGACCGCCGCGAACGGCTACGGCAGCTATTTTGATACCGAGACCGGGAAGGCCTACGGCAATATGGAGGCCTACGCTAACGCGCAGTATGAAACGCTTGTAAGAGCGGGAGACAGTTCTGTCATTGGCAAGTCGCAGGAGCTATGGACGCAGGAGTATCTCAAAAAGCTGCGCGGAAACGCCTCCGGCACGGACAACTGGTTCGGCGGCTTCACGCGGGTAAACGAAAACGGACCGGAGCGCATCTACCTTCCGTCCGGATCCCGCATCCAGACGGCAAGCGAGACGCGCTATACTGCCGGCGGCAGCACCGTTTATATCGGGAAAGTTGTGATTCCTGCCTCGGATGTCCGAGAAATGCAGGATATTATCCGGATTTTCACAAATGAGCGTATCACAGCCAGAATGGGGGCGAAGTAAATGGGAACGCTTACCCTTTACGCGAACGACTCAGCAATCGTAAGAACTGATAATCCAAATACAAACTATTACAGCGCAACGCAAACCACATCAGACGACTTCGGAAACTATTGCAGAATGCTGATGACGTTTGCACCAACGAGCGCGCAGCTTGCAGCGCTTAGATACAAAAAAATAACGGCGATAACCTACAATCTTTTCTGCTCACAGATCAATTCTGGCGGAACAACAAACGATCCGGAAATTTATCTCCTGACGGGAAAGCCACAGCTCAGGTCGGTTACGTACAACACAATGCCGGGGGCATCCTTGAAACTCGCAACGATCCCGAAACCTTATAGCCTGGAAAACAACAAATACAGAAGCACAGCGACAACAATATCGGCGGCAAACCTAAAAATGCTGCTTGAAAATGGCGCATGCGTGTACCCGAATATGAATGTCGTGGTGCAATCTGCGAAGGGAAGCAATAAGCCATATATTGTAATTACCTATGAAGACCAGACGGCGATTCCGAAAATCTATCTGACAGAAAGCAGGAAAAGAGCGTCAGAAATTGCGCAAGAATTCAAGTGGTCCTTGCAGTGGGATTCATATTACACCTATGAGCTCCCAACAGTAGCAAGTCAAACGCTGAAATGGCGGGTAAAAAACGCGAGCACGGCTAATTCGGTCAGCGTGGGCGCAGACGAAACGAGCGCAACGCTGCCAGCAGGGACTCTCCAAGTCGGGAGTTTGGAATGGACGATACAACTGACCACAAGCCAAGGGGGGACCGTAACCGCCGCATGGTCGAGCTTCACTGTTGAAAAGCCTATAATTTCTGCGATGAGCCCCGCAGCTGGCGCATATACGCCGAAGCACGTTGCGAGTATTTTCTCGTGGGATGTGCAGCAGCAGGATAAGACAATGGTTTCTGTCGAGCAGACACGCGCAACGATCTACTGGCGGACGACCGGCACGACGACCACGCACAGCATTGCTGTTTCCGGATCAAAAAAGAGCTACACCGTGCCAGCGGAGACATTTTCCGCCGAGTCCATAGACTGGATGATCACGGCGATCACAGCGGGCAATCTGACGGCAACGTCCGCATGGGTGACGGTATCAACAACGGAGGCAACACCGTCATGCAAACCAGTCGCCCCATCAGGCATCGTCATTGACGCGACCATCGTCAACCGCTTTTCATGGAAGCACATCATTTCCACCGGCACGCCGCAGAGCAAGGCGGATCTGCAATGGTCTGCCGACGGCACGACGTGGAATACCCTCGCGACCGTCACGGGAGAAAACCAGTATTACGACGTTCCGGCGAACAAATTCACAAGCGGAACAAAATACTGGCGCGTGCGCACCTACAACACCGACGGCACGGCCTCGGCGTGGAGCGAAAAGGCCGAGTTTATCGCCATCAACGCCCCGTCGGCCCCGTCCATCGTCATCCAGTCCACCGGCCCGCGCCCGCGCATCACCTGGCAGACCACTGAGCAGGAGGCCTATCAGCTGACGTTATCCAATGGATACGCATCCGGGACAGTGTACGGGACGAATAAAACGTGGCGCTCCCCTCTCTATCTCGCAGATGGAAATTATACGGTACGCGTGCGCGTGCAGAACAAATACGGCATGTGGTCCGAGTGGGGGGCAGCGGCGCTGCCGGTATCTCACACGGAGGGTGAAGCAATCACACTCGGCGTAAGCGCGAACCACGAGGCCGCGCTTGCCTGGCAGACGGCAGGCAGCTACGATTTTTACATTGTGGAGCGGGATGGCATAGCAATTGCGCGGACAACCGAAAAAGCCTACGTGGATCATACGAGCATTGGAGATGTGAGATATCAGGTGCGGGGCTGCTACGCAGATAGTGATAGCTATGGGCTATCCAATGCAGCAGCCGTGACGATCCTGCCGGGCACGGCCATGGTGTGCGCTCTGGATTCCGGCGCATGGCTGCGCTTGCCGCTATCCGAGACGATGCTGCGTACAAGCCGGGTAAGCCGCACAGCGGCAATCCAGACGGTACATTTATCCGGACTTGATTATCCGGTCGCAGAGCGGACAGAATTTAGGGATCTTTCGCTGGAGATTAGCTGCGCATTCCTGCGCAAAGACCGCGCTTCGGCGCTGGCGCTGGAGGCCATGCTGGGCCGCATCGTCTGCGCAAAAACAAAGCACGGAGATATGTCCGTGGGGTATATTACGTCGCTCGAAAAGAATGCAGATGAAATTATGGCCAGATACTCCTTCGAAGTAACAAACATCTACAGGAGGGAGGAAATCAGCCTTGATCCGTGACGTGAGATTCCGTGTGGACGTGCTCCGAAATGGGGCGCCGATCACGCAGCTGCAGTGGAGAGAGACGGACGCACCGCAGGTAATTGTACAGCGGGACGCGACGATCCACGGCAGCCTGAAAGGCAGTTTCCTTCCGAATGATGCAGTAGACTGGCTATCCGATGAGATTCAGCCATTCATGATTATCAATGGAGTGGAATCGCCGCTGGGGATCTACCAGGCCACAACACCAAGCACAAAGGGCAGCAGCGCGGGCAAAACAGTTGAGATTGAGGCCTATGATCGCTGCTGGCGCGTGTATACGCAGAAAACGGAAACGCTCCTGCATCTTGCGGCGGGGGCGTCCTATCTTACTGAGATCCGCAAGCTGCTGACAGCCTGCGGCATTACGCTGGTGATCGCCGCGCCGTCGGACGCGACGCTTGCCACAGACCGCGAAGACTGGCCAATTGGAACGAGCTATCTGACAATCGTGAACGCGCTGCTGTCCGAGATCAATTACGAAAGCCTCTGGTTTGACGCCGACGGCGTGTGCCGACTCGAACCGTATCAGGAGCCGTCCGCCGCCATCATCGACTGGAGCTACGGCGTGACAGACCTGTTTCTCCCGGAGAAGCATCCGGGGCCGGACTGGTCGGACGAAACGGACATTTTTGATGCGCCGAACGTCTTCATCGTGACCTGCAACAACCCGGACATGGACGCGGCCATGGTGGCGACGGCTGTCAACGACAATCCGGCGTCAAAAAACTCCACCTTCAAGCGCGGCATGCGCATCACCTCTGTCGAGCGGGTGGACAACATTGCGTCGCAGGAGGAGCTGCAGGCCTACGCAGACAAACGCCGCAATGAATCCCTACTGGCTGCGCGTGCGATCACGTTTTACACGCTCAACGAGCCGGGCCACGGCGTCGGCGATATCCTCGCTCTGACGCACGACGAGATCGGCGGAATTTACCTCGAAACCGGCTGGTCGGTCACGATGCAGGCCGGAAGCCTCATGACACACTCTGCAAAAAGGACGGTGATCGCCTGATGGAGGGCATCAACAGCTTATTTGTATCATCGATCAGCATGCCGGACGAAAATCTGCCGGAAAACTTTCTGGCGACCGTCGGCGCGGTCTATGACGATGGCCTGTCCCTCATCCTAGAGGGGCAGACCGAGGCCACGACAAAGCATTACAAGTGCAACACGTCGGCCACCTTCGCCGCGGGAGACCGCGTCAAGGTCGCGCGGATCTCCGGCAGTTATATCGTCGAGTACGTCGTAGGCCCGCCGAGCAGCGGGGGAAGTGAAGAGTATCAAGACAGGATTGTAAAAGACGGATACGGCATCTGGATGAGCGGGAGATTTGTAACACCATTATCCAGAAACGAATCAGTCGGAGCGACAAACAACTGGTTTAGAGGAATGTCGGCGGCGGGGTTCTATGTTTGTTACAACACAAATATTCGGGCCGTGCTGGAGTGCAACAGCGCCGGAAAGCTGCTCGTGAACGGCTCAGTGATTTCATAGGAGGCGAAATAACATGATCCAGATCCACATCACCAAAGCCTCCGCGCATCTGTGCTCGCCGCCGGAGCTTCTGACGGCGGGCATGTGCAAGGCGGTCAGCGTAAAATTTGAATACTCCGACGATTGGAGCGGGCTGCAGAAAACCGCAGTTTTTACCAATGGCCGAAAAACGGTTGATGTCCTGCCGGGAAGCTGGGATGGAGAGCGCACAGATATACCGCCGGAAGTGTTGGCCGAAGCCGGACGTTGGGTTTTCGCCGGGATATACGGGACAGACGATACGGGCGTCGTGCTGCCGACAGTATGGGTACGGCTTGAGCGCGTAAAATGCGCGGCAGATCCGTCAGGAGATGAGAGCGCCGGCCCGGAACTTCCGGTATGGGCGCAGATCCTTGCACAGATTGGCAATCTATCTGAGCTTGATACAGCTGCGAAGGAAAGCCTTGTTGCGGCAATCAATGAGATTTTTAATACGGGCGGCGGTTCCGGGAATGTATCATCCGCACAGATCAGCAACATTGTTTCACTGTCCCGCGCAAAATTCGATGCGCTGCCGGAAAAGGATGCCCGGACACTGTACCTTGTGGAGGGCTGAGACGTGCTGACAGTCGGAAAAGAAATGATCCGTGCGCTTTTTATCGGCGCTATGGGAATCAAGGCCGTGTATATCGGCAACGTGAAAATTTATGAGAGGCCGGGCGGCTTTTTGTACATTGAACTCAAAAATTAAGGGGGAAATATCATGGCAAGCTTTTTTAATCTGATTCTTGATACGCTGGCGCCGAGTGGGCTGACGTTGAAGCTCAACGACGGCGCGACATATGCAACCAGCAACACAGTAACGGCCACAGTCAGTCTGAGCGACAGCAGCAAAACTGGCTACCAGATGAAGATCTGGGGCACGAAAGCAGCGGACAAAGAAGCGGCTGCGTCGTGGGAAACCTTTGCAGCCTCAAAGTCCATCGTCCTGCCGGCCGGAGATGGCCTGAAAACCGTCAGCATCAAGGTGCGCGACGATGTGGGCAACGAGACGGCGGCGGTATCCGCATCCATCACGGTAAATACTGCAGTGCCCGTGGTAACGATCACCGGCCCGGATAAGTCCAGAATCTCCAAGGTGGCGGGCTTCAATACAAGCGCATTCTCCTTCGTCTCCGATGTGGATTTCGAGGAGTACACCGTGCGCGTTGTGCCGTCCTCCAGCAGCCTGCATGATGCTGGTACGCAAATCCCGGTTACGGGCGGCAGCTCCAACACAAGCGGCTCCGCAGGCGGATACAAGAAGGCTACGGCGATCAACGTAACCATCAAGGGTGCGGACCTTGAAACTGCATCCAGCGGCGATGGAACCAAGATTGTAAAGGTGTTTGTACGGAATGCTGCCGGCACATGGAGCGTGGCATAATGGCCGCGCCGCAGCTGACGTTCACCATCACTGGGAATAAAATCTCGGCGGTGGCGGGCTACGATAGCATTACTGTAGCTTTTACATCGGATATCCCATATCAGGCTTTCGAGTGCCGCGCAACAAAAGCCGGTGAGGACTGGGGACGCGGGAAAGGAACGCTGATTGCGTCCTTCTCGCAGACCCCGGCAAGCACGAAGCGGACATTTGAGGTATATGATGATTTCCTGCTGTCCGGGGACGGAGCATACCGCATTTCCCTTTTCGCGCAGGGCGCAGACGGAAGCTGGAATGATAACTGGGGTTTTGTCCCATCCGGCGAATCCGCAACCATGCTGACAGCGGATGGAGAGGAATTTCTTTGTATGAAGGAGTGAGACCATGGCATACAACAGCGCATATACAGGCGCACAGATTGATGCGGCTGTCGGAGCGGTAGGAAATAAGCTCGATAAAACCGGTGACGCCTCCAACGTCACCGGAAAATTTACGGTTGCAACCACACGGACAAATATCGCAACAGGAGAAAAACTGTCCGTATTTCTCGGGAAAATTGCAAAATGGTTTGCCGATCTTGGCACGATGGCATTTAAATCTAGTGTGGCAAAGTCGGATCTTGCCTCTGATGTGCAAACATCACTCGGGAGAGCGGACACAGCACTGCAGTCTGCCCCAGTCACCTCTGTCAACGGAAAGACCGGCGCGGTGAAGCTTTCGAAATCCGATGTCGGGCTCGGCAGCGTCGATAACGTGTCGATAAACGCCAGGCTGAACCGAACGACGAACGTAAATGCCGCAGACACGAACTACACGACGTACATGGCCCGTGGCGAGGCTTTGTTTTCGGCGGAGACAACGCCATCCGTCAACGGCTGCATTGCCTGGCAGTATGAATGAGGGTGAGACTATGGCGCATAAAACACTCATCGGCGGCACGGCCTACACCATCAAGGGCGGGAAAGATCTGATAAACGGCACCAGCTATGCCAAGAAGCAGGGAAGAACGCTAGCCAATGGGACCGGCTATGATATTGCAATCAAGGCAAAAACAATGACGATCCAGCTGACAGGCAGTATGCGTGCAAACATTGCACAAGCAACATACGACGGGACGGTGCATATATACAATGCCACAATAGAGGTGACAAGTGGGACGCCGGTAATTATAAAAGTCGGATCAACGCGAGGAACCTATAACAAGAGCACCGTATCCATAAATGGAGTCGTTGTGTTCACTGGGGATAGGAAAGAATATAGCTATTACCCAAAAGCCAACGCGACGATAAATTTTAAGGAACGCAGCTATTACATAATCGGTGAATCAGGATATTATTACTCGGCAGAAATAACAGAGGGGTAGAACATGGCAACACATCACACATTGATCTCCGGCACAGCGTACAAGATCACCGGCGGCAGCGTCCTGATTGCTGGAACTAAATACCAAATCTGGGGGGTACGGCAGAGGTGGCCGGGACGAAAATGAGCATTCCGTTTTCCTCCGGTATTCCGCTGTCGACCACAACGCCGGGCGAGATTCTGATGCTTAATGAAAGTGGCAGCCTTGTGCCATTTTATATCGCAACGCACGACTATGAGAGCGGGCTGAATGGCGCAGGTCGGACGCTGCTGGTGCGAAAAGACTGCTATGACAAACGCCAGTGGCACAGCTCCGATGTCAATGCCTACGCCTCCAGCGCCATTGATAGCTGGCTCAATAGCACCTACAAAAACCTGCTTGATACAGACATCCGTGGGGTAATCGGCACCACGAAAATCAAGTACACCCCTGGCAACGGCAAGACCAAGGTGACCACGCTTCAGCGGGCCATTTTCCTGCTGTCTGCCACTGAACTGAACAGATCGGAAACCTGGTTTAATGTGGAGGGCACGGCGCTGGAAATCGCCAGATCTCTCCAGATCGCCTACATGAACGGCTCTGCAGTTGCTCAGTGGACCCGTTCCCCGAGCACGTACAGCACCAGCTTCGCCATTTTTTTGAGCAAGAGGGGCAGTGTCGAACAAACCTCCTGCGGATACGCCTACGGGTCCCGCCCCGCTTTCACATTACCGGGGACGCTGGGCGTCGAGCAGAACGCAGACGGTACATACTCGATTGCATAAGGAAAATATGAAGTAAAGGAGACAGCAATGATCTATTTCAAAGCAAACGGAACAGAATACCCGGCGGAGATTGCCGGGAAGGTGGCAGACCGGGACTGGGGCGGCCGCGAGAGCAAGGCAGTCACGATGGAAGTCAGCTATGCGGCAGCGGCGGCGCTGTTCGTGGACGGCCTTGGCTGGTCCATCGTGCAGCGGGAGCAGGTGCCGAAGCTGGACGAAAAAGGCCAGGAGACCGGCCAGACGGAGGAATACGTGCAGGACTGGGACAATTCTGATTTCTGCGTCGCAGGCCCGATCACTGATAACCGCGACGGCACGTGCACCTGCAAGATGGGAAAGAAAACGGCCAGCGATCTGCTGGCGGAACTGGAGGCGGCATATGACAGAGGCTAAACTGGCACAGGTAAAGAAAGCAATCACGGATGGCAAGCTGGTGCAGGCCGCAGGTGGCATCACGGAGGACGTGACGCAGTCGGACAAGCTGGGCTATGACTGGCGGAATATCTACGTCAACAAGATCTTGGTGCGGCAAGAGTATATCGAGCAGGCTGTGAAGTTCGGCACGGCGGACAATCCCATCGTGTGGAAGGCGGGCATGTCACTTATCCAGAATGCCTACTACACGCATAGCGGAGAAACAAAGATCTGGATGGGCGAGGCAGGCGCGGAAGCAGCTTGGGACAACCCGGCCTTTGTGCCGATCTGATAACGCAGAAGGGAGAACGCCATGGACACTAAGACTATCATCGTTACGCTCGTCTGCGCCGTGCTCGGCTCGTCCGCGCTGACGGCGGTAGTAAACGCCGTCGTCAGCGCGATACAGAAAAAGCGCGGCAAGGCCACGACGCAGGATGAGCATCTCGGCGAGATCGACAAAAAGCTCGACAAGATGCAGACGCATCAGAACGAGCAGTATCTCGCAATTCTCCGGCTGACCATCATGTCGGAAGAAATGCCAATGGCCGAGCGCCTGATCGCCGGAGAAAAGTATAAAAAGATGGGCGGGAACGGCGATGTGAAAAAGTTCCTGCACCAGCTGGAGGCGCAGTGCGGACACAGCAATGGAATTTAGCAAGAAATGGCTGATTTGTAGCGCGCTCGTCAGCCTCGCGCTCATCATCGCCTGCGCGGCGGGCGCAGACCTGACGGAGATCACGCTTGCGGTGCTGGCTGAAACTACGGCCTCCAGCGGATTCTATCTCTGGAAGGCCAAGAACGAGAATCGCGCGAAGTACGCGCAGAAATACATGGATAAATGGGCCGAGAAATACGGCCCGGAAGCGGCAGCACGCATCGCAGAGATCGTGCTGAAAGATTGAAAGGAGCATACATATGGACTACACACAGATCATCTCGGCAGTGATCGCGCTTATCAGCGCAATGGTATCGGCATTCCTGATCCCGTGGCTCAAAACCAAGATCGACGCCAACAAGCTGCAAACCATCAAAACATACGTCGAGATCGGCGTAAAGGCGGCGGAGCAGCTCTACGCGGCGACGGACGGCGCGGCGAAAAAGGCGTATGTTGTGAACTTCCTCGCCGAGAAAGGCATTCAATTTGATGTAGAAACGATCGATAAACTGATCGAGGCCGCCGTGCTGCAGCTGCACCACGAGTTGTACGGGAGTGAGCGGGCATGAGCGTTATGAAAGCCTCCGAGCTCGTCAGGCGGCATATTGACGCCGCGAAGAATTACAGGACCGTTTACATGTGGGGCTGCTTCGGCTCTCCCGTCACGAATGGCATTATCACGGAAAAGGCGAACCAGTACCCGGACTGGTACGGCGCGGCGAAGCAGGCAAGCCTCCGCGGGCTGATCGGAAAGGGCTACTTTGGCTTTGACTGCGTAAACCTGACAAAGGGCATTCTCTGGGGCTGGAAGGGCGACAAGAACGCCTACCACGGCGGCGCACGCTACGCCGGAAACGCCGTACCGGACGTCTCTGCCGATGGCATGATCGCCAAGTGCAAGGACGTATCCGCGTCCGGCTGGGACAAGCTCGTCCCAGGCGAAGGCTTGTGGATGCCCGGCCACTGGGGACTGTACATCGGAGACGGCTTGGCCGTTGAGTGTACGCCCATCTGGGATAATGGCGTGCAGATCACCGGCGTCGGCAACATCGGTGTCAAGGGCGGTTACAACAGCCGCGTATGGAAGAAGCACGGGAAGCTCCCGTGGATCGACTACGACACGGAAACCGTCGACAAGGCCGTCGAGGACGCCAAGAAGACCATCAAGGCAAAGGCTGGACTTGCGGACAGCACGATCAAGTATCTTGCCGATTACAAATACGGCGACGACCTCCTGAAAAAGCTGGCTGCGGCCATGAAGTAAGCCCTGCCCGGCGGCGGGCCGAAGGGAGTGACGAAAGCATAACTGCGCGGCTGGCTCTGCCGAAGGAGCTGGAACACCTCACGCGCAGCGACTGGGAGCGCGTCGCTGACGAGGGCTTATTGGATGAGATCGATCAGCAGATCGTGAATCTTTATATCGTGCGCAGGCTCCCGCAGATGGACGCTGCCGCCGAGATCGGCGTCGACCGCAAAACCATCTCCCGCCGCCTGCCGCACATCTACAACATCGCCCGCCGTCTGACAGGAGCATAACGCAAAACGCCTTGAGCATCACGCTCGGGGCGTTTTTTCTATGTCCCGCAAATGGTACACAAATGTCCCGGAAGTGCCCCACAAATGTCCCCCACGAAAAACTGGGATCCGGTAGACTGAGAATAGAAACCGGCCGGTTTACTACTTTTCGGAGGTATTTTTATGGAATACGCAAGCAAGGGACTCGCGGGGACTGCGCTGGGCTTTGGCATCGGCGGTGCCGCACTGGGACTGGCGAACGGCGGACTCGGTAATCTGCTGGGCGGCCTCAACCAGAACAAGAGATCGGAAGCCGCTGATATTGCTGCGGCAGTCACGCCTGCCATGACGGTCGCCGCCATGCTCGCAGCACGCCAGCAGGAGCCGACGTGCAGCGAGAACATGCCGGTCACGCGCTACGATCTTGACCGGGAGCAGAAGCTGGCCGCGAAGGACAGCGAGATCGCGCTGCTCAAGGCCAACACGTACAACGACCAGAAAATGCTGGAGATGTACGGTTATATCGACGGGCAGCTCAAGGACGTCCGTGAGGCGCTGTGCAAGCAGGCCGTCCACAACCAGCGCACCGAGGACAGCTTCACGCTGGTCAAGCAGGACGTAGAGTCCGTCCGCAAGGAAGCGCTTGATGCGGTCAAGATGGAGGCCGAGCGGCGCTGCTGCGGTGACAATTCCATCGTGACGTATGTCAATGCGACCTTTTATCCCAAGCAGGTCGCAGACGTCACGACCGGAACCGCAACGACGGCGCAGTCGCTCTACAACCCGATCCCGAAGTGCGGCGGGTGCTGCAACGGCTAAACGCAAGGGGCGGCGATAGCCGCCCCCATCCTTAAAGGAGGGAAGCTGCAATGACAGTGACGATAGATCAGGCCATGCGCGGCGCGATGCGCTATGCGGACAATGAAGTCATCCCGCACCTGCCGGGCGGAAAGGGAATCGGGGCCGGGATCATGCTGGCGCTTATCATGGAGGGCAGCCGTGAAAAGATTCTCGCGCTGCGCGAGAATCCGGCGGTCAAAATGATGCAGATCTTTGACGACGCCGGAAACATCGACCTCGACAAACTCTATAACGCGGCCAGACCGCGCTTTGAGAACAAGCTGACAGTCTCAGTCCCACTGCTTGGCGATATGCGGTTTGATCAGAACGACGTTGACAAACTTTACCGGTACATACAGGAGGCGTGAGCATGAAAGAGTATGTGGATAAGCTTTATCACAAGCTGCACGAGGCCATGGAAAAGCCCGTGACACTTGGAAGCGCGGAGGAAGTTGGCCTGTATGCAAAGACGATCCACAGGCTAGAGAGGCTGCACGGGCACCATGACGAGCCGGAGACGGCCACGTTTGATCGCGAAACGGCGATACAGTGGGCCGAGCAAATGCAGAATGCCGACGGCTCGACCGGCCCGCACTGGACGATGGAACAGACAACGGCCGTTGCTGAGAGCATGGGCATTCAGGCCCCAGTGGTCCCGCGCTGGGCGTGGGGCGTGACCATGAACATGATGTACTCGGACTACTACGACGTAGCTGTCAGGTACGGCGTAAACCGCCCGGAGTTTTATGCAGATCTGGCGAAAGCTTTTCTGCTGGATAAGGACGGCCCAGGGCCGGAGAAAAAGCTCATGGAATACTATGAGCACATTGCGAAATAAAAAAATCCCTCTCCCGCATAGGAGAGGGATTGCCTTACCTTCGCAAAACCAGCCCAATAACACCATCAATCATGATGATGGGTTCGGATAAGAGAGTGTCCGGCAAACCGGAAGCCCCTAAATCCGAACCGGCGGGGATATCCAGAGCCAGCATTTGGGGGTATGTGATCTGGGCAGAATTGCCAATATTGAAGAATAGGTTAATTTTATCATCGTAAACATAGATTGAATTTATAAAAAGCTCTATAATTTTCTTGCGGTACGCAATATCTGCGGGATCGCCGATCCGGAATTGCATGAGCCACGAAACGACATCCTCTTTTTCCATCTTTGCGCGGCTGGCAATACGAAGCGTGGATAGTTCCTCCTCCAGCGCTCGCTTACGGGCATCAGCAGCCTCGATGCGCTCATTGATCTTCGCAATTGCAGCGGCTGCCTGCGTATCGATAAGCTTGTCAACAAGCTTATCAATCTCCTTATCTATTTCGCGGATCTGCTTCTCGAGAGGCTTGATACCGGATGCATTATAGCTTTTATCGTACTCGGCAACAACAGCGTCTGCAGCTTTGTTGATCCACTCATCCGTTAGAAGCCGCGTGCGGACATGGTCCACGATACACTGCTCAAGTTCATCCTTGCGCTCATTGCGCTTCTCGCAGCTGTGCTGCTTTTTGCGGGACGCGCAGCTGTAGTAATAATATTTTGAACCGTGGCCTCCGTGTGCGCAGCTGCCTACCATCGGCGCGCCGCACTCCCCACAGAAAAGTTTGCCATGCAGCAAATACTCGATTTTTGCTTTTGCATGGCCGGGGGCCTTGGCGTTCGCAGCAAGACGCGCCTTGACCTTTGCTTTGAGTTCCTTTGATACAATGGCTGGAAATGCATCCTCGATCACAACCTCATCCAGGTATGTATACGTGCCGATATACCGATCATTTGCAAGAATCCGCTTTACTGCATCAAGCGTAAGCAGCCCGCCGCGCTGGTTGCGATAGCCGAGCTGTTCACAGCCGGCAACGATATCTTTCTGCTTGGCGCCGGCGGCATACTGCTCATGGATATAGCGAACGATCCGCGCCTCATCCTCATTGATCACGTACTGCTTATTCACAACGGTATAGCCGAGCGGGGCAAGGCCACCGAGGCTCAACGCCTTTTCCGCGTTCTGCCGCATGCCACGCTTTACATTCTGAGCCAGCTGCCGGGAATATTCCTCTGCCATGGCCTCCAGGATTGCCTCCAGCAGCAGGCTCTCGCCGCTCTCATCAATGCCCTCCGTAACGGACAGAACGCGCACGCCGTTGCTGCGGAGCTTTTTCTTGTAAATGGCGCTGTCGTACCGGTCGCGGGAAAAACGATCCAATTTCCACACAAGCACATATTCAAATGCGTGCTTCGCACTATCGGCAATCATGCGCTGAAACTCCGGGCGCGTGTCGGCGTACCGACCAGATAGCGCCCGGTCGCAGTATTCGCCAACAACACGAAACCCGCGCTGCTGGGCGTACTCGTGGCACTTGGCCAGCTGCCCGTCGATGGATTGATCATTCTGCCCGGCGGACGAGTAGCGGGCATAGATCACTACATTTGCAAGGTTGATATCATAGCCCATAAGAACCTCCAAAATTGCCGCTCCGGTATGCGCCGGGGCGGCTTTGTTTTTTATAAATGCAGGAACTGCATGTGAAGCGCGGCGCGCAGCCAGCCGAGATTCGGGCTGCACAGATCAATAATCAGCGCAGCAAGGGCAAGTGCTAAAATTGCAGATAGCAGATAAATGATAATATTTTTCGTGCGGGCGCTGCGCTCATACATGGCAAGCTTCTCCTGCTGGTGGACGATCTCTGCCCGCTTGAGATCGAGCTCCGATTGCTGACGCGCAACAGTTGCCCGCAGCTGATCATTTTGCTGGGAGATTTGTACGTTCTGTTCCTGCATACAGAAAAGCTGCTGCTCGAGGTCTGCAACACATGCCATATCAGGATCCGATTTCACCAAAGATGATGCGTCGGTGTCCATCGCGTCGGCGATACGGCGAAGCGCGGATACAGGTACATCTCCGCCGCGTTCATATCTGGATAGGCTGGATACAGATACGCCGGATGCATCAGATAATTCGGATAGTGTCAGGCCTCTGGATTGCCGTTCGTCGCGGATGCGATTTTCTGTGGATTCCATCTACTTATCACATCTTTTCAAGAATTTTCAAAAATAAAAAGGTAAAATACAATTTTTCTGCATTTTTTTCAAATATTCCCAAATGTGGTGGTTGCCATATATAGGAATAAATGATACAGTCGAATTGCGAGGACGGCTCCCAGTCGTTTGCGCGAAAACCAAGGCCCGCGCCAGTATCCCCACACTGACGCGGGCCGCACGGGGACAAAAGATCTAAAATTTATCAGGATCAGCGAATTTCGAAATGATATCGTTTTCGAATTGCTATAACGTAGCCATATAAGCCTCCAAACGGAACGTGTTCTACAAGCCGAGCAGATATAAAAGTTGCGGGATGATGCGGACAATAAGCAGGCAAGCAAGGCACAGTGCAAGAGCAACAACAATGATAATCATGCGCACCTTGCGAGGCCCTGCAACCGCAGCGTTATACTCATCCTGCGTCATGCCGTCCGTATACTCATCATAGAGCGGGCGGCCCGCATCATCTGTAAATTTACCGCTATAAATAAGGCAGAAATCAACCAAAGAGCCGACGCCCCAAAAGCCAAGTGTAAGAAGCCACAAAAGACCAGACCAGATTTTACCCACATAAAAGCGATGGACGCCAAGGCCGCCTAGGAAAATGCAAAGGATCAAAGCAGTAGTTCTTTTTTTCAGCGTAGGCCGTTGCGCGGACTGAGCTTTATCCCGAACATAATTTACAGTCCCGCATCCACAATAGGGGCAAATAATTGCCTCATCGTTGATCTCCTTACCACATTTATTACAATACATAGCAATACCGCCTAAAAAAGGATTTGATTATATTGTAAAGCGACAACGATTTTTGCACAAGGGCAATTTTTAACAAAATATGAACAAACAAATCATGAAAAATGGAGAAAGGAACGAGGAAATGGAGCGAGAAGAACTAATGAAAACCATATTGCAGATTCTGGAGACGCTGACAACCGAGGAACTTGATCTTGTATGGCGCGTTGCGCGAAGGTTGGCGGCGTAAAAGAAAATGGGCCGGGGACGATCATTCGTCCTCGGCCCATTTTTTTGCGATATCGGCCAGCAGCTGCCACTCGTCAACGCTTAACTTGCTGATGATGGAAATAAACCGCTTACGCGGCGCGTCATCGGGATCGTGCATGACGCCGCCTATAAACTCGGCGATCTCCTGATTCCTCGTCAGCTTCTGCTTCATCTCGCCCTCGCCAGTGCGGAGCCAGTCCTCATTCACGTTAAACTCCCGGCAGATCAGCTTGATGAACGGCTCATTGGGGCTTGTTTTCTCGCCCTCGAGGTTTGTGATCACGCCGCGGGTCGTGCCGAGACGTTCGGCAAAGTCAGTCTGAGAGAGTCCGGAAGATCTGCGGATCTCTTTGATTCGCTCGTTGATGGTCATTGAAATCACCTCATGACTATATTATACACGCGATGGATGTATTGTCAATACAAAAACATGCAAAATATTTCGCGAACATGTATTGACAAAACATCAGAATGGTGGTACAGTGTAGTCACAATACAAAACACGGAAATAAAGTGTTGCGACAACGCGAGGTGAGAATATGGAGGATTCAAAAAATATCGAAGCGAAGCTGGATGAATGGCGGCGGGAAGATCTGCAGGATCGGCGGAGAGAAGCGCTGTGGAACGCCATCGTCAATATGATCGTCGCGCTCGCTGCGCTGATCGTAGCCATCAGGGCATAGAGAAGGAGGAAGGAACCATGATCAAAGTGGTTGTTGCAGACTACTGCCAGAACTGCCCACGGTTCGAGGCAGCGGCAGGAAAAAGGACACTATACATAGGAAAGGATGCACAAGAGGAAACAAAGCAGTACGTGGATACAGAAATCAGATGCGCCAATGCGAGAAACTGCGCGGCTCTCGAGGCCCACATCAGAAAGAAAATCGAGAATGAGAACTCGCAGCCAGAGCCGGAGAAAGAGCCGGGGGCCGTCTTAGTCCCAGAAAAGCAGGAAAGCAAGCGGGCGAAATGGTGGGAACGGCTGCGCGACCGGCTGTGCTGGATAGACGCATGGGATGTGATTGATGCTGCGTGCGTCGTTTCGACCGTTGTGGCGGCAATATTCATGCTGCTGCTGCTCGTGCTTTTCAGTGTGGGAATAATCCGATTACTTCTAGGAATCTGAGGGGACGGCCAAAGATTTCGATGCTGGAGAGCTGGAGCGCGCCAAGCGCAATCAGCGCAGAGACAATGGTCAGGGCCACGGAAATGATGGAGATCCAGAGCGGGATACGCCGGTAACGCCGATCTCGCCGAAATTCCTCAAAAGCGGCCTGTGAGCGGGTATCGAGGAAAACGGGATCGTCATCATCGAGTGTGCTGCGGGGATCGAGTTTGAGATCGTCAAGCTCGTCTTGCAACGCCCAGTCGTTATCAATCGAGAACCTTTTGAGAATCTTCTTAAGCGGCCATCTGCGATGGATTGCCAAGCAGATTTTGAACTGTTTATTTGTCATAAAAACATCACCTGCCAGCATCTTACCACGCGGGCAGGCTGGAAACAAGCAGAAAGGAGCGAGAACAATGTCCGAAAAGGAAAAGCAGACAATTGAGAATCTGAGCAAAAGCACGGAGAAGCTGACGCCGGCGCAAATGCAGCGTCTGAGCGATATCGCATATGGCATGGCGCTGGCAAAGGAAGCGCAGCAGCCGGAGAAGAAGGAGGCGTAACAAATGCTTGCAGTTGTGATTCAGCGGGCACCAGATGGGAGTTTTATTCCGGAAACGGCGAGAAGCTATGAGATCCACCGCCAGGACGAGGACCAGGGGGATTCGCTCATGACAGAGTTTGCCAAGTGGGCTGCACAGAGAATCTACGAAGAAAGGTCGGGGATGCGATGTGCGCAGGAATGAGCGTCTGACGGCGCTGGTGACGATTGCGGCCTGGATTTTGCTGGCGGCGCTGCTGGCAGCAATCCTGGCCGGGTGAAAAGGAGGATACTGAGCCATGGGGAGTGTGGAAACATGCAGGCTGGCGCTGAATGTGCAGGAGATACGGGACCTGATTGAGGCGGCACTGGTATGCGAGTGCGCCAACGTGCACAGCATGAGCAGCCTGCGCAGCCAGGGCCTGTATAACAACGCCGGGAAACTGGAAAAGATGAACATCCGCTTGATGCCGCTGGTAAAGAAGCTGCAGGAGGCGGAAGGAAAACTGGGGAAAGGAAGTGAAAAAGGTGAAAAAGGCGAAAGAGCTGCGAGAGGATGTACTTGAGGCACTGAGAAAGCAGGTGGAGCTGCTGAACAAGAACGGCGTATCGCTGGCCGAAAAGGAACACGCATACGATGCGATTTCGGGGCTGACCGCATTGCTGCGTGAACTGAAGAACGTTTAAGAGATTTTGAGAAAAGGAGGATCTACAAAATGAGAAGCAATCTGGCATGTGTGGAGAGCACCAAGGAGCGCCGGGCGCGGCTGCAGGAGCAGCGGGAGGAAATTGCGGCGATTAGCCGAATCTTGAAGGGCGTTTGCCTGTATGTGGGCGGCGCAGCAACCATTATGGCAGTGATTGCCTGCGGAGCTGAGATGCAGACGGAGGCGATCATTACGGGGGTAATTGCCGCTGGGACAACGCTGTACGGGGTGCTGTGATGGCCGGAAAGATCAAAGTAGAGCTGCGGCCGGACCAGCTGGACGACATTGTGGACGCGCTGCAGGCATTCGCAGACGACTGCGCCAACGACGCGGAGCTGCTGAACCGCATGGCGCGCGTGGACACGGAAACCGTGGCGGATCTGGTAAAGCGGCAGGGCACGCTTTTGAAGCTGGCAAGCTGGCTGCAGCACGTACAGGAGGAAGCCGAGTGAGCGGGCTGCAAGCCATCGGGCTTGCGATCTGTGCGGTTCAGCTAGTGCTGCCGGGGATTCTGGCAGCGGCGGCGAGGGCCGCGAAGGGAGAACTTATCAGGAGGAGGCGCAGGCATGAAGCAAATCTTTGACGCGGCCATGCGCCCCATCAAGCCACCGTGCGGCAAGGATTGCCCTGGCCGCGCGGCGGGATGCACCGCCCAATGCTGCAGCTGGGCGCTTTACGTCAGTATCCGGAACTATATCTATGATGTAAATCTCAAGCAGCGCCACAAGATGGAGCTGAACGACGGTGCATCCCGCTGCGCAGCGAAAAACAGACGATAAGGAGACGGATTATGCCGAAGAACACGATTGCATACCCCGGGGAGCGGGCTGTACCGGCGAAGGTGTACCTTGCCGAGCAGCCGGGCTATACAGGGAAAAAATATTACAGAGTCCACTACGCCGGGCAGATCCTCAATGTTCACTGCGCCGACGAGACGGCGGCGCTGTTCTGGGCGGCCAAGCACTGGGGGTACAGCTTCCGGCGGGCCGAATATCACCAGACCGCCCGCGTGGAGAGGCTTCATTATGTGCCGGGGAGGTAACATGAGATGAATGGCATATATAAGCTAATCGTCAGCGGGATAGACGGGAACGGCTTTCAGTACATATCTGGTATGCTTGAGCCGGAACGGCTGGATTCTAACGGATTCCGTATTGGAAAAGCGTTCAGCGTACAGATTTACCACGGCAAAAATGAATCGAGTCTCTGGACGTTCCAGTGGATCGGCGGGGCGCCGCACAACTGGACGCACATCAAAACATTCCGGGACGAGATCATAGGCGAGAACGAAGTTCCTGCACTGCTCAAAAAATATAACCTGATTTCGGAGGACGCGCTATGATCGCCCGCGTATTTCCGCGTAAAACGGCCATGTCGCCGACGGATGTGCTGGCGTTCTTCGGCCCGCCGACCATCGAGAATATCGCCGATTGCATCAAGGCGAGCGTGACAGAGGTACATATCTCCGTAACGTTTACGTGGGATCTCGAAAAGACCGAAGATCTGTACTACGCCTGGCAGATCCTCGGCGTTCCGGTGGAGGTCGGCGGCCCGGCGTTTGATGATCGCATGGGAGACTTTACGCCCGGTCTGTATCTGCGCGAGGGGATGATTTTTACATCACGCGGATGCACAAAGGATTGCTGGTTCTGCTCCGTGCCGCGCTGCGCGCACGGGGAAATCAAAGAGCTGCCGATTGTGGATGGATGGAACATCCTTGATGATAACATTCTGGGAACGTCAGAAGCGCATTTTCGGGCAGTCTGTGACATGCTCAAGAGGCAAAAACACAGATCTGCTTTTACAGGGGGATTAGAACCGGCACTGCTGCAACAATGGCAAGCGGACCTTCTGTATGAAGTAAAACCGGCGCGTCTATACACAGCATATGACACCTGCGATGATCTGGAACCTCTGATCGAGATGGGAAATAAGCTGCGGACGGCAGGATTTCGCCCAGCGAGCCACACCATGTGCTGCTATTTGCTGTGCGGCTACGACGGAGATAGCTTTGAGGATGCTGAAAAGCGCCTGACGCAGACCATGCAAGCGGGATTTGTGCCGTATGCCATGCTGTTTCGCGGAGAGAACGGAAAGTACGATTCTGAATGGCGGAGATTCCAACGCGAATGGTGCCGCCCGATTATCACTGGGAAAAAGTTCAACGAATTTTGGAAGGAGACGCTATGACAGGCAAGGAAATTATACCGGCGCTGCGGTGCTGCGCGAAGGGCGAGTGCAAAGACTGCGCCATGCATGAAGATAAGCAGCGCTGCCAAGAGAATTTATTGGACAAAGCCGCTGAAGCCATCGAGCGCCTGACCGCCGAGAACGCGGCGCTGCGGGAGAAGGTGCCACAGTGGATCAGCGTGGAGGAGCAGAGGCCGGAACCGGGAAAACGCGTCCTTGCTACGGACGGCGTATTTGTCGGCGAGGCGTACCGCACAAGCGCGGATACATGGAGAAGATATGACGGAATAGCTATGCGGGACTGCCTCGGCGGTATAGTCACCCACTGGACGCTGCTGCCGGAAGCGCCGGAAAAAGGAGAAAAGGCATGAAAGCTGTTATGCTGAGCATTCGCCCGAAGTGGTGCGAGAAGATCATCAACGGGCAGAAAACTATCGAGGTGCGCAAGACGCGCCCGAAGATGAACCCACCGTTTAAGTGCTACATTTACCGTTCGGTTCAGGGCGGCGTCATCGGCGAGTTTGTATGCGACGACATTTTTGAAAGGATCGTCAGAGTAGGAGCAACCTGTGAACCGCCGAAATATTGCATCTGCGATTGGAACATGGACTGCACACCACTTGATACGCTTCTTGCAGATGCCTGCCTGACAAAAGACGAGCTGGAGAAGTATCTGGACGGCGGCGTCGGCTTCGGCTGGCACATCTCAGATTTGCGCGTTTACGATCACCCGCGCGATCTGTGGGAGTTTACCGGCCTGCGGCAGACGAGATTCGGAGAAGAACCGGTGCCAATCACCCGCCCGCCGCAGAGCTGGCGGTATGTGGAGGAATTGCCGTGAAGATTTACATAGCCGGTAAAATCACCGGAGATCCGGGGTATCGGGATAAATTTGCAGCGGCAGAAATACAGCTGGGCTGGCAGGGGCACACTGTGCTCAATCCTGCCGAGCTGCCGGAGGGCATGGCCCCAGCAGACTATATGCGGATCTGCTTTGCAATGATCGATGTGGCGGACGCGGTTGTTTTCCTGCCGGATGCGAAGGAAAGCGCGGGCGCGCGGCTCGAAAGGGCGTACTGCGAATACATCAAGAAGGAGTACGAGACATGGAACGACTGACAAAAAGACTCCACGATTGGAAAGTGGTTACGGATTGTGACAGCTGCGAGCAGAAAAAGGACAAGCAATGCACGTTTTCCGAATGCAGGGCTTCGCTCATAAAGCGACTCGCAGCCTACGAGGACATTGCCGAGCTGTGCGGCGGGCTTGACCGCCTCCGCGAGCTTGCCGAGGCCGACAAGAACGGGCGCGTGGTCGTGCCGCCGTGTAAGGTGGGCGATGTTGTGTACGGATTCCACGGGGAAAAGACCATATTGCCGATGGTGGCAAAATGGATCGAAACGAACACTGACGGATGGACCGTTGCAGCACAATACGCTCCAATGGCGCCAAAGTTTTTTCAGTTTTCTGATTTTGGCAAAACCGTATTCCTGACCCACGAAGAAGCAGAGCGGGCGATGGAGGGCAAAACATGACCAGAAAACGTGCAAGAAAGATACTTATGGCCATCGGCACGAGCCGGAACCGTGCAAACTGGGGGCTGACAGCAAAGCCGCGCTGGAAAACAAACGCCGGTGTGGTAGAGGATACGCTGGCGATCAAACTGTACGCGAAACTGCTGCGGGCAAGAATGGAGGGCAAGGCATGAGCTTCAGCAGAAAAACGCGGGAGGCGAAACAGAATGTATATTCTAGAATACAAGCAGCTCTACATTCCACGTGAAGAACTTACTAAAAACCGCACATTTCAGAGTTATAGATGGAAGCAATATGCCATGTGCGAGGAGAAAGAACCGTTGGAGCACATCATGCGCGCGCAGAAAAGGCCTGAGAACTGGAGAATTTCAAAGCTCGCGCGAGGAGGATTTGACGATGCGACTGATTGATGCGGATGCAGTCTACAACAAGGCGATGGATGACCACCAAAAGGGCGAAATTGAAGATTGGGAAGCCGACTCAATCATAGATTACTTAGATGGTGCGCCTACGATCAACGATGCAGAAATTGTGGTGCGGTGCAAGGACTGCGCCGCCTGGAAAAGAAACGTTGGCATTGTCGATAGCCCGAACGGACACTGTTTCGAGCACGATATTGATACAAACGGGCAGGATTTCTGCAGCTACGGAGAATATCAGACAAATACGGGAGGCGTGACGGAATGAGCGGGCTGCGCTTTGTGTCCATGGCGGACATGCCGGCGGGGATGCGGAAGCTTTACGCGAAGCAGGGGCTTGCCGCTGCTGCGGCGAAGCCGGAAAAGGCTACAAAGTATCACAGCACGCCAACGGAGCGGGCCGGGGTTCGGTTTGACAGCCAGAAGGAGGCCCGGCGGTATGACGAACTGCTTGTGATGCTGCGGGCCGGGATCATCACGGATCTGCGACTGCAGCCGCAATTCACGCTGCAGGAGAGCTACTGCACAGAGCGAGGGGAGCGGATCCGCGCGATCCGGTACACGGCGGACTTTTCCTACCGCTTCGGCGGGAAGCTGGTGGTGGAGGATGTGAAGTCATCGGCCACGCGGACGAAGGAATATCTGCGGAACCGCAAATTCATGCGGTCCAAATTCGGGATCGACATCTCCGAGATTTAGGCAAGTGCCCGGGATTTTGATTTTTACGGACTTTGGCCGGCGCGTTTTGCCATTGGCGCGCCGGGAGGATAACCCGGGTTTTGCACTGCAGGCGGCGCACGGGCCATGTGGCCGCCTGCAGATATACCGTGTGGGACGTGCGGAAAAACGTCACCCCATCGCCGGGCGTTTGCGCACCCGGCGGGCATAAGAACCTCCTTTTCCAAAAGCTGGCCAGGAGCAGAAAGGCCGGCTCGCCCGCGACAGATGGGATGCGCGGGCGCAGGCGGTGCAAGGCCGTCACTGCCGCGGGGCGGAACACCGCCCCGCGAACCGAACGAAAGGCAGGAATCCAGATGAGCAAAGGAACCGTGATTGATCGTACCGGGGAGCGGTACGGCAGGCTGGTTGTGCTGGAACGCGCTCCATCGGAGGGAGCGCCGGGTGCGCGCTGGCTGTGCCAGTGCGACTGCGGGCGGAAGAAGATCGTGCGAGCAGGTGATCTGCAGCGCGGCAGCACAAGAAGCTGCGGATGCCTGCAGGCAGAGAAGCGGAGAAAGGCCAAAAAGATTCGAGCAAAGGAGATTCAGGCACAGGCAGGGCGGAACATCTGCTACAACGTGTACTGCCCGCAAAGGAACAACACACGCGCCGGGGCGTGGAGCTGCAGCCGGTGCCGGAACTGCATCAGCAGGGAGAAAAGCCGCAGAGCCAAGCGGGAAATAATAGAAATTCAGGAGGAACAGGCATGAGCAAGATTATGGAACTTTTCTATGGAGATCTTGGAGCATTCCAGAATGATATGGAAAAGGAACAGTGGGAAGTCAATTTTCTCGGGGAGAAGTATCCGCCGCGGGTTGTGCTGGATCAGCTGACACCGCCGCTGTTTGAGGAAACGGCGGACGGGCTCAAGAAACAGGAGCCGGCTTGCATCCAGATCATCGGGAGGCCGGATCTGCAGGTAATTACAACGGGAAAGCTGGCAATCAGCAAGAAGGATCTTACGAAGATGGTCAACCGGGCGGCCCAGCTGCTGGAACTGTTCCTGCACGGCTTTATGCAGGAGCGCAAGGAAATGGAGGCGGCACAGAATGACTGACACGGGGAAACTCTATTGGTCTGCGATCAAGACGTTCGGCGTGGATCTGCAGCTCGCGGTTGCCATCGAAGAAATGGCAGAGCTGACGAAGGAACTGTGCAAGGCGCAGCGGACGATATTTGCGGCGCGGACAGATCTTGGGGATGGACGGATCGATAACCTTGATGAGATCGCCGAGGAGATTGCAGACGTGCAGATCGTGCTGGAGGAGCTGGAGCAGCTGTATGGCGCCAAGAAAAAAGTGCAGAAAATCCGGCAGAAGAAACTCGCACGGCTGGAAATGCGGATCGAGAAAGCCAGAGAGGAGCGAGGTGACAATCGTGCTGATTGAGATCCTGAACCTCGCCGCAGCGCTGCTGGAGCTGTTCCTGCATGGGTTTATGCAGGAGCGGAAGGAGATGGAGGCGGAACAGGCATGAATTTTGCAAAGCAGCTGACGGCCATGAACCGGAGCAGCCTGGACACGGGATTTAACGCCGGATTCCAGAAAGGCTGTGATCTGTGGATGGCGGCACTGGCAAAGGAGGGCTTTGGCCCGGAGCGCATGCTGCGGATGGCGGAGAAGGTGGAGGCACTGGATAAGCAGCTGGGTCTGGCCTGGCGCTGCGAGGCGGAATCCGACTACGCGCAGGAGCAGCTGGACAGGGTGCTGCAGCCGGTATGTGGGGAAAGGTTTGTGCCGTTCCGGGAGCGGAATCCGGATATCAAGCAGTTTGATTACAAAAAGAGGGGGCAGCGGAAATGATTATTGAGATTTTAAGCCTTGTCGCGCTGCTGGGATGGATTGCGCTTGGCGTGATGACGTTTTTCAAGCTGCGCAGTCTGACCCGCCGGGCCAACGACGTAATGGATACGCTTGAAATGGTTGAACTGATAGAGCTAAAGGGTACGGCGCCGGATGAGCCGGGGAAAGAAGGCCCGTGGTGGGCATGCCCAAAGTGCGGCGCCGTAGGCTGCTGCAAATGGGATGCAGCTACAGATACAAGCACATGCAGGGCGTGCGGATACACAAGCTGACCGCTGAACGCATGGCCGGAATCTCCGGCCACGCTTTGAACGGGCAGAACAGGAGGGATCACTATGAACATTGCGTATAACATGGACTGCATGGAGTATATGCGGACGCTGCCGGATAAGGTGTTTGATCTGGCGGTGGTGGATCCACCATATGGGATCGAAAAGGCATTCAAGCCGCAAAGTAGGATCGCAAAGTACGGGCAGCTGCAAACGGTAAACGACGCAAAGCCAGATGAAAAATGGTTTATGGAGCTGTGCCGGGTAAGCGAAAATCAAATTGTATGGGGGTACAACCACCTATCAGATCTGCTGCCGCCGACGAAAGAATTTATCTTTTGGTACAAGCACCAGCCGGTGGACACATACGCAGACGGGGAATTGGCGTGGACAAGCTATAAGAAAACGGCAAAATGCTTTGATTATGCATACTTTGGGGGGTGCACGCGGATGAGTGTAGGATCCATCCAACGCAAAAGCCAGTTGCGCTCTATGCGTGGATCTTCGCCAGATATGCAAAGCCAGGGGACAAAATTCTGGATACGCACCTCGGGAGCGGGAGCAGCCGGATCGCAGCATATGATGCAGGGCTGGATTTCGTGGGGTGTGAGATTGATAAGAATTACTACGCGGCGCAGGAGGAACGATTTGTTGCGCACGCAGCACAGCTATCTCTATTTATATAACGTATAAGGTGCTGGGGAACTATGGCAAAGAGACATAAACGCAGAAAATATACCGGGAACGTTTGCACGCAGATTGTATACACGGTGGCAGAGAATGCGGATCCAAAAACCAGCCGGCCCAAAAAGCCGAGATTTGAGACGCTGCAGGAGCGCGAGGACTTTAATGGCAAGATCTCTGCGGGGAAGTTCGCAGATATCATCAATGCCAACTTCGGGCCGACGAGTCTGTATTCCACGCTTACGATGGATGCAAACAACGAAGTACATACCGCGCAGGAGATGCGCGCAGTGCGGGACCGGTTTTACCGCCGGTTGGCGTACCACTTCCCGGAGGCCAAGATCGTGATAGTATATGGCCGTGGCAAATCCACCAACAGATTTCACCTGCACATGATCTCAGAAGGTATACCCGAGGACGAGATTGCCAGGCTGTGGCGGATGGGCAGCGTAATTGAGGTGCGGCACCTGCGCAAACACAACTATTACATAGATAAAAACGGAAACAAGATTGATCACGGCCAGGATTACACGGCTCTGGCCAACTATCTGCACAGCCACTGGCGTAAGGAATTTGGCGGGCACCGGTACAAGGCAAGCCGGAACTGCGTCCGGCCGGAGCCGGAGCCTGCGACGGAGGCGGTGCGCGAGTACAGCGTGGAGCGTCCGCCGGTGGCGCCGCGGGGCTATGTGCTGGTGGAGGCGAGAGCAACACAGTATGGGTATCTCTATTTTAAATATGTAATCCCGCCGGAGCGCGGACGAACGTAAACGGAAAGAACAGGGCAAGAAAAAGCGGACGGGCAGCCGCTTACCTTAAGCCTTGTAAATGCGTAGCGTTTTGAGACGAAGAAGGAAGGAGCTGAACAGATGTCGAAACCGAGATACTGGTGGTACGGGAATGTCTGCCGCACCATCGGCGAATATCCGAAACTGAGCAGACAGGTTCGGGATATGAGCCGGCAGAAGATCACGCCGGGCTATTCCTCACAGCCAGGCGGGCAATCCTCCGGCCGCGCCGTCGAGGACATTGCGGTGCGCGTCCTGTCCTCACGGGAGTACGAGGACTACACGGCGATCCAGTCTGCCATCAACACGGTGCAGACCTGGCGGGACGGCGGCGATGTGCTGGAGATCGTGCGCCTGCATACATGGATCTGGCCGCGCGAGAGTCTGGAGTCCGCTGCCAGACAGGTACACGTGAGCACATCCACGGCAAAGCGGATGTACAGCCGCTTTGTCTACGAGGCAGCGCGGGCAATGGGCTACCGTAAAAGTTGAGCTAACAGAGCCTAAAATCTGTGCTACAGTGATAGCGTGAAGAATTGGAGGGAACAGAATGCAGCCATGGGCCGCGCGCTTTTACGCATCCGCGCGCTGGAAGAAATGCCGCGCCGGGTATATCAAGTTCCGCCGGACCATCGACGGCGGGCTCTGCGAAGAGTGCCGGGACAAGCCGGGCTACATCGTCCATCACAAGCGGGCGCTGACACCGGACAACATCACAGACCCGGACATCAGCCTGTCCTACTCCAACCTCGAGTTCGTCTGCAAGGACTGCCACGATCAGTTTGACGGGCACGGCGTCGCAAAAGCTCTGACGCAAAAAATTTTATTCGACGCCGCCGGAGACCCGATCCCCCCCGTCGCGCGAGGCAGGGGCACCGGC